>ERZ1026776.527-NODE-527-length-25954-cov-75.657709_pt1 | contig 25954 bp, 16 predicted proteins | sample MGYA00380125_ERZ1026776 | MGnify/ENA primary metagenome ERZ1026776 (study PRJEB33269, sample SAMEA4719761) | human gut metagenome | biome: human-associated habitat; feature: organic feature; material: feces | place: Cameroon | collected 2013-10 ...
TGGCTGTACCCAAGTCCATTGCGATTTCCTGAATAAATGAAAAAAATCCCATTTTGTTTCTAAAATCTATATTATTTTAAGCTTAAAATTTTCTTTTTTATTTAAGGAGTTAAGGAGTTAAAGGAGCATAGAAGCCACGGCAACAGTCTGTCATTCATGGAGGATAGAATCCCCACAGACACTTGTCCTGACTTCTTCCACTTCTTAACTCCTTAACTACTTTATTTTCCCGAGAGTTTACTTAGCAAACCATGCATGGATTGCAGTATCGTAGTGAGAGCTTACACCGAATGCACGCTCTGCAAACATCTTGCGGTCTTCGATATCAGTCTCAGCACCCTTCTTCTTCAGGATATCGAGCAATACGCTGTATTCAGCCTTGCTAGGAACGATAACCACGTCCTTGAAGTTTTTGGCACCTGCACGAATCAAAGAGATACCGCCAATATCGATTTTCTCGATAATATCAGCATCGCTAGCACCGCTAGCTACAGTCTGCTCAAAAGGATACAAGTCTACGATGACGAGATCGATAGAAGGGATTTCGTATTCCTTCATCTGCTCCTGGTCACCCTCGTTATCACGGCGAGCCAAGATACCTCCAAATATTTTAGGATGAAGAGTCTTTACACGACCACCCAAGATAGATGGATAGGTAGTGACATCCTCAACTTTCTCGCATTCATAACCCAAAGATTCGATAAACTTCTGGGTACCACCAGTACTCAGGAACTTTACACCCTCTTCATTCAACTTGGCGAGCAATTCGTCCAAGCCATCCTTGTGGAAGACAGACACCAACGCTGTCTTGATTTTCTTTGTTTCAGCCATTGAACTTATAAATTATAATTTATGATGGTGCAAAGGTACGAAGATTATTTTGATTACGCAACATTTCCCCTCATAAAATAGCATTATTTAAAGGATATTTAAAAGATAATTGAGAGAAATCAAGAAATAAGCAGTATAAGAGAATTCTAATCCTATCATTTCTTCGCGTACAGAACTTTCGCAAGTAAGCCCCACACGCCCTGAAAGGAGCCTGGGTCTTCTACCCTCACTTAAACCACCCTCTTCTGTCATTCTGTCCGAAAATCTCTCTTATTTCTATCTTCTACCCGCTAGAAACAAGACAGAATGTCAGTAAATCATTGATTTTCAACGAATAGGCATAAGTTTCGCTAAAGGATGGGAGGAACGCACCGGGAGGTTTCAAAAGAGAAGTTTCCGGGGCTAATCCAAAGAACAGAATTATGAATATATAATAAGAAAGGAGATAAAATATGACATTCGACAAATTTACAATCAAGGCGCAGGAGGCGGTACAGGAAGCCGTAAACATTGCGCAGCGAAATGGTCAGCAAACCATCGAACCGGTGCATCTGCTTAGCGGTATTCTTGAAAAGGCTACCGATGTGACCAACTACATCTTCCAGAAGCTGGGCATGAACGGACAGCAAATCGCCATGCTCTTGCGCCAGGAGATGCAACATCTGCCTCGTGTGCAGGGTGGCGGTCAGCCGTACCTCAGCAACGAGACGAACCAGATTCTGATGAATGCCGAAGATACCGCCAAGAAAATGGGCGACGAATTCGTTAGCGTTGAGCCTATCCTGTTGGCTATCGTACAGGGCAACTCTACTGCTGCACGTATTCTGAAGGATGCTGGTGCAAATGCAAAAGATATGCTCGCTGCCATCCAGGCACTGAGACAGGGACAGAACGTAAAATCACAAAGCGCTGATGACAACTATCAGAGTTTGGAGAAATATGCGAAGAACCTTGTAGAACAGGCAAGAAGCGGCAAGCTGGACCCAGTTATCGGACGTGATGAGGAGATCAGAAGAGTGCTCCAGATTCTGTCACGAAGAACCAAGAACAACCCTATTCTGATAGGTGAACCTGGTACGGGTAAGACTGCTATCGTAGAAGGTCTTGCTGAACGTATCGTACGTGGCGATGTACCGGAGAACCTGAAGAACAAGCAGCTCTATTCTCTCGATATGGGTGCACTGGTAGCCGGGGCTAAATACAAGGGAGAGTTCGAGGAGCGTCTGAAGAGCGTCATCAAAGAGGTAACCAATGCCAACGGCCAGATTATCCTCTTTATTGATGAGATTCATACCCTGGTTGGTGCTGGTGGAGGCGAAGGTGCCATGGACGCTGCCAACATTCTGAAGCCAGCGTTGGCTCGTGGTGAACTGAGAGCCATCGGTGCTACTACCCTCAACGAGTATCAGAAGTACTTCGAGAAGGATAAGGCTTTGGAACGCCGTTTCCAGACCGTCATGGTCAATGAACCTGACGAGGTGGATGCCATCAGTATCCTCCGTGGTATCAAGGAGCGCTACGAGAACCATCATAAGGTACGTATTCAGGATGATGCCTGCATCGCAGCCGTCAAGTTATCAGAGAGATACATCTCTGACAGATTCCTCCCAGATAAGGCTATCGACCTGATGGATGAGGCAGCAGCCAAACTGAGAATGGAGCGTGACTCTGTACCAGAAGAGTTGGATGAGATTACCCGCCACTTGAAGCAGCTGGAGATTGAGCGCGAGGCTATCAAGCGCGAGAATGACCAGCCTAAGATTCAGCAGTTGGATAAGGAAATTGCTGAATTGAAGGATCAGGAACATGACTTCCGTGCTAAATGGGAAGGCGAAAAAGCGCTCGTCAACAAGATTCAACAGGATAAGCAGGAGATAGAAAACCTGAAGTTTGAGGCTGAACGCATGGAGCGCGAAGGCAATTACGAGCGTGTGGCTGAAATCCGCTATTCTAAACTGAAGGCTCTTGAGGATGACATCAAGAAGATTCAGGAGCAGCTGAAGAGTACACAGGGTGGCGAAGCGATGGTCAGAGAGGAGGTTACTGCTGATGATATCGCTGAAGTTGTAAGCCGCTGGACGGGAATACCTGTAAGCCGTATGATGCAGAGTGAGCGTGAGAAACTGCTCCACCTGGAGGAAGAACTCCACAAGAGAGTCATCGGACAGGACGAGGCTATCACCGCTGTAAGTGATGCAGTACGTCGCTCCCGTGCCGGATTGCAGGATCCTAAGCGTCCTATCGCCAGTTTCATCTTCCTCGGTACTACCGGTGTAGGTAAGACGGAACTTGCCAAGGCGCTGGCTGAGTATCTGTTCAATGATGAGTCTATGATGACCCGAATTGATATGAGTGAATATCAGGAGAAGTTTAGCGTAACCCGTCTGATCGGTGCGCCTCCAGGGTATGTAGGCTACGATGAAGGTGGCCAGTTGACCGAGGCAGTACGCCGCAAACCATACAGTGTGGTTCTCTTCGATGAGATTGAGAAGGCGCATCCAGATGTATTCAATACGCTGTTGCAGGTATTGGATGATGGCCGATTGACCGACAACAAGGGTCGAGTAGTCAACTTTAAGAACACCATCATCATCATGACTTCCAACGCAAGCCGTGAGATGTTGCGCAAGACTTTCCGTCCTGAGTTCCTGAACCGTATTGATGATATCATTACCTTCAAGCCATTGACCCAGGAGCAGATTGCCGAGGTTGTAGAACTTCAGATGAAGCGAGTAAAGAAGATGTTGGAGCCTCAGGGCTTTGAACTTCGCTGGACTCCTGCAGCTATCCAGTATCTGGCAAAGGTTGGATACGATCCAGAGTTTGGTGCCCGTCCTGTAAAGCGCGCTATCCAGGATTACGTCTTGATCGACTTGAGTAAGAAGATTCTTGCAGAAGAGGTTAGTAGAGAGAAACCAATTACCATCGATCATACAGATGCAGATGGATTAGTCTTCAAGAACCAATAATTCCAGCAGATAACCAATCCGGAGGAAACCGGATTTAAACATAAAAAAAAAGGAGAGGGTGTGTCAAAAGTCCAAGACACACCCTCTCTTTTTTTATTTATTATACACTGTTTTTATCGGCAAGCAAACAGCATTTAGTTGATGATGATACCGCCATTAGGCTGAATCACAACCTTAGCCTTACCATTCTTACCTACCTTCAAGGTCTTCTTTACCGAAGTATAGAACTTCTCGCCCTGTTTCTTTGGCTGATCGGTAAGATATTCCACTGTCTTACCTGCAAACATAGGCAAGTTGAGGGTCAGGGTGAGCGGCTTGTCTGTAGCATTCAAACCACCGACAAACCATTTGCCGTTATTGACCGCTGCACCAGAGCCATTCTCTTGAGACACCTTGCGGGCAACAACTGCATACTGGGTAGGATAACCGGCAATAAACTTAACATCGTCCCATGCTGTCGGCAACCCCTTCAACCAGTCTAACTCCCACTGAGGAACATCCTGAAGATTGTTAGGATAGAGACAAACACAGTTTACGCTGCTCTGATTGGTGATGGCAGTAGCCATCTCAAATACATCACTTGTATAACGCTGATGACGGCTCTTGTTATCTCTTGAAAGATATTTGTTCATCATCACGCCACCCCAGTCGAAGCTGGCTACGGCATTTCTCGAGAAAGGATGCATCGCCATCTCGAAAGCCTCCTTCTTGGCATGATAATCCGTGAAATATACATTCTCTGAAGCCAGCGCTGCCTCGCTGGAAACATAGTTAGGATACATGCGCTCCCAACCTCTAGGCATGGTACAGCCATGGAAGATTACCTCAATTGAAACCGCTCACCTCATTATATATAATCACCGACTTAGGATTATCCTTCTTCGGACGGATCATCTCATATTTATAGGCAACATCGTTGTTGCTTACATGGAGATGCAGGGTCATGGAATCCTTCTTGGCATTGAGGAATCCGATGGTAGCCTCATAAACATCCTTTTCAATGTGGCTTTTCTTGATACGGGTCATGTCGTAAGAAAGATGCTTCTCAGTTCCTTTCATCGCACCCATGGTAAGATGCTGGGAGAAATCGCCATAGTTGGCTACCAGTCCCAAGGCAGAAGGTTTAAGCATCTGCTTGCCATTCAGCTCTACCGAATAGAAAGCCTTTCCATCTACACATTCCACCTTGACCGCCAATCTGCCGTCAGGTGAACTTACTTCATAATTGTTGGCTTGTGCACAAACCGTGCCGAGCAACAAAATACTAGTAATACAAAATTTTTGCTTCATTTTCATTTTATTGTTAGGTTGATATTATAATCTTCTCTGTGATGTTACAGCAGTATAGCCTACATTACAGCTCCAGTTACTGCTGCGTGCAACAGAACCGCATGCAAAGATAAGCTAATTCGGGGAAAGGGGGGGGGTACTTTTTGTTCAAAAAGCATTCATTTTCGTGAAAACTAACGAAAAAGAGACAAAAACGAGGAAAAATAAATGGTAGGAAAAGACTTTAGATGAGAAGAAACAAAAAGCCCCGACATCGCGTCGGGGCCTTTGAAGTTTTTGAATGTTTCAGCAGTTTGTGTTTTTTATGTAGTTATGATTTGTTCGTTTTTGAAAATCAATTTCTTTTTCTGGGTGCAAAATTAAGATAATTATTGATATAAATCAAATTATTCTCGATTTTTTATGCAAAAAACAACGTAAACGTTTACAAATTTTGCGCACAAAAAAGGCCGTTTGTGCGCTGTTGTGGCTAAAATACGGCTGTGTATTCTGTGTCTTTTGAATATTTTCTGCCACATTAATAAAAAAGTTAAAATATTGACGCTATATTTTGTTTTCTCTGTATTTTACACTATCTTTGCACTATCTTTTCACATTATTATATATATAAAGAAAATAGATGAAAGAATTTGTAATATCAGAAGTCAAGGCGGAAACCGCTGTACTCGTGGGTCTGATTACCAAGACACAGGACGAAGCCAAGACAAAAGAATATCTCGACGAGTTGGAATTTCTTGCCGATACTGCGGGGGCTGTCACCGTGAAGCGATTCACGCAGAAGGTGGTTTCTCCTAACCAGACTACCTATGTGGGTAAGGGTAAACTCGAAGAAATCAAAGAATATATCAAAAACGAAGAGGAGGAAGATAGAGAAGTAGGTATGGTCATCTTCGATGATGAACTCTCTGCCAAACAGATCCGTAACATCGAACAGGAACTGCAGGTGAAGATTCTGGACCGCACCTCACTCATCCTCGATATCTTCGCCATGCGTGCGCAAACTGCTGCGGCTAAAACCCAGGTAGAGTTGGCGCAATACCGTTATATGCTCCCTCGTCTGCAAAGACTCTGGACTCACCTCGAACGACAGGGTGGTGGTTCAGGTTCTGGTGGCGGTAAGGGTTCTGTTGGTCTGCGTGGACCAGGTGAGACCCAGCTTGAGATGGACCGCCGTATCATCCTCGGCAGAATGAGTCTCCTCAAAGAGCGACTGGCAGAAATCGACAAGCAGAAGACTACACAGCGAAAGAACAGAGGCAGAATGGTGCGCGTGGCACTGGTGGGCTATACCAACGTAGGTAAATCTACCATCATGAATCTGCTCAGCAAGAGCGAGGTGTTTGCCGAGAACAAACTCTTTGCCACCCTCGACACCACCGTTCGCAAGGTAGTGGTAGACAACCTGCCGTTCCTCCTTGCCGATACCGTAGGATTCATCCGCAAATTGCCTACCGACCTGGTAGACTCTTTCAAGAGTACCCTTGATGAGACACGCGAGGCCGACCTTCTTCTGCACGTAGTAGATATCTCACATCCCGACTTCGAAGAGCAGATTCAGGTAGTAGAGAATACACTCAAGGAACTGGATTGCGCCGATAAGCCATCGATGATTATCTTCAACAAGATAGATAACTACTCATGGGTAGAAAAAGAGGAAGATGACCTCACACCGATGGAAAAAGAGAACATCCCGCTGGAAGACCTGAAGAAGACCTGGATGGCAAAACTCAACGAGGACTGCCTCTTCATCTCGGCAAAGAACAAGGAGAACATCGACGAATTCCGCGAGGTACTCTACAAGAAAGTAAGAGAGTTGCACGTACAGAAGTATCCATACAACGACTTCCTGTACCAGGATTATGAGTAAGAACATAAATATCAATAACAAGTAAGTTATGAATGATTACAGACCTTTAACCACCGAGGAAATCGAGGTGCTTAAACATAACGACTGCTGGGCCGAAGACTGGACCTCAGTCAATGTATCAGAAGATTTCAAGCCCAACTTCATGCACCGCGTGATGCTCTATGGCGAAGTAAACATCGGCTCCTTCAACAAGAACGTGGAGGTGAGCCAGGGCTTCGTAAAGCATTCGGGCATCAACAACGCCACCTTGCGTAATGTAACCATAGGCGACGACTGTCTGATAGAAAACGTAGGCAATTTCATCAACAACTATACCATTGGCGATGATTGCTACATCTCCAACATCTCGACCATGGAAACCACCGAGGGAGCTACTTACGGAGAAGGAAATCTCGTGAGTGTACTCAATGAGGTGGGAGAAGGCAACGTAATCCTCTTCAGTGACCTGAACAGCCAGCTCGCCGCCTTCATGGTGAAGCATTTCCCAGACAAGGAGATGAAGGAGAAGATTCGCCAGCTCATCAAGACCGACATCGACAACAAGATGCCGGAGAGAGGTCAGATTGGCAACAATGTGAAGATTATCAATACCAAGGAGATTACCAACTGCGTAATCAATGATTACTGCGAAGTGAACGGTGCTTCCCGTCTGAGCGACTGTACGCTATTGGGCTCTGTTCATGGCAACGTATATATCGGCACGGGCGTCATAACAGAAAACAGCATCATCGCTGAAGGCGCCAGCGTCATCAACAGCGTGAAGATACAGGATTGTTTCGTAGGTGAAGCCTGCCAGCTGGCTAACGGCTTTACCGCTTCAGCCTCCGTATTCTTCGCCAACTCCTATATGAGCAATGGCGAGGCCTGTGCAGCCTTCTGCGGTCCTTTCACCGCTTCCCACCATAAGAGCAGTCTGCTTATCGGTGGCATGTTCTCCTTCTACAACGCCGGTTCTGCCACCAACTTCAGCAACCATGCCTATAAGATGGGACCTATGCACTGGGGCATTCTGGAGCGCGGTTCCAAGACAGCCAGCGGTGCTTATCTCCTGATGCCAGCCACTCTGGGTTCCTTCTCAGTATGCTTCGGCAAGCTGATGCATCACCCTAACACCCGCAACCTGCCTTTCGCCTACCTCATTGCAGATGGCGACAAGATGTTCCTCATCCCAGGCAGAAACATCACCACCGTAGGTCTGTACCGCGACATCAAGAAATGGCCTAAGCGTGATCTCCGTGCCATGGAGAACCGCAAGAGCATCGTCAACTTCGACTGGCTTTCACCTTATTCTGTAGGCGAGATTCTGAAGGGTAAGAAGATTCTTGAAAACCTGCGCGAGGTTACGGGCGATAACGTTTCGCAGTATCTCTATCACGAATATATCATACCGGCTTCATCGCTCCATAAGGGCATCAAATATTATGATATCGCCCTCCGCATCTACATGGGTGCCGTATTGAAGCGTGTGCAGAAGCGCGACCCTGCCATCACCCCTCCTGCCAGCCATGCCGGCGTGGGCGATTGGGATGACCTTTCAGGACTCCTGCTCCCGGTTTCTGAAGAGGAACGCATCGTTAGGGATGTGAAGGAAGGAAACATCGGAAACATAGAACAGCTGCTCGACAGGTTTGAAGAAATCAATGCCAACTATCGCGACTACCAGTGGGCATGGACCTACCAGATGATCTGCGATTACTACGGCATCAGCGAAATCACACTCGAAGATGCCAACCGCATACACGAAGATTATATCAAGGCACGCCGCTCATGGATAGCAGAAATCCGGAAGGATGCTGAGAAAGAGTTTGCCATGGGCGATGTGGAGGAAGAGGTTTTCCGTAACTTCGTCGACAGCCTCGACCAGGAAATAGAATACGAGAATTAAGAATTAATTAATAATTTACAATTTATAATTCATCATTAAAAATGAATTTAAAACATGTATTGATGGCGGCTATCCTGATGGGAAGCCTCAACGCCACAGCCAAGGATTATCATTACACCACCGTACCGGGTGATGCCATGAAGACCCGCATCTATACCCTCGACAACGGACTGAAGGTATATATGTCTGTAAACAAAGAGAAGCCTCGTCTGCAGGCTAATATCGCGGTAAAGACAGGTTCGAGAAACGATCCTGCCGAAACTACCGGTCTTGCCCACTACCTGGAGCACCTCATGTTCAAGGGTACACAGAAATTCGGTACCACCGATTATGCCAAGGAGAAACCATATCTCGATGAAATCACAAAGAGATATGAAACCTACCGCAAACTTACCGACCCGGCACAGCGCAAGCAGGCTTACCATGAGATTGACTCTATCTCGCAGTTGGCTGCCAAGTACAACATCCCTAACGAGTACGACAAGCTGATGGCGAGCATCGGAAGCCAGGGAACCAACGCCTATACTTCCAACGACGTAACCTGCTATGTAGAGAACATTCCGAACAATGAAATAGAGAACTGGGCTAAGGTACAGAGCGACCGATTCCAGAACATGGTAATCCGCGGTTTCCATACCGAGCTGGAGGCTGTATACGAAGAGAAGAATATCTCTATGGCAAGCGATGACGACAAGGAGTATGCTGCCCTGTGGAAGCTGCTCACCCCTACTCACCCTTACGGCACACAGACCACCATCGGCGAGCAGGAACACCTCAAGAATCCGAGCATCATCAATATCCAGAACTATTTCCACCGCTACTATGCACCTAACAATGTAGCTATCTGCATGGCGGGAGATTTCGACCCGGACCAGACCATCGCCATCATCGACAAGTACTTCGGTTCATGGAAGAAGAACAACAATCTGTCTCGCCCTGAGTTTAGCATCCAACCGGATATCACAGCCGTAAAAGACAGTTCTGTTGTCGGAAAAGAAGCCGAGAACGTGATGCTTGCCTGGAAATTCAAGGGCATGAACGATAAGGAGAACGATGTGCTCGATGTAGTCAGCGAGATGCTTTCCAACGGCAATGCCGGATTGATGGATGTCAATCTGGAACAGCAGATGAAGTTGGCTTCATCAGGTGCCTTCGTCTATGGTTTACACGATTACTCTGCATTCATCGTAGCCGGAACACCTAACAAGGAACAGAAGTTGGAAGAAGTTCGCACCCTCCTGCTCCAGGAGATGGATAAGTTGCGCAAAGGCGAGTTTGATGACAATCTCCTGCCTTCTGTCATCGCCAACAAGAAGCTCAACTTCTACAAGAGTCTGGATGACAACGACACCCGTGCCAGCATCATGGTAGATGCCTTTGTCAACGACCAGAAATGGGCTGACGTGGCTACCCAACTCGAGCGCCAGAGCAAGCTCACCAAACAGGACATCATGAATTTCGCCGATAAATATCTGCGCGCCGACAACTTTGTCTGTGTCTACAAGCGCATGGGCGAAGATACAACGCTCAAGAAGATTGAGAAGCCTGCCATCACTCCTATTCCTGCAAACCGTGAATATGAGAGCGCCTTTGTCAAGGAAATCAAGAATGCACAGGTTCCTGAAATCCAGCCAGAGTTCCTCGACTTCAAGAAGGATCTTACCGTAAGCAAGACCAGCAAGAAGTTGCCGCTCGTATACAAGCAGAATACCCAGGACGATCTCTTCGACCTCGTTTTCCGCTATGAGTTTGGCGATGAAGATGATATCCGCTACAGCTACGCAGCACAGTATCTCGATTATATCGGAACCGACAAGAAGAGTGTCTCTGCCATCAAGCAGGCATTCTACAAACTGGCTTGCAACTATAGTGTTGCCCAGAGTGCCAAGACCCTCCAGATCAGTCTGAACGGTCTGAACGAGAATCTTCCTGCAGCGCTCAAACTCCTGGAGGAGGTGTTACAGCACGCCAAGGCAGACAAGACTTCATGGAACCAGTTTGTTGATCTCATCGAGAAGACCCAGCAGGATGCCAAGGCAAACCAGAAGACCAACTTCGGCTATCTTTGGGATTACAGCACCTACGGTCCATACAATCCAACCCGCCATGCCATCAAGACAGCAGATTTGCGCAAGATGGATCCTCAGGAACTTATCAACCTGCTGGGCGGTCTGAACAAGATGGAGCACACCGTAGCCTACTATGGTCCATATAGCGAGAAGCAGCTCAATGCCATTCTCACCAAGGAGCACAAGACAGCCAAGAAGCTCGCAGCCGTGCCAGAGGGCAAGGAATACAAGATGGAAGAAATCAAGCAGAACGAGATTTATATCGCTCCATACGAGGCAAAGAACATCTATCTGCGCTCTTACCAGAACACCGGTAAGAAGAGCGATGTGAAGGATGGTGCCCTGATAGCACTCTTCAATGAATATTATGGTGGCGGCATGAATACCATCGTCTTTCAGGAACTTCGCGAAACCCGCGGTCTGGCTTACAATGCCGGTGCTGCCTACTACAACCCGGTACGCAAGGACGAGAAGGATTACTTCATGCGCCACATCATCACTCAGAACGACAAGATGATGGACTGCATCCACGTCTTCGATGAGATTACCGACAATCTCCCACAGAACGAGGCTTCCTTCAATCTTGCCAAGCAGAACCTGATGAAGTCTATCCAGAGCCGTCGCGTTACCAAAGCTGGCGTCATCAACGCCTACTTCAATGCGAAACTCAGAGGTATCGACTATGATGTGAACAAGCTCTACTACGAGCAGCTCCCTTCATTGACTCTGCAAGACATCACCAACTTCGAGAAGAAGAACATCGTTGGCAAGCCATACCGCATGGTGATCCTCGGTGACGAGAAGAATCTCGATATGAAGAGCCTTGAGAAGATTGCGCCAATCAAGCGATTGAGCCAGGAAGAGATTTTTGGCTATTAAAGACGTAACGAGAATAATAACTTGAATATTTCAACAGTTTAAATAACAAAAAACATTATGGCAAAAACTCCAGATTTTAAGTATGCTCCAATGTTCCAGATTGGAGAGGACAAGACAGAGTATCGCCTTATCTCTAAGGAAGGCGTAAGCACAGCAGAGTTCGAGGGTAAGACTATCCTCAAGGTTTCTAAGGAAGCTCTTACTTTGCTGGCACAGCAGGGTTTCCACGACGTAGAGTTCAAGCTCCGTCGTGAGCACAACCTCCAGGTGGCTAAGATTCTCAGCGACCCAGAGGCTTCAGAGAACGACAAGTACGTAGCACTCCAGTTCCTCCGCAATGCAGAGACTGCCGTTAAGGGCATCCTCCCATTCTGCCAGGATACAGGTACTGCTATCATCCACGGTGAGAAGGGTCAGCGTGTATGGACCGACTTCGAGGACGAAGAGGCTTTGAGCCTGGGTGTATACAACACCTTTACACAGGACAACCTCCGCTATTCTCAGAACGCTCCTCTCAACATGTATGATGAGGTGAACACCCGTTGCAACCTGCCTGCTCAGATTGATATCGAGGCTACAGAGGGCGACGAGTACCGCTTCGTGATGGTAGCTAAGGGTGGTGGCTCTGCCAACAAGACCTACTTCTACCCTATGACCAAGGCTACTATCCAGAACGAGGGTACACTGCTCCCATTCCTCGTAGAGAAGATGAAGAGTCTGGGTACAGCTGCATGTCCTCCTTACCACATCGCATTCGTTATCGGTGGTACATCTGCTGAGAAGAACCTCCTCACCGTGAAGTTGGCTTCTATCAAGTACTACGATGAGCTGCCTACTACAGGTGATGAGACCGGTCGTGCTTTCCGTGACATCGACTTGGAGAACAAGCTTCTCGAAGAGGCTCACAAGATTGGCTTGGGTGCACAGTTTGGCGGTAAGTATCTGGCTCACGATATCCGTGTCATCCGTTTGCCACGTCATGGTGCCAGCTGCCCTATCGGTATGGGTGTAAGCTGCTCTGCCGACCGTAACATCAAGGCGAAGATCAACAAGGACGGTATCTGGTTGGAGAAGATGGATGAGAACCCAACAGAGTTGATTCCTGAGGAGCTCCGCAACCCAGGTGAGGGTACCAAGGGTATCGAGATTGACCTCGACAAGGGTATCGACGCCGTTCGTGCTGAGTTGAGCAAGTATCCTGTAAGCACCCGTGTTAACTTGAAGGGTACCATCATCGTGGCTCGTGACATCGCTCATGCTAAGCTCAAGGCTCGCTTGGATGCTGGTGAGGAGATGCCAGAGTACTTCAAGAACCACCCTATCCTCTATGCAGGTCCAGCCAAGACTCCAGAGGGTTATCCATGTGGTTCTATGGGACCTACCACAGCCAACCGTATGGACCCATACGTAGATGAGTTCCAGGATCATGGTGCAAGTTTGGTAATGATTGCCAAGGGTAACCGTGGTGACATCGTAACTGAGGCTTGCAAGAAGCACGGCGGTTTCTATCTCGGTACTATCGGCGGCGTGGCTGCAGTTCTCTCTCAGAGTTCTATCAAGAGCATCGAGTGCGTAGAGTACCCTGAGCTCGGTATGGAGGCTATCTGGAAGATTACCGTAGAGGACTTCCCTGCATTCATCCTCGTAGACGACAAGGGCAACGACTTCTTCAAGCAGTTGAAGCCTTGGACTCCTTGCAAGGAATGCCAGAAGTAAATGATACAGAAATCATGATATTAAAAAAGCTCAGGACTCTTTGCCCTGAGCTTTCTTTTTATACTTACCTCGGATTACGCTGTTCTGTTTCCGAAACAGGAACATCCGTTTAAAGCAGCAGCTTATATGTCTTGCTTTGCATACCGGTTTCTACCCGCAACAGATAAACGCCTTGTCTGATACCCTGTAAAGAGAGGCTGACTGATTTTCCATCCGCACCAGATGCCTGTCTGAGCAGATTTCCTCCCACATTATATAGTTTTATTTTTCTCACACCCTTGCCTGAAACCAGGAGTTGTTGTCCCTCACGACTGATATCGGTTTCGGCATCAGAGGTGGTGGCATTTTCTATTCCTGTAGCTGTATCCTGATAGAGGATAAGGATATCGCCCTTTCGCTTGAGATAATAAGAAGGTTCCTGCGGATTCTTCAGTTCCACTTCCTTTCCTCCTATCTCGCCCATCACCCTGAACAGATAGGTATGACCGTCGGTCCAAGGCAGATTACTCTTGCGCAGCCAGTAGCTGTAAAGCGGCACGTCTAAAGCTGATGAGACGCTTACCTCATCGTTGATTCCATTTACCTCCTTTTCTTCCTTGGTATCTACATCTTCAGAAATAAGGGAAACATGTCCATCGTAACTGCGGTTTTCTGATGTACGCAGCGAAACACCCATCTTGAAGATAGATACTTTCGAAACATCAACGCTTCCGCCTTCTATCTTCTCGTGCGAATCATCAACCAGAAAGACTTCAGCTTTTGCCATCAGCGGTTTCTCCTCTCCCTTTACCACCTCAATGTAGGCTGCATCCTGATCGTGGATATCGTTGACCGGACAATTCTGGGTTTCTGCTTCATCCGAAGTAATCTCCAGTTTCACCTGATAATGTCCCGGAGCAAGCTGGGCAGGAACCGAAAGGAGAATCGGGATTTCGGTCTCGCTGAAACCATCTATTTCGGTCAGCTGGTCCACACGTGTACTCAGCACCACCTCCTGGTTCTCATCCAGCAGTTTCACTCTCAGGTAACAGTCGCGAGGCACGCCATTGAGATTCTTGATAGTGAAGAAGGCACGTACATTGCTGCCCTGTTCAGCTTTTCCGTCAAGTCTTGGCTGCCCCATCAGTTGGAAGCGGGCATCTTCCGAACAGATTTCAGAGATGCGGCCGGCACCATCTTTCAGTTCCACCCCGATAACAGGTGCCTTTTTCATCGGCAGGAAATCATCCCATGAACCATCCTCCTTACGGGCTGCACATATAGCGATGATACGGTAATAGCCGTTTTCCAGTCCGGCAAGACTGAGACTGATTTTCTGAGCCTGATTGATGAGATAATCTGTTCCCATCCATCCCTCCTGCTCACCGCCATAAAGTCTTTCCGTAAAGCCTCCCTGCTGATGATCATCAGAATAAACCACCTGCTTGAGATTCCCCGCTTCATCATAAACGGCAACACCGATATCCCCCCTGAAAGGCTTACCTCTGTTGACGAAGGAATTCATCTCTACAGTTACCGGCTGTGAAGGGTCAAATAACTTTCCAGACGCCTCTTTCAGACTGAGTGAACCACCCTCGTTGAACATCAGCTGTGGTGAAGTTTCCAGCAGTCCGCGCTCTATTTCGGGATATTTCCCGTTGTTGGGATGAGCCAAGATGGCGGTAATGGCACGGTTAAAGGCAAGCGGTTTGCCCTGAAACTCACTTCCGGTCTGCAAAACATTGAGATTGGTGAGAGAATAATAGGCATCGCCCTGTCCCTCCCAACCGAAGTTCATGTGGAAGAGGCCGTTTTCATCGAAACCATCCGTTACCCAGGCATGACCGGAAGCCGAACCGGCTGGTCTTCCTTCCAGATAAACCGGACATCCGTTGAGCAGTTCCTGTCTCAGAATTTCGGCAAACCGTCCCGGTCCTTCTACTGCTTTCGTAACGTAGGCTGCCGAATAATCGAAATGCTTCTGCAGCGCCTGATAGGCAAAAACTCCCTGGGTTCCACTTGCGCTGGGCGTATATTGCATGAAAGAAGCCACGCCCACATCGCTCATCAATAAGGCTACGGCATCATTCTGCACGGCGGTAGCCTGAACCGGATAGCGGTAATCGGGCAACATGTTGCTCCAATCGTAGTGCGACTGACTGAAATCCGCACTCTTCTTGTCCTGGTAGTAGGTTACTACATATTCGTTTTTCCCCTGTCCCTGAGCCGGCCACTGATGATAATACATCATCTGAGCCACAGCTGTAGCCACACAGCCGCTGTAATCATATCCTGTTTTAGCATTAAACGGATACGACTGTCCCCATTTACTTTTCAGCATCGGCGCTACGGTTTTAGAGTAAAGTCCGGAGCGGTTATTACTTTGAACCTTCACCTTTCCTTCTTTCAGCACCTCGAAAGTCTGTCGGTATCCCGAAAGCAGCAGTTTTACGCAGGGATTGGCATTCAGCGTATCAAGACAACCTTCTTTGCTGTATCCCAGCACTTCTCCCATCCGGTCATCACCAGATACGATAACGAATCCCTGTCCGTGCGCATCATTATATATATAATAAGGTGTACCAGCCTTATTTTTCCTGCCCTTCTCCTTAGCCTTCATACCGTCGTTTTGCGGCAGAGTGACATATCTCTTAGCAATCTCCGCCGCCTTCTGCCAGTTGATTTCCTCGGCATGAACAGTTTGAGAACAGGTCATCAGCAGGGCAACGAATCCCACAAATAGGTTCCCCATTTTCAGTCCCTTCCATTCTTTTCTTTCTTTTTTCTTTTTCATTTCTTCAGGTCTTAATATTTGATATTGGGTTAATTACGCCACCTTCTGGAAATATCAGATGAGCTACACTTTGCCATCATCCAGAAAGTTTTCTGCAAAAATACAACTTTTCTTTGAAAAAACAGCGATTTTCTCAAATATTCGTGGGTTTATAAAATAAAAGTTTCTTCCAATTTTCTTGCTTATTACGAATAAAAGTCTTAACTTTGCAGCAGACTTAGGAGAAAGCCGAATATCTCGGAACAAATAAGTGATAATATGGTATAGCGTATGAAACAGGTAGAAGAAAGATACATCAGCTTGCTGACCGACTTCGGTTTCAAGCGATTTTTCGAAGAAGCCGAGATTGCCAAGTTCACTCCGCAGGAGATGAGGGAGTATGAAGCTAGTAAAAAGGCATAACGCAATATGAGCCAGAAAGCCCTGGAGATAGCTAAGAAAAACGATGAAAACAGGTTATTTAGCTTTGCTTATCCATATCCTATCATTATGAGTATAGGGAAAATCCTATGCTATATTAGGGTTTATTCTATCCATATATCACAAAAAACATTTAATTTTGCAGCAGAAAATGATAATAATATAAAATTATGGAAAAAACAAAGAGATGCCCTTATTGTGGCGAAGAAATTCTCGCAATTGCGAAGAAATGCAAACATTGTGGGGAATGGTTAGATGAAACTCATCCCTTAAAGGAAACAAAAAACGCTCCTGCCTGTGGAGAATCTATTGCTGCAGATGCAAAGGTATGTCCTATATGCAATGAACCTACATATGCTTTGGATGAAACAGAAACTCTTTCAGATACTTCTAACCCAAAAGAAACAACTGTTGTTAATGACGGACACTTTCTTTACTGTAAAACATGCAAGGAAAAGATCAGTTCGAGCGCCCAGATATGCCCTAATTGTGGGGATACAGATCCTTTTTACTTTGTTGATATAACCAACAACCGCAAGAAAGTAGGTCTTGGCTGTGCTACCATAGGTATTTTAGCCATTGTCATGACATTTATATTCAGAGCTTTTGGGTCTGAACATGGAATATTAACTTGGAGTTCTGCAGAATTTTGGATCTTTGTATTCGTTATATTGGGCATTTTGGGGTTACAAAAATACTTCTCGTATACCAATATGAAAGAACATAGAGATGAAATGGATAAGATTTTCCAATCGAAGAATGACTCCCAGGCTCTTGAAATTTGGAAGAAGGAATTAGAAGAGAAAAATAATAATTAAACTCATTAAAAAATTATATGAAAAGAATTATTTTGTGTATATCTATGTTGTTCATGGTAATGGTATTTACTCATGCACAAGAGAAAGCTAACGTATTAGTTGAGAAGTTTACTGCTGAAGGCGGTTATACAGACAGCGATGTCCGAACTTTAAGGGAAAATGTTATTAGAGCATTAGTCAAGACTATGCGAGTTAACGTTTTAGATTCAGAAAACAGTAAAGCCACTGACAAGCAGTATACTTTAGTTAAAGGTCATCTTCAAAAACCAGCCGTATCTAGCCAAACAGTAGAAGATAAAGGAGAAAGATTTACGCTGACAGAAGTAAACCTAAACTATGTAATTACCATGATTAAGCCGAATTCAAAGGAGTCTTCTACTTCGTTTATGTTCACAACAAGAGGTAATAGCATGAGTGGCGAGGCTGATGCGATTGCTGATGCATGCAAGATGGTAAAGTTAAGCATGACCAAGATGATGGAAAAGGTGTTTCCTGTGGTTGGAAAGATTGTATTAATTGACAATGCTAAAGATGATAAAGCTCTGACCGTCTATATTAATTTGGGAGCATCAAACGGAATTAAAAAGGGACAGAAGTTTGATGTTGACATCATGAAAGACGTAGCAGGAGAGCAAGTAGCCAAAAATATTGGAACATTGACCGCAACAGAAGTTTCTGATACAAAAACTCTTTGTAAAGTAAACAGTGGCGAAGTTGATATTTTCACTTCTGTAAATTCCGGTATAGATACAGCTATCAAAACTCGTGAGAAAAAGGGACTTTTAAAAGGATTAGGCGATGTTATGGGAAATGTATATGGTGGTAGCGGATTCATAGCAGACTCTGGTATGCAAGTGGAAAGTTCCACTGAGAATACCGTTTCGGCTGCTTCTGTATCTGGTCATGCAGGAACAGCAGCATCAGGTCTAAAGACGGGTTCAGCAGGTAAGTTCAGCTACTATGATTTTATTTCCGGACCTAATGGACGTAAATACATCGAACCAATTCTTGATTGGTCTGCAAACAAAGCTACTATCATAGCTTATATGAAGGAAGCAGGCTATGTTAAGAGCGATGAAGACATGTTGGCTTTTGCCAGCGATGATGATGATGACCCTCATAGTCCATCCATCATGTATATGATAATGAATGGTCAGTACTTTAGTGCAACATCTATGCTTATGCAAGTTAAAAAGGAAAGCGTTTTAACATGGATGAAGCAGCATTACATCTATAAGGGGAAAAACAATGGAGGCCTTGCCGATTTGCATAGTTTTATTTCTAAAGATAAAAAAACAAGTATTATGGTCAGTTTTATGAATCTGAATGAATCAGAGTATTCAACTGTTACCATAGCATACCAAAAAGAATTCTAATTAATTGAGCTGAAGATAGTGCCGATAGGGTTTATCCTATTCGGCACTTTATTTTTATGAAAAGAAACAGAATATTTTGCCAGTATCCTTGCGTAATAAAAATAACTTTTCTTTACTGCTATAAAAATACAAGATATAGCTCCAAAAAACAGCATGATTATTTGGAAAAACCAATATTTATTTTTATCTTTGCAACCTATTTTTCATAGTAAGTATTTTAACAGTAAAAACTCAAAATGATGAAGCAGAAAAAACATCGAAAGATTCCGGCACTGGCTGCTGGAACCACACTCGTGGCAGCGATGACCCTGATGGCATCCTGCTCCACCGATTATGAAGACCAGATCGTGTACAACGACATTGAAAAACCGTTCCAGGAAGATTTCAAAAAGGATACGGTGGTTTTCGAAAAATTGCCGGCAGAACGGGCTAAACACATCCTGAATCTATCTGACCCATCAACTGAAATCGTAGACAAACCGGATTACACCTTCCAGACTGACAACCTCATCAGTGTCAGGAAATCTACTGAGGATGAATCGCTCGTCATCACCAGCTGGTCGGCTAAGCCCGTCTCCAACGTAACACTCGAAATGTATATCCCGGAAGTGGATGAATACATCCCGGTAGCGTTCATCGAATCCATTCCCGCCTTCTCCCGCTTCTCGTTCAAGCCATCCTTCATTGGCAGACGAAATGTATGGAAAAAGAAAAACGGAAACTTCGTGAGTTTCACCTGCCCGTATCTCAACCTCAACAGGATGAAGACACGTCTTGTAAGCGACGATGAGCACTTCAAGATGCTCCAGAAGATTGACGCCAGATGGACCTGCAGTTTCTCCAACTACGGGTGGACGCCAGAGGTAGGCGAATCACACAATTTCCGTGAAATGAAACCTATCTACGCCCGCGAATGGGTGGTGATTGTCACCAACTATACCTATATGATGACCACTCCGGAATATAAGCATGTGATGGCAAACTTCAAGAAGGTGATGGGCGGCGATCTCTACGACAACAATAAAGTAACGTTCACTGCCGAGAAGTACCAGAGCGAAATGGAAAGATTCAAGGCACAGAAGAACTTCGTGCTCGGACAGTCTAGTCCGGCATACGGCGGACTGGGCGGCGGCTACATCTGGACCGTTACCGACTGGAACTTCTATGGCCATTATGGTTCGTTCAGCGGATGGGAAGCAATCACCCACGAGCACATGCACTGCATGGACTATAGTCACGACAGCAATATGACGTATCCAGCCAAAACACCGGAAGGTGTCAATGTGGGATGGCCGGAATTTATCTGGCAGCTGCACTTGTGGCTGAGCCATAAGGGCGATCTCCCTTATACCGACCGCAATCTGCTGGGCTTCCACAAAGAGGAGAATGCAAAGTATCGCGACTGCGGTATCAATGATATTTTCAAGGATGATGCCAAACTACAGAAGACCATAGAGGATTTTTACAAAAAGAGCCGACTGGTGAAATATTTCACAGAGAACCCGATTAAAGATCATGCAAAATAAAGGAGGAAACGATATGAGAAAAAATATTATCATGATAGGAGCAGGAATGATGCTGGCTTTGGCTTCCTGCGATAAAACTGAAATACGTGAGTTGATGGAAGACAGAGTGGTACCGCAACCGGTAGATACCATCAAGGTGGCAGACCATTTCTATCTGGACGGATATCTTTCCCGCACAGCCGAAGATTTAGGTGGCAGACCGCTGGATGCAGCCAACCTCTTTCACGATGGCAAAGAGTTGTATGTAGCGAATTTTGCAGGCAAGTGTGTCGATGTCTTCGATGCCGAAACATTGGAATTCAAACGCAGTATGAGCAATGGCGACCGTACGCTGGCACGCGATGTTTATGCCGAGGGCGACCATCTCTTTGTGGCTGCCGGCGAAAATCAGGAGGTACAGATCTTCGACAAGAAAACGGGCAAATATCTCAGCCGTCTGGGCACAGGTTCCTGGCCAGCCAGCATGGTTTCTAAGGTGGGCTGTGTTTGCGCAACCCCTCGTCTTGTTTTCGTGCGCGACTCAAAGTATACCAACATCCGAGTCTTCGACCGCGAGGCGCTGAACCTGGAAGCAGCCAACAACAATACGGTATTTGCCAAACTCAGTACGGGTGGCGATTTCATAGGCAGCAGTAATGAGCCGCTGGGAGGATCCTACGATATGGAGGTAATTGGCGATTCGCTCTATGCCTTCATCCCTAGTACGGGAACCATCTATTCATGGAAAGTAGAAGACATCATCCAGCACAAGGATTATGCCCCGCTCAAGGTTTCCCGTTCTCAGGAGTTCAAGCTACGTTCCATTACAAAGACCGACGACAAGGATAAGTTCTTCGTATCAATGTTGAAGAACGGCAAGATACAGTTGGCAGAATACAGTCTCGCCGATTTCCAGGCAAGAAACTTTGCCAATCCGTTGCGCTGTTTCACTGCCGATGACCGCGTCCTCCTTCCTTCGCAGACCATCATAGCCTACCAGAAGGAGAAACTGATACTCACCAATGGTGCAAAGTTAGACCGCTGGGATATCCGCAACAATCCGGCATACGAAATCAAGCCAAGACAGAAATAATCGTAGCGTTGCCTTAATTTTAAAATAAATTCCCCCATCCTGCTTTCATTAGCTGGATGGGGGATTTCTGTTATTAATGATAGTCTTGTTCAAAACGGATAAAGACACCGGCTTTGTTGTAATAGAGTTCGTAACCAGGGATATCGATTTCATATCCACCTAACTCTTTCTCTATCTTGTAAGGCTTCAGATTAGGATATCGCTTCGCAATATCCGCTGCAATGTTGGCTGGAATGATACCATCAGGCATCACAGAGAACTTGCAGTTTACCGAAGTCCACTCGCCCTTCGCATCAAACTCCAGCTGGGTGCCGTCGCTGAGCAATACATCATATTCCCATCGGCCATTGTCCTTTTCCTTCTCCGCATGACTCACGGCAACCTCGGCAAAATGCTTCTTTACAAACTGCTGTGCATGCACTGGCAAATCGGTAAAACTGATTATTCTTTCCTCGCTGCTGTGGCAAGATACTGATATCATCGCCAATACCATCGACAAAAATGCCGTCAAAAACTTTCTTTTCATGTTGTCTAATTTAAAAATTATTGAATCAATTACCTGTAAGTTTGTCAATTATTATTTGCGCACTACCATCTTCTTTCCATTCCGGATATAGATGCCCGGCTGGATAACTTTGGTAAGTTTGCGGCCATCCAACCCGTATATTGCATCAGAAGAAGATGAAGAAGCAGCAGCGCTACCTGTGCCCTGCGATAGAGTCGGCTTCGTGATGCCTGTAGTCGGCGCCTTGCGGTAGAGCGTAATGCGGCGGCGCAACGTGTTGGCATTCCAGCGGTCCAGCCACATGCCGTCACGCTCTATGTCTACATGTATCTCGTAGGTACCCTCTGCCAACTCAGACAGATTCACGGTATGGCGGGTAGAACCCGAAAGATCCGTATCATTGTTGCGCGGAATGCTCACTCTGCTGATGCTGCTCGTATACGCAGTCTCGCCCGTAGCCACATTGACCAGACGGTAGCGCATGCGGGTCTGCAGACTGCCCTGCGTCAGATACTTCATATAGCCCGACATACCCAGCACAAGCTGCGGCTTCTGGTCCAGGTCGAAGTAATGGGAAGGCACATAATTGCCCGCTTCATCCCGGAGTTTCACCGATGTAACGGTCACCCTGCCTTCGTAGTTGCTAGGATATACCTCGAGCAGGAAATCCTCCGGCACCGGAATCTCGTAGACGCCAGGATTCTTCGTCTCGATATTGTGGTTGAAATTAAGCTTCATGCGATACTTGCCTGCCTTGAGCTCATGAGAGCCGTTTGTGCCCGAATAGGAAGTCATGAACCTCACGAGCCACTGGGTGGTATCCATGCGCTGCGCCACCATGTGGGCAAGATAGGCATTAGGAACCTGATAGGTTTCTCCCGCCAGATTTTCTGTGCCCTCCAGTACCACCTTTAACTCGCCGCGTGCCTGATAGCGGCTCAGGTTAGATACATTCAGCAGGATGCCCGCCAACTGACTACTATACTGATAGGCTGGTTCCAGCACCTCCGGCTGTCCCACCAGCGAAAGGTGAGGCTTGTTGTCAGCCTGTACCAGCGTAACCTCGCCACGGTTTACAATCATCGGCACGGAATTGCCATTCACCATCTGCCTCCAGTCTTCCCAAACGCCCTTGTCAGCATCCAGAAGTCGGCGGCCCAAAGGTCGCAGAGTGTAGGTGCCGTCTGCCAGACCGTCGATTTCATTCAGGTCCATCCCCCACCAGTCATATTCGAAATTGTAGCTGGTATAATAGGTAGCCCAGGTCATCACACCCGACTGTCCGAAGACATGCATACACTTTCCGTCCTGCGTAAAGAGTCCGATGCCTATCTGTCCGGTATAGGCGCCTCCGGCATCCTGAGCCACATTGCGGGCTCCCACACCTTTAATCTGCGCCGGAATAACCGACTTCACCGTCATTCCTTCACTCGCCTGGAACTGCAGTCCCTGGTCATTGTTCACCGAGAGCACCACCGGTTTAGGCTGCAGCGGTTCTATCATTCCGTCGTTCGGATGCACGAAGAGCGCTATCTGATTTTCGTAGTAACAGCCGTCGCTGCCGTAACCTCCGCCAGCCACCGATGCCGTATTGATGTCGAAATAGCCATTGTCCAGACCAGCCCATCCCCAGTTTACATGCACCAGTCCGTTCTCATCGTAGCCATCATATAAAAAGGCATGGTCGCCGCCCGTCATGAAGACCGGACAGCCGAGAGACAGTTCCTGGTAGATAGCCTGCAGAAACTCGCCGCCCGGCAGTCTGTCCTTCTCCAGCTGGCGCACATTGTAGTTATAATAGTGCTCGAGGGTATTCCATAACTTTGCCTCATCACAGAGGGTTCCGTTCACGCCATAGGTAGCCTGAGCCAGTTTTCCCAGGTCGCGCATCAGCACGCCTACTGCCTGTGCCTGAGCCTCACTGTATCCTCCACCGCTGTAGGAATCGAGCATGTTGTCCCAGTCATAATAATCGTATGACATGGCACCCTCGCCTCGGATCACCCCCTCGGGTCTCATCTTAGGCCAGCGGTGGGCAGAGAGCACCTGTGCCATCGCCGTGATGGTACAGCCTGTATAGGTAGGCTTGCCGCTGGTGCTGCTGCGCGGGGTATAATAGTTATAAGGATAATCCTGGCTCCATTCCGCACTGACGAGCGGTTTCACCGATGCCTTCGGCGGTTTGGCATAGACCGGCGTCACACTGATGCTGTCTACCTTCACCAGTTCCACCGCCCGTGCATATCGCTCCAGGAGTTTTTTCATCGGAGCCGACATGTTTTCAGCATCCAGTCTTCCCCTGTCGCTATATCCCAGCACCCCGCCTACCCGGTCATCACCCGCCACGATGACGAAGCCTTCGCCATCCTGGTTATTGAAGAGGTAGAGCGATGGTTCTGAAGTACGGGACCCGCGGCTTTGCACCACCGACGGTCCCACACTCACAGGATTTCCGATAAACTTTCTTGCCATTGTCTGCGCCTTGTTCACGTCTACCGGTCCGGCATAGACATTCATAGCACATATCGCCGATACGGCTATGGCGTAAAATTTCTTATCCATCATATCTCAGGTCAAAAAGAATTATCTGATTACCGTTTTCTTGCCGTTCACGATATAGATGCCCGGCGTCGGCTTGCCGTTCACCTTGTGTCCCTGCATGTCGTAGATGCCCTCCGGTTTTTTCTGCTCCTGAACAAGGTTAGGACGGATGCCTGTAGTGCCATGATTGCGCACACTGCAGCGGGCAGCATTTTCTATCTTCCCGGTCTTGGTGTTGAAGAGCACCGCTGCTATCTCTATCTTGCTGCGGTCGCGGATCACGCTGTATTTGTTTACACCCTCAAAAGTGGTGGAGTGCGTCTTCACCTCGTCTGCCCGGAAGTCGGTCATCTTCGAGTCCTCCAGTCCGTTGTCCATACCCTGCGATTCTATCGCTACATGGTTATACACCATGCCCTTAACCTGCGACCACCCCTCTACATAGTTGGCAGCATCGGCATAGAACTTCATCTCTTCGGGTGCATCCTTATAACTGTCGCTGGAATACTCGGCATAATTCGACTCCTGTCGCCATTTGTCGTCGCTCAGTCCGCTGGCAGTCATCACATAGCCTATGGCAAACGTTTCGCCCTCATCAGGCAACATGCATGGTTCCACCTGGGTTTTCACACGTATGTTATTACCGTTCTCATCCCATTCTGCGTCCACCTCCATGTTCATATAGGTAACCTTGCTCTTTTCTATCTTGAAAGCATCGGTAATGTCAAAACCGGCAGCCTTGTTATCACGTGCCACCCATACGGCAGGAACCGTTACGGCATAGCGGTCTATCAAGCCTTCATATACCAAACGGGATACTACCTTGCTGATATCATCAGTTTTATGAACAGAAACAGCCACTACATCGTCAGGATACATACGCGCTATGGCATCGGTAGCCACCAGTCCGATAGGACAGTGCCAGCACCACATTCCCGCATAATCTTCTACCAGTACCCGCTTGTGCGGCATCTTGTTGACCGTGCAGCAGGTAAGATAGGCATATCCCGCCGAAGCCTCGTTATACTGTCCGTTCACCTGTGTGATATTGAAGAGCAACTCTTCCTTCCCCAGCTTCTGGCCCGGTTTGATAGGAATTTTTACCTCTCGCGTTTCTCCATCCTTGAGCGGCTGGTCGAAGTTCAACACGAAAGGTCCCTCGCTCACCTGCTTATCTGTATAATAAAAGGTATAGCTGATGCTGGTCACCTCGGTATCACCCCAGTTGGTCAGTTTTAGCGGCACCACCGTTTCCTTATCCCCCATTTTCAGGAATACGTTGCCCGGCGTCATAGGCGCCACCGAATTCTTTGCCCAGCAGCCAATGGCTGCCAAAAGGCAAAAAACGGATAATATAAGGTTCTAAAGTTTCCCACCCCTACAAAATAGGGCTTTTGCAGATATAAAACTCTGCTAA
>ERZ1026776.532-NODE-532-length-25896-cov-7.492280_pt1 | contig 25896 bp, 22 predicted proteins | sample MGYA00380125_ERZ1026776 | MGnify/ENA primary metagenome ERZ1026776 (study PRJEB33269, sample SAMEA4719761) | human gut metagenome | biome: human-associated habitat; feature: organic feature; material: feces | place: Cameroon | collected 2013-10 ...
ATAAATAAAACATGAAAACAATGTGCCCGGAAAGAATAATGTACAAATTAGCATGCTGGTAATTATTATATTATGGTATAATATATGAATCGCTATATAGAGTGGGAGAAACAATTATGAAGTTTGCGCATATTGCAGATGTACATCTGGGGACAAGAAAAGATTCACCGTATTTATATGATGGTTTTTTAAATTTTATTGATTACATAGAACTACATCCGGTTGATATGATTTTTATTACAGGAGATCTGTTTGATCATCCGCCGACAAAGGAGGAGATTCTCTGGGTGGATACAGAACTTGCCCGACTTGTGAAGACAGATATTCTCTACGTGACGGGAAACCGGGATTATCTGGGGCAGGATAGTGTTTTGTGGAAGTATGATTTTGTATCACGGATGTATCTGCTTAATTGTGATGAGATTCATAATCATGTGCCGGAAAATGAAAGAGCAACTCGGAATTCTTATGCGGAGGGAATTTTGGACAGCCTGCATTTTCCCAAATATGATGTGGATGTATATGGTATTTGCCAATATGGGCCATATAACGAGAGAAATGATTTTGACAGCGTGTATGCAAGAAATCTGAACAAAATCAATATTTTTCTGGGACATGGCGGAAGTACTAAGGTGTGCCCGTTTGATGTTGATGATTTCGGCGGTAAGAATTTCTCGTATGTTGGACTTGGACATAAGCACGGGTATCTGGCATTTGAAAAGCAACATGTTTATTATCCGGGCAGCCTGGAACCGATTACGGAACAGGAAACCGGAGAGCATGGATTTATCTATGGTTATATTGACAAGCAGTTAACAAGTGTGAAGTTTGTTCCGATTGCTATGCGGAAGTTTGAGAAAAAGGTAGAAGAACCGCCAGAGTTTGACTATGAATTATTGCAGGAATTAAACAGGGCGAATGCTTTTGGTAAAAGACTGCAGGAGTTTGACCGGATGCAGACGGGACAGGCATATGCTGCGAAGAAAAAATATGCAGATGGTATGTTGGCAGAATTGCAGGAATTGACAGGACAGACTTCCCTGTCTACCTATACAATAACGCAGATCAAAGCAGCGTGGGAAGGGCAGCAGGCAAAGCTGAAGCAGGAACTTCAATCGGTGCAGCAAGGGATTGCACTGTGCGAACAGGAACAGGCAGAGCTGGAACAAAAGCTGCTTGCGTGTCCGGATCAGACAGGAACAACCAATATTCTTCATGAAGATATCGGAAAACTGAAATTTGATTTGAGTAAGCTGGAATTTGCGGATCGGCAGGTAGATAAGAAGTATAGCCGGAGAAGGCTTGGATTTATTCTCTGGATAGATACGCCGATTGCGCTGGTGTTGTCTTTTCTTGTAACCTTTGGCATGATAGATGTATTCTTTATGGAAGCCTGGAACGCATGGTATAAATTGGTCACCAGTCTGGTTGGGTTTGAAATTCTGCTTACGATATTGGGATTTGTTGTATATAACATGACTAAAAGATTACGGAAGAAATTATTCGGTACAGAGATTCCAGTTGAGACACATGCACGCTTGCAGAGTGAAATTCGGTTATTGGAAAGTAAGATTCATGATCTGGAATTGGAAGAAAGCTCAAGATTTCTGGATCAGAAGAATTATGATGAGAACAGCAGGCGAATGAAGGAAATACAGGCACAGTATCAGAGATTGTTAGAGTTGTCGGAAGTGGATCTGCTTGTGCTGGATATGAAAAATGATTAGTTACGGTAAAAACAAGAATAAGGAATCAATTGCTTATGGAAATACAGAAATTATACAGCAAGGTGCGGCAGGCGGCAGATGCCTACCGGATGATAGAAGAAGGCGACAGGATTGCAATCGGTATCTCTGGGGGAAAGGATAGTCTGACACTCTTGTATGCACTGGCTGGTATGCGGAATTTTTACCCGAAGAATTATGATGTTGTGGCAATTACGGTAGATACAGGCGTAGGGCAATATATGAATCGTTCCAAAGTAGAAGGCCCTGAGATAATGCCTGATGAAGACAGAAATCGGCAGACACGGAATATGGACTTCTCTAAGGTAAAAGAACTGTGTGATTCACTGGGGGTTCCGTATATAATTGTTCCGACGCAGATATTCTCGATTCTGATGGAACGGCAGGAAAAGCGTATGTGTCCGCTCTGTGCGAAGATGCGGAAAGGGGCATTTAATGAAGCCGCATTGCAACTGAAATGTAATAAGATTGCATATGCGCATCATAAAGATGATGTGGTAGAAACATTTCTGATGTCACAGGTGTTAGAAGGCCGGGTACATACATTTTCACCGGTGACACACCTGGATGGGGTGGAACTTGATCTGATCCGTCCGCTTGTGTATGTGACAGAGGCGGAGGTGCGTGGATTTGTACGGCGGTATAAACTCCCGGTGGTAAAGAATCTGTGTCCTGTGGATGGCGCGACGAAGCGTGAGGCTGCCAAACAGATGTTAGCTCGCATGGAGGAAGAATTTCCAAAAGCGAAGAGCCGTATGTTTGCGGCGATTCAGCGCAATCATATTGACGGTTGGTAGAATTAAAAAGAAAGACAATTATATGGTCAGGCAGTGCATAGCGGGTGTTTTCTTAAGCAAAATTGTAATTTATATGGAATTATGAATTGATTTTTTTTGCTATCTGTGCTATCATGTCAAATGTTGGATTGATTTCCAATTTTATCGGTGCGTGGCTCAGCTTGGTAGAGCGCTGCGTTCGGGACGCAGAGGTCGTGGGTTCGAATCCCGTCGCACCGATTTTTTTGTACTCTTTTTTAGGTGGAAAGGAAGAAACGGCATGAAATTATTGCTTGCAGAAGATGAAGTAGATATGTCCGAGGCGTTGTTTGACATTCTCACCTATCACAAGTATACGGTGGATGCTGTATTTGATGGGGAAGAAGCACTCGATTACGCAACAATCGGCGAATACGATGGCATCATCCTGGATATCATGATGCCAAAGATGAGTGGCTTGGAAGTGCTGCAGAAGCTGCGGAGCCGCGGTGACCGGACACCGGTGTTGCTGCTTACGGCAAAGGCAGAGGTCGAAGATCGGATTACAGGGCTGGATATGGGAGCAGACGATTATCTCCCGAAAACGTTTGCGATGGGCGAGCTGCTTGCGCGCATTCGGGCAATGCTCCGGCGCAAGGAAGAATTTACCCCGGAGATTGTGAAATGCGGCGATCTGTCGCTCAATATGCATACCTATGAATTAAATGGAAATGGACAGTCGTTTGTATTGCCGAAGCTGGAATATCAGTTGATGGAAGTCTTTATGCTCAATCAGGGCATTTATATGTCGACGGAAAGTCTGTTAGAGAAAGTATGGGGCTTTGATACGGACGCCGAGGTTGGTGTTGTCTGGGTGTATATTTCATATCTGCGGAAACGGCTGCAGGCGTTAAATGTACATGTGGAGATTCAGGCAAAACGGGGAATCGGATACCGGCTTGTAGAGGTGGAATAAATTGGTTAAGACGTTACAGAAGAAGTTCATAATCACAGCGATGATTGCAATCACGGTGCTGCTCGTTGTGACGCTTGGCGCGGTCAATGTATTCAATATCAGCCGGCTTCAAAATGAGATGAATAACACGCTTGCCATGCTGGTCGAAAATGATGGAATGCGGCCGGGGGATAACGTTGGTAATCCGCAGCTTGCAACGGTAACAGACGGGATGCCGGAGCCACCGGTGATAGATGGAGCGGATCAGAATCAGATGGAAGGACCGGATGGCGTGATAGTACCGGATGCTGGAGAGGCAGACAATCAGCCGGTACCGCCGGAAGCGAAGAATGACAAGCGTCCAAATCTCTTTAACCCGGAAATCAGCGAGGATATGGCGATGGCGGCACGATATTTCCTTGTGCGGTTTGGCATGGACGGGAAGATCGTCTATACGGATGTAAACAACATTTCCTCTGTGGACGAGGAGACAGCCAATGCATATGCGAATGAAGTCTATGCGTCTGGAAAGACCTCTGGCAAAAAGGAAGAGTTTCGGTACAGAGTGCAGGCATCAAAGGATGGACGAGGCACGAATATTGTATTTCTAAATGTCAGCAGTGACCGGCAATCTATGCTGGCGGTGCTGCTTATATCCAGCCTGATATTTGTCATTGGCTGGGGCTTGATGTTACTTTTGGTGATTGCACTTTCCAAGCGTGCGATTCGACCAATCGCAGAGAATCTGGAGAAACAGAAGCAATTTGTCACAGATGCCGGACATGAGATCAAGACACCACTTGCGATTATCCTTGCGAATACAGAGGCGATGGAACTGCATAATGGTGAGAGCAAATGGAGCAAGAATATTCGCAAACAGACCGAACGCCTGTCGGGGCTGATGAAGAATCTGCTTACGTTGGCGCGGATGGAAGAAGGAACGGCACCGGTTGTGATGGCCGATCTGGATATGAGCAAGCTTACAAAAGAAGTGGCAGATTCGTTTGCGGAATCCGCAAAGCTGAAACAGATTGAACTGCAGACGAAGATTGCTTCGGATATCAAATTACATGCAAACCGCGAGGAGATGACACAGCTTCTTACGATCCTGCTGGACAATGCGATTAAGTATTCCATCGAGCAGGCGGACATCGTGCTTACGCTTGCCAAGCGAGGCAGGGAAGTAACGCTTGGCTGTGAAAATACATGCGGGAAACTGCCGGATGTGGAAGCAGACCGGCTCTTCGATCGCTTCTACCGCTCAGATGCAGCACGTACCCAGAAGAGTGGCGGCTACGGTATCGGACTTTCTGTTGCCCGAGCCATCGTACAAAATCACAAAGGAAAAATTTCTGCTGAGTACAAGGATGGCAACCGGATTGTGTTCAAGGTAGAATTATAAGAAGGAAGAGAGGAACTGGATTTAGGTCCTCTCTTCCTTTTTCACAAAATGCTCCAATTTGTAGCATTTTGAAAAAACTCTTTGCAAACTGTTGTCGTTCATGATACAGTTTCTTTGTTGTCAAGAAGCGCTCGATCATAGCGTAGTTTGGTAACGGTCTATTGATTTTATAATTTTCTATTCGATTCTTCGAATACAAATTATTACCCTTTTTGCGCGCAAATTTTAATTATTACCCATTAACAACTTTAATTTTATATGAAAAAATTCTGCTCTATTTTAGGAACATTTCATGTATACATATATTTTTTAGGAGGAAAATTTTATGGCAAAAGAAACACAGAACACATTCTATCTGACTGTAAATGATCTGGAAGAAGCTATGAAGCAGAAGCATCTGTACGCAGACTATACCTTGCTCGACGAAACATGGAAGAAACGCTTCGATGATTACATGACCGGCAAGAAAACGATGCCGCTTACCTACGATCCGTTCTTCAAATGTATGTTCCACCCGGACAGACATGCAGACTGGCTGTCACATCTGCTTAGCGCAATACTTGGTGAATCAGTTGTAGTAGAACAAATCCTTCCATCAGAGAACACAGCCATATCGTTTGATTCTTTATTGATTATGGATATCGTTGTCCGGTTAAGAGATGGTTCACTTGCAAATGTGGAAATCCAGAAAATTCCATACATGTTTACCGCTGAGCGGATTTCCTGCTACTCATCCGATCTTCTGATGCGTGAATACTCACGTTTGAAGAAGGACAAAAACTTCAAATATTCTGATATGAAGAAAGTGTACACCATTGTTCTGTATGAGAAAACAGAGGGGAATTTTAAGGATCCAATGCTGCATGGCGCCTATATTCATCACGGAAAAAACCGCTTTGACACGAACCTAAAGCTGAATCTTCTGCAGGAATATTTCCTGATTGCACTTGATGTATTCTGCCAAAACGGATATACTGATGATAAGAATTCAGATGCTTTGGAAACAGAACTTATCGCAACGCATAAAAATGTTCTGGAGACTGATTTGGCAACAGACGATTTAAGTATGGATAGTCTGGACGGCTGGCTCTCCATTCTGACCGCCGAGACAATGGCTGATGTGGAACGCGTGATCAGACGCTATCCATGGAGCGAAGCGATATTCCGTGAAATGAGTGCATATGTAAACAGACCTGAGGAGGTGATTCTCATGTTTTCAGAAGCGTTAAAAATTGCAGATAGAAATACAGTGAAATACATGATTGAGGAGCTGCAGGATCGTGCAACACAGGCAGAAGAAAAGCAAAAACAAGCGGAAGAAAACCAGAGGCTGGCAGAAGATAAACAAAAACAGGCAGAAGAAAAGCAGAAACAGGAAGCCCAAATGCGCAAACAGGCTGAAGCTGAATTGCAGCATTCGCGGGAAGAAATTGCACAGTTGAAAGCACTATTAGCCAAAAAGTAATAATCTATAAGAGAATATCTTACAACATACGTAAAAAGAGAGAATCTGGCTTGATTCTCTCTTTCTTTTCCTGTTGTTATGATAATTCTGTTGTGCCGTAAATTTTTATTGATATGATGCTGGATACTATTAAAAGCAGCACACTTATGATCAAGCTTCCAAGTAATAAAAACGCAGGGGGAATATTTGACAAAAAATCCAGGTTTATCCCTTTTTTCATTAATTGGGCAAATCCAACAGGGGTAGCCATGATAAGGACAGTGAAAAACAATTTTGTCTTTTCATATCCTACTTTGTACTGGATTGGCAGGTAGATGCTTAGTCCTCCTCATATAGAATATTCATCATATCATTTAATTCTTCTTGCGTGATTCCAAGGGATTTTGCAGTCTGTATCATATCCAGCATTTTTTGTTCTACAATTCGTCGTTTCGAATCCCTTAAAAGGTCTATATTTGTTGTAGAAACGAAAGTTCCGATACCGACCTGACTATTTACAAAGCCCTCTTTTTCTAAATCATCGTAAACCCGTCGTATTGTCAAAATACTTACCTTCAAATCATTGGCAAATGTTCGAATGGACGGTAAGGCTTCACCTTCCGCTAATTCACCCTTTAAAATAGCATCGATAATCTGTTCTTCAATCTGCTGATAAAGCGGAGAATCAGATGTATTTGATATAAGGATTTTCATTTCAAGCCTCCTCAAAGTGTGATGTATGTATATACACACCATATACTATACATACATTTATGTCAATAGAGAATATTTCATTTAGACTTTCTAAGGTAAATTTAAGGTTGCCCCCGTATACTCATGATCAGAGCAGGAAATTCTGCAACGATACGAGACAAGATTGGGAGGTGAGACTATGAATTACAGACACGAACTAAAACATGAGATAACTTATGGCGATATGCTTTGCCTGCGCGGACGCCTAAATGCGGTCGCCCATGCAGCTACGTCTGGATCACCGTCAATGGCGAAGCGTGGGGGTTGTATCTCGCGGTAGAAGGCGTGGAAGACAGTTTCTTGGAGCGAAACTATGGCACTTACTATGGAGAACTTTATAAGCCGGATAGTCAGTCGATGGGCGGCGGCCGTGGAAATGGTGCGGATATCTCGGAGACGGAACTGGCAGAACAATTCTTCGGCGAAGATACAGCCAGTGACAGTGATGCGACCACAGGTGGACAGGGAATGCAGCCGCCGGATGGAGATTCTTCAGGTGGACAGGATATGCAGCCACCGGATGGAGATTTCATAGGTGGACAGGACATGCAGAGACCAGATGGAGATTCCGCGGGTGGACAGGACATGCAGAGACCAGATGGAGATTCCGCGGGTGGACAGGATATGCAGCCACCGGATGGAGATTCCGCGGGTGGACAGGATATGCAGAGACCGGATAGAGATTCTTCAGATGGACAGAAGATGGAACCGCCGACAGGTACGGAGTTTGACGGTCAGAAGATGCAGAAACCGGATGGTGACATGGGCAATAAGCAAGGCGGACCGGGTGGCGGCATGGGAAGCGACGATGTGTCGTTTATCTATTCAGATGATGAATATAGCAGCTATAGTAATATCTTTGATAACGCGAAGACGGATATTACCGATGAGGATAAAGACCGTCTGATTGCTTCATTGAAGTCTTTGACCGAGAATTCAGATATCGAAGATGTGGTAAATGTGGATGAGGTGATACGTTACTTTGTCGTACATAATTTCGTCTGCAACTTCGATAGCTATACCGGTTCAATGATCCATAATTACTATCTGTACGAAGAAGATGGACAGCTTTCAATGATTCCGTGGGATTACAATCTTGCCTTTGGTGGATTCTCGGCGGGAGGCGGAGGTAGTGATTCGGTGACACAGATGGTGAACTATCCGATCGATACGCCGGTCTCCGGAGGAACGGTAGATTCCCGTCCGATGCTTGCGTGGATCTTTGCGGATGAGAGCTATACGGAACTGTATCACACGTATTTTGATACATTTATCTCCGAGTATTTTGAAAGCGGATATTTCGAGAATCTGATTACAGAGACGGAGAATCTGATTGCTTCTTATGTGGAACAGGACCCAACAAAATTCTGTACCTATGAAGAGTTTGAGACAGGTGTGGATACATTGGAATCGTTCTGCCTGCTCCGGGCAGAGAGCATCCGCGGACAGTTAGATGGCACGATTCCGTCTACAAGTGATGGGCAGCAGGAAGATGATTCCGCACTCATCGATGCTTCATCCATTTCCCTTACGGATATGGGAAGCATGGGACATGGAGGCGGTATACCGGGCGATGGTGACAGGTCGGATATGTCGGATGAGAACGGCGGACAGATGCCGGGTGATGGTGACAGACCGGATATGTCGGACGAGAATGGAGGACAGATGCCGGGCAATGGTGGGACACCGCCAGAGCGACCGAGTGGAAATAACGGACAGATGCCGGGTGAAACCGGAACACAGAAAAATGAAAGTGAAGATTAACATAAAATAGTTTGTAATCCCAGTAAAATCAACACTGAAAACGATTTCGTAGGATAGCAGTATCATTTAAGTATAATCAAACTTATAATAGAAAAGTTCAGGATGTAAATAAAAGCAACAATTTAAGTGAATCAACCGGAAAAACTGTGAATGAAAAGACCAGTCGTTTCCGGTTGATTTTTTTAAGTTTCTATTGTATGTTTGACATAATTTGAAGACAGAAATCTCATAATACAGAAGAAAGAGAGTGAAACAATGAATATATTTGATGTCGTAGGCCCTGTGATGGTCGGACCGTCGAGTTCACATACCGCGGGAGCTGTAAAAATTGGATATATCAGCCGGAAGCTGTTGGGCGAACAGCCGGTCTCCGCGCGGATTTTGTTATATGGAAGCTTTCTGACAACCGGAAAAGGACATGGTACGCGGAAGGCGCTTGTGGCAGGCTTGCTTGGCATGCAGCCGGACGATGCGCGGATTCCGCAGGCGCTTACGCTTGCCGAAGAACAGGGTATGAAGATCGAATTTGGAGAGGCGCAGTTAAAGGAAGCGCACCCGAATACCGCACAACTTTTTCTGCAGGGACAGGATGACAGAAGTTTGGAAATCATCGGGCAGTCGCTGGGTGGTTCCCGGATTAACATTGCCGAGATCGATGGAATCGAGACGAATTTCTCCGGTGATTATCCGACGCTTGTCGTACACAATCAGGATCAGCCGGGACACGTGGCCGAGGTGACGTCGATGCTTTCACATAAAGGCGTGAACATAGCTTACATGCAGTTGTATCGTTCCAGCCGTGGCGGAGAGGCGGTTATGGTCGTGGAATGCGATCAGGAGATTCCGAAGGAGGGCATTGACTGGCTGAAGAAGGTCGAGGGTGTGAAGAAGGTCACGTATCTCGGACACGATACGGAAGCTATGGATAAGGGAGGAACTGCAAGATGATAATGTATCATTCGATTCAGGATATATTGGAGCTGTGCGAGAAAGAACAGATGACGTTTGCGCAGGTAATCGAACATGCGGATATGGAAGAACGCGCCGTGACGCAGGAAGCTTCCTATGCGAAGATGCAGAGCATGTATGAGGCGATGCGTCATGCGGATGCAACCTATGATGCAAAGCTTACGTCAGCATCCGGTCTGGTCGGCGGTGATGGCGAAAAACTTCGCGCATATAACGAAGCAGGGAAGAATCTCTGCGGTGATTTTTTAAGTCTGGTGATGGAGAAAGCAATCAAGATGGCAGAGGGAAATGCATGCATGCGAAGGATCGTTGCGGCACCGACTGCCGGTTCGTGCGGCGTGATCCCTGCGGTATTTCTGACGGCGCAGGAGAAGCTTGCGTGTACGGAAGAACAGATGGTTGCTGCGATGTATATTTCCGCAGGAGTAGGTGCCGTGATTGCGGAAAATGCTTCGATTGCCGGTGCGTCCGGCGGTTGTCAGGCAGAGATTGGTTCAGCATCTGCGATGGCAGCGGCAGGGTTATGCTTCCTGCAGGGAGGCACGAACGAGATGATTGCAAATGCGGCTGCGCTGGCACTAAAAAATATGCTCGGACTTGCATGTGATCCCGTCTGTGGACTGGTGGAAGTACCTTGTGTGAAACGGAATGTTGCCGGAGCTGTCAATGCGGTAAGTGCAGCACAGCTATCTTTGGCAGGAATTAAGAGTGCGATTCCTGTGGATGAAGTGATTGATGCGATGCGTAGAATCGGAAATGAAATGTCTCCGAACATAAAAGAAACGGGCCAGGGTGGACTTGCAACCACCCCGACCGCGATTCAAATAGGAAAGAGTTTATAAATGTGAAAAAGTTTAATTGATTAAGGCTGTGTTACTTCATAGTCCGAAAAGCTTGTGGTTGATTCGGCGTCACTTGTGTCAACGGTTGTGCTGTAGCTGTCGACGGTTATTTTGTAGCTGCTTGTACCCTGTACATAGACTGTGCCATCGGTTCCGACAATTGTAACTGTCTTGCCGCTTGCATCGGTGATCGTTCCGGCGCAGTAGAGATTTGTCAGTGTGCTGTCGCCGGTTACTGTCCATGTGCTTCCTTTTTCGATATAGACATTGCAGTAGCCGTTCCCGCCATTTCCGGCATAGGTCTCATCATCTGTAATGGCACCTGTGAGTGTGCTTTCACCGGTCATGTAGAAATCAAGCTGGCTGATGGAATCCCAGATCACATCACCTTCCATGTCTTGATCGATGGCGGTGAATTTACAATCGGCACCGTTGGAACCGGAAGTACCCCAGCCACGCTGGTTATTGTTGCCGGTACAGCGAAGGAAGAAAACATTGTCATCTGCATAGGTGATATCTACATCATTTAAGATAAATGTGGACTCAGTATTGGTCGTATAGAACATACCACCGTTTTTCGCTGTCAGGCTGCCGCCGTCCATCTCAAATGTACTGTTACCAACTTCTGAATCACCGGACATACTCTGGTACAAAATCACATTCCATGTGCAGTCGTTCTGGCTGTCATCTGACATATTTCCAGTCAGATCGGAATCAAACAAACGAAGTGAATTTAATCCCTCGATGCAGACTGCTTCGGAACCATTTGCGGTGAGCGTTGCGCCGCTTACTGCGATATCGGCAGTGCTGTATACGGCAGGGGAACCGGTTCCGTTTGAGGTATAGGTTCCACCATCGACAACCATCGTTCCGCCGCCTCGGTCACTACGGATAGCGGCAGAAGAGTTGCCGTCAGTTTCTACATCAAGATCCCATGCATAGAGTGTACCGCCGCCAGCCGCGTGGATACCGCCGGCTGTATTTCCGGTAGTCTTAATTGTGGAATCGGAGATGTAGACCGTACCGTCACCGTAGGCAAATGCGCCTGCAGCGCCGTCGGCGTCAGTTGTGATTGTGCTGTTCGTGATTGTTGTCTGTCCATCGGTTGTAAGGATTGCTGCACCGACACCGTAGAAGCTGGAGTTATCACCACCGCTGCTTTCCGCAGAAGATCTTGTGACGGTGATATTATTTAGTTTTACATTCGCGCCATCATACACATGGATAGCGTTTTCATCCGTGCCTGTGGACTCAAATGTCTCGCCGTCCACGTCCGTGTCGGTTGTATATTCCGAGACAGCATCGTAACTTTCCACTCCACCGGAGTTTCCGCCGCCCGGCTGTCCCGGAGCACCTCCACCTGCATTTCCGTTTGAAATCACAATGGCGGTTACCGTTCCGTCATCATCGAAGGTTACCTGTATCGTGTCACCGACTTGGATATCTGTCAGGGATGCGTCGGTGGAAGTTGCCATGTCACCACCCGGCATTTCCGGAGGTGTGTTGCTGTCAGAATTGTTATCGGAACTGCTGTCACCGGACTGACCGCTGTTATCAGAAGGAGCATCACCATCCGGTTTCTCCGGAGGTGTGTTGCTGTCAGAACTGTTGTCACCGGACTGACCGCCGTTACCGGAAGGAACTTCACCATCCGGCATCTCCGGAGGTGTATTAGAACTGCCATCGCCGGACATCTCCGGTGGCTGCCCTATGCCTTCACGGGTGATTTCTACATCGTCATTTACGGTAAAGGAAATATCGTCCTCCTCGCCTTCCGGTGTCATGGAGATCGTATCACCATCAATCTCGGTTACCTCGCCGGAGATTGTCTGTCCTGCATAGCTGTTCCCTTCCTTGACTGCCTCTGTAGGTGTTGCCTCAGTGGTTGTTGTCGTATCTGTTTTATTCGTGCATCCACCAAGCAGGGCAGTCGCAAGCATCGTTACTGTTACAAGTGGTAAAATAGATTTTTTCTTCATAAGATCACGTCCTTTCAAATTCGTTTTGTTTTTGTTTACAATACGAAGTATAGGGGACGAACCTTAAATCAACCTTAGAATTCTTAAAAAGTAGAAATTTAATTTTCAAATAAGTGAAACAATGTTTCGCTTTTTAATATTTGAAGGTAAAAAGTCAAGCGGTGACATTTTGCCACCGCTTGATAAAGAAAATCAAATATATCTTACTTCTCATCCCGCTTCCGTACTGCCAGTGCCGGAACAAGTCCGATCACGAAAGGCACGATCCATGTGAATAACCGGTAGATTACAAGCGCGGCTGCCACAGCATCGCCATCCGGAATGACACAGGCGAAGAACAATGCGAATACAAAGTCAAGCGTACCGACACCGGATGGTGCAAGCATGACACAGCCAACCATGTTGCAGACGGCGGTCAGTCCCAGACAGGTTGCAACAGTAGCAGAATATGTCCCGGCGAAAAAAATACCCGGAATTGCATACCAACATGTAAATTTGAAGAAATCCAAACCAACGACAGTCAGGAATAACCGTTTATCTTTCCATACGAGACGTCCCTGGTCCTGCAGATAGTCGATGGAAACCTGTGCTTTATCTAACATTGGGTACAGACGGTTCTTTGGTTTTACAAGCTTACGAGCCAGTTTCATGATCAGATCGGAGAATTTCTTGGAAACCGTTAATATAAACAAAAACAGACAGATCAACGAAATTACAACCGCCCCGGCGAACATATACCATGCGTATTTGCGGATGCCACTGTGCCCGCTCAGAATCAGAAGGAGAAATGACACAACACCAAAGATTCCGATTGTGATCTTCTGGAAGGTGTACTGTGCAATAGACATACCGGTTGCGGTACTTACACGGATGCCATGTAGATTATAATAATAAAGCTGTGCGACTCCGGTTCCGCTTCCAAGTGTTGCAATCCGGAAAAATGTACACAGGTATGCACATGTGATTCCCTGCCATACAGATAAGCGGTGATCGCAGGTGTTCGTCATTGCACTGATGATGCAGCCCTCGGCGATAAAATACAGATTTCCAAGCAGCAGACATACAAGCAGCTTCCAAACAGGTGTTATCTGGATTTCTTCTATCGCTTCCTGCATCAGACCCTGATTTTTATAGCATACAAAAGCAATCAGCGCAAATATTACCAGCCATTTTGCGATGCTTTTTAATACCATTTTCTGATTTTTATCTGACTGATGTGTATCGTCCATTTTGTTCCCCCATTATATGGAAATAAAAGATAATAGCGTTATTTTATTATGTTTATCCGTTCTTTGCAAGATATATTCCTGTTTTCACATTTTTCTCACAAATACATACAATGAAGTATACAAAGAGAATGTTTGAGGTAATCATTTTGGATTCTTATAGAAACTATGGTTGCGGCAGAGGTCGTAACATGAATCCGCGCGGCACAAATGGCAGTTATCCATATTCTGGTTCCAGCCGCTGTGTGATGCCGGCCGATACGATGTGCCGGAAATCTTCCATGCCGGATTGCGGCTGTGGCAATAAAACAGTTATGCCAGATTGTGGTTGCAAGGAAATGCAGATGAAGTCTGATTGTGGTTGTGGCGAAATGTCAATGAAATCCGACTGCAGTTGTGCCTCTGTTTCACGCAGAAGTAATTGTGACTGCGGAGATAAAAACGAACATATGCGTCACATGCCGGTTGGCATAGGCTATGTTCCAATGCAAAAATGGGAGGAAATGTACGATCCGGCAACAGCTTTGTGTCAGGGCACCGCATTTCCTTGTCTGAATCTGATATTCTGCGGGAAAAGGGGGTAACGAATCATGAAACCTATGTGCAAAGCAGAACTTCGACAGTTTATCGATCAGGTTTCCTTTATGATTGATGATATTACCTTATTTTTAGATACGCATCCGGACTGCCGGGAAGCAGTAGATGCCTATAATCATTTCAAGATGCTTCGGTGCGAAGCTGTTTCGGATTATGTAAAACAATATGGTCCACTCAATCGCTATGATGTGGACACGTGTGAGGATTGGAATGCGTGGATCGATGGTCCATGGCCTTGGGAAGGAGCGTGTGGTTGTTAAATGTGGATTTATGAAAAAAGACTTCAATGTCCTGTGAATATCAAGGAAACAAATGCGAAGCTGGCACAGGCAATCATGTCACAATATGGCGGTCCTGACGGCGAACTCGGCGCATCTATGCGTTATCTGTCCCAGCGGTATGCTATGCCATACAAAGAATGTCAGGCGGTTCTGACGGATATCGGAACTGAGGAACTCGGTCACTTGGAGATTGTTGCATCCATCATTTACCAGTTGACAAAAAATCTTTCTATGGAGGAAATCAAAGCTTCCGGCTTTGACAAATATTATATTGACCACACGATTGGTATCTGGCCACAGGCGGCCGGCGGAGTTCCTTTTAATGCCTGTGAATTCCAGAGCAAAGGGGATACAATTACTGACTTGTACGAGGATCTGGCAGCTGAACAGAAGGCACGCAGTACCTATGATAATATTCTCCGGTTGTGTAAGGATTATCCGGATGTCTACGAGCCTATTAAATTCCTGCGTGCACGCGAGGTAGTGCATTTCCAGCGGTTCGGTGAAACGCTTCGTCTGGTTCAGGATAAATTGGATGAGAAGAATTTCTATGCATTCAATCCGGCGTTTGACCGTTCGGCACCATGCGTGGATAAGAAGAAATGTAATTGTGAAAAATAATGGTCTTTCTATCATTGATCTGATATACAAAAAGGAACTGCCGCGCTGATTAGCGGCAGTCCCGATTTTTTATTCCTGCAGTGTATAAAATAACTTTGTCTCATCCACGATTCGATATTTTCCACCGGTATAATCCACGATCATTACGTTACAGTTTTGCTGCAATCCACCCGACCAGAAATCCTTGATCTTATGTTTTTTGATATAAGACATAATTCCTTTGTTGAGTGCACCATGTGCGACAATCATCACACGTTCGCAGGAATCAGCGAGTGGTTCAATCCTGTCCTGCATAAAATCTCCGGCGCGTGCAATCAGATGCGGAAGTGTCTCTGCATCGTCTGCAGGTACATACAATTCCGGCTGCTTGAAGAAGTAGCGGAATGTAAGAGTTTCATCTTTGATCAGCTCTGAAAAATTCTGCCCCTCAAAATGTCCGAAGGATAATTCACGTAACCGGTCGTCCGTTTCAATCTCGATATTGCGTCCGTTCCGAATCAGGCAGGCTGTTTCGTAGGCACGCTTTAATGGACTGGAAAAAATCTTGTCAATCCGTGTATCCGTTAATGCTGCACCCGTCAGCCGTGCAACTTCGCGTCCTTTTTCACTTAATTCGATATCCTCGCGCCCCTGTAGACGTTTCTCACGGTTCCACAGGGTTTCTCCATGGCGTACAATATATATTTCCATATTTTATCTCCAATTCCTAAATATTCTCAATCTGCCAGTCGATTGGAGCTACACCGTGCTTCTGCAAAAATTCATTCGCCTGACTGAAGTGTTTACAGCCAAAGAATCCACGGTAGGCGGAGAGTGGCGATGGGTGTGGTGCTTTCAGGATCAAATGATTTGGATTATCCAACATGGCTGCTTTTTTCTGCGCGAAGCTTCCCCACAACAAAAATACGATTGGCTGGTTCTGCTTGTTGACGGCACGGATTGCCGCGTCTGTGAATTCTTCCCAGCCCATGCCCTGATGGGAAGCGGCCTGATGTGCCCGCACGGTTAAAACTGCGTTGAGCAGAAGAACTCCCTGCTTGGCCCATTTGACAAGGTATCCATTATTTGGAATATAGCAGCCGACATCGTCATGCAGTTCCTTATAGATATTAACCAGTGACGGCGGAATCTCCACGCCCGGTTTTACAGAGAACGAAAGTCCGTGCGCCTGTCCGGGACCATGATAAGGATCTTGCCCGATGATGACACATTTCACATCCTTTAATGGCGTCAGATGAAATGCATTGAAGATGTCATCTCCAGGTGGATAGATCGTGTGGGTGCTGTATTCCTTCCCTACAAAATCAAACAGTTTCCGATAATATGGCTTATTATATTCTGGTGCCAAAACTTTAGTCCAGTCATTTCGAATTGGTGGCATAATACTCTCCTTTGCAAACACTGCCGGCGCGCAGCTGGCAGATATCAATTCGTTATTTTCTATATAGTACTAGATTATCACAACTGTCAGAAGAATACCACATGGATTTTCTCTACAAAATAGGAAATGTTTTGCAGATGTAAATCTTTTTCGATTATTTGAAAAATGTGGTTGACCGCAAAAAGAATCTGTGATAATGTAAATCTGTAAATGCAGAGAAGAGGAATAGTAGGAATCCAAAGGATTTCAGAGAGTCGTTGGCTGGTGTGAAACGATAATCCGAAGATTTTGAACTCGCCTTGGAGCAGCCGATTGAACAGATGTGAGACGAAGCGGTTTGACATAAGTAGATCCGGACGGAGCCTGACCGTTACAGCGGGAAGATATAGGATGCATGCATCTTTGTATCTGTGAGAGCATACGATATGTATGAATTAGAGTGGTACCGCGTAAGAGGTTAGAATGATGAAACTTGCGTCTCTAAGTAGTTATTAGAGGCACAGGTTTATTTTTTTATGTATGGAGGTAGAAAAATATGAAGAATTTTGAGCATTACAAGCGTGGCTATTATATGCCGCCGGTACAGAGTACAGACTGGGTAAACAAGGAGTATATTGATAAGGCGCCGGCATGGTGCAGTGTAGATCTGCGTGATGGTAATCAGGCGCTGATCATTCCGATGAGTCTGGATGAGAAGCTTGAATTTTTCAAAGAATTGGTACGTGTAGGGTTCAAGGAGATCGAGGTTGGTTTCCCTGCAGCATCTGAGACAGAATACAAGTTCTGCCGTACATTGATTGAGGAAAATCTGATTCCGGATGATGTGACAATTCAGGTTCTGACACAGGCGAGGGAGCACATTATCAAGAAAACATTTGAGGCAATTCAGGGAGCAAAGAATGTCGTTGTGCATCTGTACAATTCTACATCTTATGCACAGAGAACACAGGTGTTCAAGAAGTCTAAGGAAGAGATTCTGAAGATCGCAACCGACGGCGCAAAGCTGTTGAATGATATGGCAGACCAATATGGCGTAAACCATCAGTTTGAATATTCGCCGGAAAGCTTTACCGGAACTGAAATTGACTATGCGTTGGAAGTATGTAATGCTGTCATCGATATCTGGAAGCCGACACCGGAGCGTAAGGTTATCATCAACCTTCCTGCAACCGTTGAGATGTCATTGCCGCATGTTTATGCAAGTCAGATTGAGTATATGAGCAAGAATCTGCATGACCGTGAAAATGTCGTACTTTCCCTTCATCCGCATAATGATCGTGGTTGTGGTGTTGCGGATGCAGAACTTGGTATACTGGCAGGTGCAGACCGTATCGAGGGTACACTGTTTGGAAATGGTGAGCGTACCGGTAACGTTGATATTATTACACTTGCTATGAATATGTTTACACATGGTGTCGATCCGAAGCTTGATTTGTCTGATATTCCGCATTTGACGGAGATTTACGAGAGATTGACAAGAATGCATGTATATGAGCGTTCCCCATACACGGGACAGCTGGTATTTGCTGCGTTCTCCGGTTCCCATCAGGATGCGATTGCCAAGGGAATGAAGTATCGTGAAAATGATCCGGATGGTATGTGGACTGTTCCGTATCTGCCATTAAATCCTGAGGATGTCGGAAGAAAATACGATGGAGATGTCATCCGTATCAACAGTCAGTCCGGAAAGGGCGGGATCGGATTTTTGCTCGAACAGAAGTATGGCTTTAATCTGCCACCTAAGATGCGTGAGGATCTGGGATATACAGTTAAGGGTGTATCTGACCATCAGCATAAGGAACTTTCTCCAAAGGAAGTATTGGATATCTTCCAGAAAGAATATGTAAACCGTGATGATACAGTTAAGCTTGTGGAATATCATTTCAAGCAGATCGACGGTATTCAGGCAGAACTTACAATTCTGGTAAATGGTGAGAAGAAGGTATATCATGGACAGGGAAATGGACGTCTCGATGCAATCAGCAATGCGATCATGAAGCATTTCGATATCAAGTTCTCACTTGTTACATATGAAGAACATGCATTGCAGGTTGGCTCGGATTCGCAGGCATGTGCATATGTTGGACTGGAAGTGGAAGGCGTGAATGGTATTGTCTGGGGCGCGGGTATCAAGTCCGACATTATTGATGCCTCTGCCTATGCTTTAATCAGTGCATTGAACCGTTCAAACCATATGAACAAATAGACATTTGAATAAAATATACCATGTTGTTTCTTCTTGTTTTATCTGACAGTTTGTGCTAAAATAATCTAAATGTTGTGTCGATAATACAGTTGACAACATGCGTGGATAAATGTGCAAAAAACGAGCAGGAGGAGTAACACCATGATATTTGTGAAGTCGGAAGACTTGAAATATGGTATGCGACTGGCAAAACCAATCTACAACAAGACTGGTGTTTTGCTGTATGAGCGTAATACAAGACTGACACTTCAGGGTATCGAAAGTGTAAAGAATTTTGGCCTGCTCGGACTATATATTCTGGAGCCGGCGGAACCGGTGCCACCGATGTCAGAGGAGGATCTCGATTTTGAGCGTTTCCAGACGATGGCGGTGTTTAGCATTCGGGAAGAACTGGATAACATAATTGCCGGCAGAGAACCAATCAACCTGAAACGCTTGGCGAATGCAATCATTACAAACTATGGACGTCTGGATCATAAAATCACGTTCACACAGAATCTGCGTTCAACTACGGATTATGTATATAAGCATGTGATAAATACAGCGATTTTGTGCGCGTTAATCTCGGCACAGGTGTATTATACACCAACGGAGCAGGAGGAACTGGTATTGGCGGCATTGTTGCATGATATCGGAAAGCTGTTGCTGCCAAACAAAGTGCGAGAGAAGTACGATGATTACGATACGAATGATTTGATCATTGTCAAGAAGATTCAGAACGATGGATTGGGATTGCTCAGACCGGAGATTGGAATCGATAGCGGGGTTCGCAGAATCGTAGCCCAGATTCACCGGATGGAATATGGAAACAGCAATCTGGAACAGGGTAAGATTTTAAAGAGTACGAAGATTTTGAAAGTTGCGAATCTGTTTGATACGATGACCTGTATGAAGATCAGTGAGGAAGCCATATCAGAGATTGCAGCGATCAAATATCTGTTATTGAATAAAGACGAGTTCGATGAGGAGATTGTTGGAGCATTGATTAAGAGTATCAACATTTTGACACCGGGCGTATGTATCGAGCTTACGAATCGTGAGAAGGGGCTTGTCATATCAGAGAATTCGCAGAATATTCTGCGTCCGGTTGTCTTGGGATTCTCAACGAATAAAATTTATGATTTGAGTAATAATGGTGTATATCGGCGTTACCAGATCGTTGATATAATGAAGACTATGGATAATCGTATCAAGGTTGACCGGGAACGATTGGAAGAGTACATGAATAAGCGATGATTGGATGCAATTATCGCTTGTTCCATTTTTAGAGAAAATATCCGAATCCAAACGAGGAGGTATGCAAGATGGCAGAAAATAAATTTGACGAAAAACAGGATTATATCGTTGCGGCGCGTGACGAAGTGATAAAACGGGATGAATATGCGGCAAATATCGACAGGATGAAACAGCAGCAGAAGAAATTGTCACGGAGTATTGCATCGGAAGAAAAGTCGATTTCAGATGAAATTGCAACCACAATCAAGAAACGTCGACAGGAGATTCAGGCAACTTACGATGACAGACTTGATGATAATCGTGCACGCAAAAAGAAGGTGGCAAATAAGCGCGATAAGAAAAAAGAAGAGCGCATGGACAAACGTTATCATGAAGAGACAAAGAGCTTACGCGAAAGTGATAAGGATTTGAAGGTTGAGATGCAGACGTTGTTGCGGAAATATAAGCTTCCATCCTTCTGCGGTAAGAAATTATATTTTGCATTGTTTTATGCGCGGAACGTACGGGAGTTTGGATTGAAGCTTCTGGTATTTATAATCGGTTTTGGCGGTATTCCGGGACTTGTGACATTTCTTATAAAAAAACTTGTACTTGATACAAAGAAAGATATTAATATTGCGTTTTGGTGTGCGCTGATTGCGGCAGGAACGCTGATAGTGTTATTATTGATTTATTTTGCAATTTACAGTAAGACGAAGTTGAAACACATGGATGCATTGACACAGGCACGCAGTATCCGGGACAAGATGATTGCGAATAAGAAGCAGGCGAACGCAATTCGTCATTCTATCAACAAAGATCATGATGACAGCCAGTATAATCTGGATGCATATGACGAAAAGATGGATAACCTGGATGCGGAAGCGGATGCCATTGGCAAGGAAAAGCAGGAGGCGCTTCGGGCATTTGAGGAAGAGACAACCGTTATGATCACAGAGGAGATCAATAACCGCAGACTTCCGGCTCTGGAAGCGATGAAGGAAGAAAAAACAAGTCTTGAAAATGAAGTTGCGGCTGAGGAAAAACGCTTTTCGGATCAGACTCTTTTGATTGCGAATAAATATGCAGCCATTCTTGGCGAGGATCTGTGCAGGCAGGACAAGCTGGAGGAACTGATTGCAATTATGCAGGAGGGGCAGGCAGATACGGTTTCGGAAGCAATCTCTGTCTACAAAGGTCAGAAGGCATCCAGATGATGAATTGAATATTTGAGTGCGTGAGCAATGCAGTCAGCGAGCTGCATAACGGTGTACAGACGGGTGGACTGCAGGAGTCCCGGATGTCCGCCGGATACGTTAACAATGCCGGTAATGGAGAGGTCTCCGATTGCCGGCAATTTCTTTTTTACACCTTTGCCGGGCAGAATCGGACCATCATTGACCGTGACCAGACCGACATGCGAACTGCTTCCAAGCGAAGCATCTACCGCAATTACAAATGGATTTTCATAATTGTTTTTGATATCATGTAGGGCGTCACAGATATTCAAGGCATGGACGGGGGCGGACAGACATCCCATAACATGGAAGGTTTCGCTATAATTTAAAAGCTGTTCCCCGACAAGTGGACCAAGACAGTCGCCTGTGGCACGGTCGGTTCCGATACATAGAATGATAGGGGTATATTGTTCGATTTCTACATCTTGCAGATATTCCAGAATACATTTTCCAAGCTCAATATGGGTATGTCCTTGTGTAACATCAAAATACTGAATCCCGGTTTTTCGTTCTGCTATTTCCTTCATAGACACCTCAGACACATTTGCTCCTTTTATACTTTATGCACAAAGTATTAACATGTTGTTAGAAAAATAAACAAAGCTGCAATCTGTTTCCTTTTCTGTCGCAGAATACACGTTGTTGAAATAAGTTGCGGTGGAAAGCGGGAAACAGGCGACAGGTTTCGAAACACATCATTTGTATCTGATGCTATATTCTATAAAACAAATTATGGAGGCGTAGCATAGCATGATTGAGATTATCTATGATAAAGACAAGGACAAAGAAAAGCAGGGAACAAGCGAAAAAAATGAGCATGAGGTAAGCGTAAACCTGCGCCTGCCGAAAAACATACGTCAGATTGGAAATCCGGATGGTCATAAGCGGATCTACATGGAAGATTATGTGGTTACATATCTGAATTATATTGCCAGACCGGGAAGTACACAGGCGCGTGGCGCAATCTTGCTTGGAGAAAGCAAGAAATCGGATATGGGAGATGTCATATTTATCAGTGGTGCGGTTGATGCGCAAAATATTGAATTTGATATGGATGAAAGCGAGTTTACGCAAGAAGCGTGGACAACTATTTATGACCAGGTGAAACAATTTTTCCCGGGGTTGTCGGTGATGGGATGGTTTTTGTCCCGGATGGGATTTTCGACTGCTGTCAACGACAAGATCGAGAAAATGCATGTAGAGAATTTCCCGGGTAAAGATAAGGTGTTGTTTATTACGGATTCGCTGGAATCAGAAGATGCATTTTATATGTATGAACAAGGACAGCTTGTGAAACAGAAGGGGTACTATATTTACTATGAGAAAAACGAGGCAATGCAAAACTACATTATGAAGCAAAAGGGAGATGTTCCCTTGGAACAGTCCGAGATCCAGAGAAAAGATGAAGAAATCGTGCGTCAATTTCGCCGCAAAAACAAGGATCTGCCGGAAAACAAAGATACAGGAGTCGGATTTGTGTATATTGCAAGTTCTTTTGTCGTACTCGCACTCCTGGCGATGGGAATCACAATTGTAAGTAATTACGACAAGATGAAAAAGATGGAGGTATCCATCAATCGCCTTGAAGTCACAGCAGATACAGCTGTGGATTCTGACTATGTGGAGGCGATGGCGACAACCGAGATTCCATCAGCAACCGGAATGGATGCAGCAAATGGTCAGGCGACAACGGAGGCAACCCTATCCGCTCCTACAGAGCAAGTGGTGCCGGATGCAACAGAAAACACCGGAATAACGGAAACTGTGACAACGGAAAGTGCGCTGCCAGTAGCGGCAGATCAGGAACAGTATTATATCATTCAGGATGGAGATTCCTTAAGCTCGATTGCATTTACACGGTATGGCGATGCAGATCTGGCTTCAAAAATTGCAGAGGCAAACGATATTGGAATTGATGATAACATCTTTGTCGGGCAGAAAATACTCCTACCCAATATGGAGTAAATGTGATATACTTTATTGAATTATGTAGTTGTATTTTGAACCGAATAGACCATGAGGAAACAATATGAGAAAAAAAGAAAATACAGACGAAAAGATAATTGATGTAGGTGGTTCGCAGATTGCGGGCGAACGCAACGCAGAATATGTAAATAAGAAGCGGAAAAAACAACGGATTACAAGAATCATTATTTTGTTTCTGCTGGTGGCGGCAGCTGTGGTGTATGTGATAGGTACGCACTGGGAGTATAAAGGTTACAAGGTCGTAGAAAGTAATCAGACAGATTACTCAAATACAGCGAGCTATATCCGGTTCAGCGACAACCTGCTTAAATATACGCCGGACGGAGTTTCCTATATCAATGCAAAAGGTGAGACGGTCTGGACGACAGGAATCAATATGAAGGTTCCGGTTGCTGTTGCAAGTGGGGATTATGCAGTTGTTGCAGACATGAATGGTAACACCGTCTGTGTATTCAACACAGAAGGAGAAGTCAGCAGTCAGACGATGCAGTATCCAATCTGTGATGTTGATGTCGGCGATCAGGGTGTGTTTGCGGTCGTGCTTGAAAGTGAGAAAACAAACTATGTGAATCTTTATACACGTAAAGGTGAGATTGTATATGAGATTCAGACAAGTATCGATAAGAATGGATATCCGCTTGATATTTCTATCTCTGACAATGGAGAAAAGTTATTTACAAGCTATATGAGAGTTGGGAATATGGTTATGGAGAATGCTCTGGCAGCCTATAATTTTGGAGAGGTGGGGCAGAATAGTAATGCGGACCGTCTGGTAGGCAGCTATGATTTTTCAGATCAGGTGTTTTCAAAGGTGCAGTTTGTTGATAATGATACTGTAGTTGCATTTGGAACAAAAACAATTGAGATTTACACCATGAAAGAAAAACCAATGCTCAAAAAGCGTATTGCATTCGAGCAGGAAATCCGAAGTGTGTTTTATGGAGAAGATTATATTGGTGTGATTCAGAAAAACACAAATGCAGATATGGATAACCTCTATACGATCCGGGCCTATAATCTGCGCGGAAATGAGATGTTTTCCAAATCAATCTCCTTTGATTATGACAACATATTTGCCGGTAAAGATGAGATTGTTGTGACAGGTGGAAATGATTGTGCAATCTTTCGTAAAAATGGATCTGTGAAGTTTGATGGAAAATTGAAAAATCGCATACGAAGCGTGGTGCCAAGTGGAAAACATCTGGAATATGTGGTTGTATACGAGAACGAAACACAGGTAATCAAACTGAAAAATGCACTGCCGACAGGAGAGTCTCAGACAACTTCAAACGGTACGCAGGCGGAGACCGTAACAGAAAATCTCCCGACGACAGCAACACCGGGAGATGCAGAATAAGAGAAAATAAGGTCAGAAAAAATGACATTTATAGTAGTACTTGCGATATTAACGGGAATGTTTATAGGATTTCGGAGAGGATTTCTGCGGTCTGTATTCAGATTGCTGATTACAATCCTCTCTGTTGTATTGTCTTACATTTTAGCGCCGTTGATTGCAAATTGGTTAATTTCATATACATCACTGGATGATAATATTCAGAAATCAATCGCAACACAGATTGAAAATTCAGCAAGGCAGCAGGTGAAAAATCAGTTAGATGCATCTCTTGCACCATATGGTATACCGGTAACGGAGGACATGATAAATGCGGCGATGGACACGCAGTTAAGTGATGTACAACAGGCACAATTGGTTGGTCAGATTGCCATGCCGGAAGATGCAAGAAATACGATTCTTCAAAATGCTCCCGGTAATATGGCTGATTATGCAGCGCGGACATTCTATCAGTATGTTGCGGGTTGCCTTGCAAAAATGATTGTGCGTATGATTGTATATATTGGAGTGTTCCTTTTGATCAGTATAATATTGATGCTTCTGTATATGTTGTTGTCTCTGGCACTCCGGATGGCATCGATGGGGGGACTTAATCGTGTCGCCGGAGCGGTCTTTGGTGGTATGCAGATGCTTTTATATATTTGGTTGATATTTATCGTGATTCACTATGTAGCTGAAACATCCATAGGCGGGATGTTAATTTCACAAATACAACATAATGTGCTTTTAACATATATTGATTCCCACAATTTGTTGCAGCCTGTCGTGAACAGCATGATTGCGAAAATATTCTAGAAATTTTGGAAAATATTCCCTATAATGTACTTCATTTAAAAAATTACAAAAAAATGAAAAATAGGGTTGACTTTCCAAAATCAGAGTGATATTATAAGCAAGCTGTCGCTGATACGACAGCGAAAAACATTATATGACATCACAGGATGAAGTCGAAAAGTCAAAAGAAATTAAAAAAGTTCTTGACAAAGACGAAACAAAGTGATAACCTATAGAAGTTGTCGCTAAGAATGACAAAAACAACGAACCTTTGACAAATTAATAACATGTTAACCCTGAAAATTTCTTTAAGATATTTTCAAGGATTTATACAAATCCTATTCATTCATATTAGAATGGAAACACAATGAACAGTAATTAGGATCGTAATTATAAGCTAACGTTTATA
>ERZ1026776.533-NODE-533-length-25891-cov-18.022372_pt1 | contig 25891 bp, 20 predicted proteins | sample MGYA00380125_ERZ1026776 | MGnify/ENA primary metagenome ERZ1026776 (study PRJEB33269, sample SAMEA4719761) | human gut metagenome | biome: human-associated habitat; feature: organic feature; material: feces | place: Cameroon | collected 2013-10 ...
GCGAGCTGCGCAGCCAGATGGAGGACGACCTGAAGGAAGACCCCGCCGACTTCGCTGTCTGGAAGGCTGCAAAGCCGGGAGAACCCGCTTGGGAAAGCCCCTATGGTATGGGCCGTCCGGGCTGGCACATCGAGTGCAGCGCTATGAGCCGCACCCATCTGGGCAAGACCATCGACCTGCACTGTGGCGGTCAGGACCTGATCTTCCCCCACCACGAGAATGAGATCGCCCAGAGCGAGTGCGCCAACGGCTGCGAGTTCGCCCGCTACTGGATGCACAATGGCTTCATCAATGTGGATAACCAGAAGATGTCCAAGAGTCTGCACAACTTCTTCACGGTCCGCGATGTGGCCAACCTCTATGGCTATGAGCCGATCCGCTACTTCATGCTGACCGCCGGCTACCGGATGCCGCTGAACTACACGGTGGACCTCATCGAGAGCTGCAAGAACAGCTTGGAGCGCCTGTACACCTGCCGTGAGAACCTCGACTTTGCCTTGAGCAAGAGCGAGTTCGGCACGGACGAGACGCTGAAGACCAAGGCCGATGAAGCCCGCACCAAGTTCTGCAAGGCCATGGACGACGACCTGAACACCCCCGACGCGCTGGCTGCGGTGTTCGATCTGGTCAAGGAGATCAACACGCTGTCCGCCGTTTCCAGCAAGGAAGCGCTGGAAGCTGCCGCCAAGGCGTTCGACGAGATCACCGGCGTGCTGGGCCTGATGTACAACCGCAAGAAGGACGAGGTCCCCGCAGAGGTCACCGAACTGGTCGAGAAGCGCGCTGCCGCCAAGAAGGCCAAAGACTGGGCCACCGCTGACGCCATCCGTGCCCAGCTGACCGAGATGGGCTGGGCGGTCAAGGATACCGCGCAGGGTCCCCAGCTGAGCAAGCTGTAAGCAACCCCAAAAAGAAGCTGTGCACCCGCACAGTTTCTTTTTTAACTAAAAATTTTGAATTACTTGAATCCCGTTATTGACCCAAAGGGCGGAATGCGGTAAAATTAGGCTAAGCCCAGCGGAAAGATGCAGGGCTGACGGCGGCGGTGCGCCGCTGTTCTATGAGAATGAATGCAAACAGGAGGTTTGTCAGAATGAGGACCAAAAGGATGATCTCGCTGCTGCTCGCCGTCGTTCTGACGCTGAGCGTGGCCGTTACCCCGGCGTTTGCAGCATCGGCCGGCGCGGAACTGACCACCGGAACAAGCGCAAACGTCGAGCAGACAAATGACGTTGTATCGATTCGAATGACCGCATCGGGCGATCTGGTCTATGGCTCGCCCTTTACGCTGAGCGTCCAAACGACGCCCGCAGACGTCCAGTATCTGGGCGTCGTGATCGGAACGAAAGGCGAGGCAAAGGGCTATGTGAACCTCGTGCTTTCGGATAAGATCCGCACCCTGCTCAAGATGATCCCGCTGCCCAAAAAGATGTCCGCAACGCCGGATCAGGCCGAGGAATTCAATGTGTATCAGTACCTGAAGCAGTTGATCGACGGCAACGACGTCAGCGTGCTGCTCCGTGTGGCGGATGAAGTCGTCTCGGTGATGGACACCCTGCAGTTCTATGTGCCCACCATCAAGGATGTCTCCACCGGCCTGAAGCTCGCGCTGGACCTGATCCGCAAATATCTGCCGGAGGGAACGTTCAGCCGCATCTATGTGGATGAACAGCCCACCGAGTCCGGCAATTATATCGCGGGCGCGATCGCGCTGGAATCCGGCGATATGAACACCGCCGGAGTTGCGATGTTCCGCATCAAGCCCAAGAGCGAGGGCGTCCGTTCCTACTGGGCGCAGGAGATCCCCGCCGCCATCCCGGCCGCAGAGGTCCCGAACTACAACTTCTCCGCCGTGGTCGAAGTGGACGGTCAGCCGATGCCGGAGGCAAAGGTCACCTACACCTATAAAAAGAAGGGCCTGTTCTGCGGCTCGACCGATGCCGTGCCCACCCAGCCGGGTGAGTATGTCCAGACGGTCACCGTGGGCGGAAACTATTCCTGCGAGAAGATCAGCCGAACCATCGTCATCAGCTAAGGGTTCCATACGAATACCCGGCTGGGCCGAAGAAACATCAAGCCCCATGCCCGCGCCGTCAAGGTGCTGGGCATGGGGTTTTTGCTTATCTGGGTGGTTTTTTGCTGGGGAGTATGGCATACTCGGCTCAACAAATCGGAATTTGCACAATTCTTGAACTCAACACAAACTGCCATGTGTTTACGCCGATTCTCGACCGCTACGGTGTATTACCGCAGGATCGACCTTATATCGTGACCTTTCACGCAGTTTTACTTGCATCCCCCCCCGAGAGTGGTATAATTTCCTTACAAGCCCATGTTTTACCGGATTTGAAACTTTGTAAGGAGGTATCACTTATGATCTCTTATCGCAAACTCGCCATGCGTGTTCTGGGGCACAGCCCGGTTTCTGCGGTCAAAACTGCCCGCCGCTCCGCCGCAAAGCGCGCCGCTGCCCTCGCCCTCACCGCCGCCCTTGTGGTCGGGATGACGCTCCCCGCCTTTGCGCAAGACTGGTACATTGAAAATGGTGACATCTCGATTTCGGCTGGTACAAACGGCAACAATGTCACACAGGGAGAGACGACAAAAGAGAATGATACGGACACGGTTATCAAAAGCAGCGACCCTTCTACCGCGTCTTCGAATACAGTAACGATCGATGCAGAGGAAGGCAAGACGGTGAATGTCACGCTGGATAACGTAACGATCAATGTAGACGAAGGGTACAAGTATGGTTATGACCCGAACGCCTATAAGACCGCTGTAAGCGTTACCGGCAGCGGCGACACGAACATCGAGCTGAACGGTAATAATACTCTGACGAGCGGATATGGCCACGCCGGTCTGGAGCATAACAAGACCGACGACAGCGGCACGCTGACGATTCAGGACGAAAAGAATGATGATGGCTCTGCAAAGGGCAGTGCGTCCGATACTACTGGCAGTTTGACTGCCACGGGTGGTTACCACGGTGCCGGTATCGGCGGCAGTGACGGACACGACGGCCAAGCGACCATTACGGGCGGTGAGATCATTGCCAACGGTGGTAGTCTGGGTGCCGGTATTGGCGGCGGTGCCGGTGACACGGACGCCGTCGGCGGTGACGGCGATGTGACGATTTCCGGCGGTACGATCACCGCTACGGGCGGCAGTCTGGGTGCCGCCGGTATTGGCGGCGGTGCCTACGGCAATGGTACTGTCACAATTACCGACGGCGATATCACCGCAAAGGCTACGGGCCGCTATGGTGCCGGTATTGGTGGCGGTTATGGCGCAATACCGAAGGACACCCTTATTGGAGGAAATGGCACTGTCACCATCAGCGGTGGCACCATCACCGAAGCCTCTGGTGGCTATATGGCTGCTGGCATCGGCAGCGGCTTTCAGGGTCTGGGCACAGTGACCATTGAAGGCGATGCCGTCATCAAAAACGCACAGGGCGGTGAAGCTGGAGCCGGCATCGGCAGTGGTAGCGACGGTGACAGCGAGATCATCATCAGAGATAATGCAGTCATTGAAAACGCTGAAAGTAAGACAGGCGGCGCAGGCATCGGCAGCGGCCAAGGCTTTTATTATGAGGATGAAGACGGTCTCCTTGTAATCGATAGCACGGTCGGTAATGTGACCATTGAAGGCAACGCCAAAATCGAAAATGCAAAAAGTGGCTATGGTGGTTCCGGCATTGGTGGCGGCGCTATTGGCATCGGCAATGTGATCATTAGAGGCAACGCTCAAATCGGAAACGCCACCGGCGGCGAAGAAGGTGCCGGTATTGGCGGCGGTGCTATTGGCACTGGTGACGTGACCATCGAGGGCAATGTCACCATCGAAAATGCACAAGGCGGTGCCGGTGCGGCTGGTATCGGTGGCGGCGCAGAAACAGAACCCGACACCGAGGATACCAGAAACAAAGTTTCCATCAAGAGCACCGAAGCCGGTTCGCCTAACATTACTGCCACCGGCGGCGGCGTTCTGAATGACGAGAATTATCCTCTTCCTGGTGCTGCGGCTATCGGCAGCGGCAGCGTTGCTGACGGTGCTACTGAGGTAAAGTCTGATATCACCATTGAAGGCAAGGTAACGATCGACGCCACTGGCGGCGGCGATGTGGCCATTGGCGATTCGATCAACGGCGAAACGCGGTTCTCCGGTTTGCAGGTGGGCACGACCATCACCCGCCGCAATGCAAAGGGCGACGATGTTTCCCAGCCCGGCGATGTACCCGAACCCGAAAAGCCCGCCGAAACCGAAGCGGCAGAAGCACCTTCCACCGGTTCGGTGGAAGCGGAGCGCCCGGTCACGGTGGAGGGGCTGTATGTCACCAACGTTCTGGGCAAGCAGATCACCCACACCTGCACCCAGAACAGCACGAACCTGACCATCCGCGCCAACGGCATCGTGACCTCGGCCCACCTGACGCTGGGCATGGTCCGCACCTTGAAAGCGCAGGGCGTGAAGACCCTTGTGTTCACCACCCTGCTCTCCCGCTCCACCACGGTCTCGGTGGACGCCCTGCTGGCAGCTGACCCCGACGCCCCCGATGAAACGGCCGTCGTCTGGACCCACACCGGCGTCCGCACTGCCTTGACCATTGGCGGCGCAGACCACAGCGCCCTGCTCAAGTAACCGAACGGAGCACACAACTTATAAAAATGCAGCCGGGAGGCTTCCGCTTTTGGAACGCCTCCCGGCTGTTTCGTTAGGAGAATGACGCTCATGAATGATACCAGAGGCTTCAAGAAAGAAGATCAGGACCGTCTGGCGAATTTATTCAACAAACTGGATGCAGAAATTCTCACGGTCCCCGGCGGGCATGTGGGATTCATCGTTCAGGCAGAGGACTACATGGATCAGATGGAAAAGTTTTTGAAGAAAAACGCGATCTGACGACCCGATTCGCGGCTGCGGAACACCGCGAACGATAAAAAATCCAGAACTGCAGCGCTGAATCAGCGACACAGTTCTGGATTTTTTGCTTTCGTGTTAAATTCCCCGGAACCGCCAGCCCCAGCCGCCGCCACAGCAGCAGTTGCACAGGAGGTTCAGCAGGATCATGCTCCAGCACCAGCGCATCAGGCCGCCCGGTTGTGCATAGGTGGTCTGGGTGCGGTAGGTCTGACCGGCGCTCTGCAGGTTGCGCAGATGCACCTGATATTCCGTGTTGTTCGGCTCCATCTGGGCCGCACGGCGGGCATCCTGCAGCGCATCGATGCTGTTGCCAAGGCCCTGATTGGCCAGCGAAGAGAGATAATACCACCGGGCGGTGCGGTTGGCGATGCCATCCAGCACCCGGCGGGCCTCCACATAGCGGCGGTTCGCGATAAAGTTGCGTGCGGCCTGTAGCTCGGGGCTGTCGGAGCCGTTGTAGCTGGCCCCGCTCTGCTGCTGATAGCCGCCGAAGCCGAATCCAAACCCGAAGGGGTCAAAGCCGAAATCCCAGTCGCTGCCCGGCTGCTGATACCCCTGCTGCTGGTAGCCGCCGTAGTAGGAGCCGCCATAGCTCTGCTGGCCGCCGTAGGGGTTGCCGTAGCCGCCGTTCTGCGGGCCGGTCTCGCCCTTGGTGATGGCGTCATAGGCGGCCTGAACTTCCTTGAAATGTTCTTCGGCCGTGGGGTCGTTGGGGTTCAGGTCGGGATGCCAACGCTTGCACTTGGCACGATAGGCTTTTTTGATTTCTTCCTCGCTTGCACCGCGCTGGATGCCCAGCACCTCATAGGGGTCTTTCATGGATCAACTTCCTCACATCTCTACGGACTTTTGCGCGGCCTCGTTGCCGCACAGTCAGGTTTAAGTGTACAGGACAATGCCTGAAAAATCAAGAGAAAACCGCCAGATCAGGCGGTTTTGTTGGGCTGTTTTGCATTTTTGCAGTTGTATTTGAGCCACACGCCCGAATACAGGATGTTTCGCAGGAGGTCCACATCCTCGACGCAGGGCAGCCGCTCGAAACTGCGGGCGCAGTTCGCGAGCAGCAGCTCGAAAATCTCCTTCATCTCTTCCTCGTACCCGGGCTGTTGGCTCAGGGTGCGGAGGGGATTGTAAGCACCCTTGCGCTGGTCGCGGGCAAGGTCGTCGTAGGCGTCCAACAGATAGATATACTTGCCGAGGTTGAAGCCGATGGCGCGCAGTTCGGGGGACCAGTGGTCCTGCTTGTAATCGAACAGCTCGGCCATCAGGTCGCCGAAGCAGCCCGATACGGCGTCCAAGTCCTCGCTGCCCTCGGCCTCGAAGCGGGCCAGCCGGTCCAGACAGGAACGAATGGCGTCGCACTGACGCGGCCAGCGCTGGGCGGCGGCTTCGGTGGGGGAAGCCAGCATCTTTTCGAATCCCAGCCCCAGCAAGCTGTGGTCATCGTTCCACTTGTCGGCGGCGTTGTAGTAGTGGAGCGCAACGCTCAGATCGGCGCAGTAGTCGGTGGGGCCGCTGGCCCGCCACGGGAACTTCCGGATGGGGTGGATGGGGCAATGGTCCGTCCCGGAGAGCAGCTCGCTCTCGCCCTCGTACAGGCTGGACAGGAGCAGGTTCAAAAAAGTCAGGTCATAGCTCAGGGTCAGCCGCCCCCGCAGACCGTGCAGCGCACCGATGCGGCGGCACAGCCCGCAGTACGCGGAACGATACCGCGTCTGTGCTTCGGGGGAGAGCGCCGCCTGATTCGGGATCACATAACCAAACATGGCTCAGCTCTTCTTGATGAACTGGGTCCCGCAGCGGGGGCAGGAAATTTGAATGCGGCCCCGTCCGCGCGGAACGCGGAGCTTCTGGTGGCACTGGGGGCAGCGGTAGTAGTGGTAGACCTTGCGGCTGGCCCACTGTTCTTTCCAGCCGCGAAACTTGTTGTCCACCCGGTCCTTGAAGGTGTAGAACTTGTAGTTTTCCTCGGTCCGCTTGGAGATGTTGCGGCTGAAGGTGCGGTAGTAGCAGAACAGCAGCAGCGCAGCGCCCAGCCAGGTGAACAGGGAGATGCGGCTGATGATCGCGATCAGGAGCAGCACCAGCGATGCCACGCTCAAAAACTGGTTCAGGCCGTCCGTGCCGTAACGGCCGATCATAAAGCGGCGAAGTTTCTCTCTCATAGTCTTACAGTCCTTTGTGCTCAAAAATCTTCTCAAAAGAGGACGGCCGAAGCCGTCCTTCTGGTTCCTTACAAGGATAGAATATCAGCCAATCATGATAAAACTTTGAACGGAGTGCAAATCTATCATGAAAGACGAAATTTAATCGCGTTTCCGGATGGTGATGGCCGCTTCGGTATCCAGTGCGCCCTCCATTTTACAGTGGAGGATGGCGCGGCCCGCCTCGCCGGTGGTGGCAAGATAGGTCCCGGCCATGCCGCCCCGCAGGGGAACGACGCTGGGGCCGAGGATCTTCAGCGGGCCTTCCACGCTCAGCTGGACGGCCTCGCCGCAGTAGGGCAGGAGGTTGCCGTTCTGGTCGATGGCCCGCAGACGGACGGCGGCGCAGTCCCATGTGGGGCCGTCGGTCAGGAGCGGGTTCAGGACGGTGCATTCCAGCCGGACGCTCTGGACCGGCTCTTTGACCACTGTGCGGACTGCACGTCCGTGCCAGACGGCTTCGAAGCGGTAGACGCCGGACGGCGAACCCAGCACGCCGATGTATTTGTAGTACATCTGGAGCAGATCGTTCCAGTTCATCCGCAGCGACAGCAGACGGGCGCGGCTGAGGGGCGAAAGGTTCAGGGCGTCCCGGCGCATCTCGTTCAGGATGGCGGCCACCTGCGGGGCGGTGGAGGGGTCCAGCCCCTCGTATTTTTCCAGCAGGGACCCCACGAAATCCTGCACCTCGATGGGCGGATGGGGAAGCGCCGCGAACCGGCCCCGGCGGTCGGGGGTGAACTCGGCGATGAAGTCGTTGTCGCGGTAGAGCCGAACGCTCTCGGCGTTGGTGAACACCCAGCACGCCCCGGCAAAGCCGCCCGGATGGTCGCCCAGCGCCATGCTGGACGAGACTTCCAGCACGATATCGGACGGGGAACGGGGCGTTTTCTGGCTGGCATAGACGGCGGCGGAGAGCTTGGGGTTCCGGAACAGGTCCAGCACGCCGTGGTAGCAGATGCGGTCGCCGCTGCCGAATTCGCGGTGGGTGTTGTAATCGGCCATGCACCAGCCGAAACTGCCCGCGACCCCCGGCTGGGCAATGGAATCGTTCAGCACGGCAGCATAGCGCAGCGCCTGTGCCAGCCGGTGCGGTTCATCATCAAAGGGCTTGGCCGGGAACTGCTGCCCGCCAAATTCGCTGAGCAGATAGCCTTTCCGGATGTCGGGCGTGACCATCGAGCGGTTCTCGCAGCCGGGTCCGCGCCCGCTGTAGGAGTAATCGTTGTAGGCGTAGACGTCCTCCAGCAGCTGGTCCCGGCGGTTGATGTGCGCGCCGCCGGTGGGGCGGGTGGGGTCCAGCCGGTGAACAGCTTCGTTGGTGCGCTTGTAAAAGGCTTCGTCGTCGGCGCTGCCGTTGATGCGCACGCCCCACAAAAAGACGCTGGGGTGGTTCCGGCACTGGCAGACCATCTCGCGGCAGTTCTGAAGAGCCTGTGCCTTCCAGCTCTCGTCGCCGATGTGCTGCCATCCGGGCATCTCGAGAAAGACGAGAAGGCCCAGCTCGTCACAGGCGTCCAGAAACGCAGGGCTTTGGGGGTAGTGGCTGGTGCGCACGGCGTTGCAGCCCAGCTGCTTTTTCAGAATCTGCGCGTCCAGCTGTTGGATGCTGTCCGGCATGGCGTAGCCCTGATAGGCATAGCTCTGATGGCGGTTCAGGCCCCGAAGCTCGACCCGCTGGCCGTTGAGATATAGCCCGCCCGCCACGAACTGGATGGTCCGGAAGCCGAACCGGGTGGACTTTTCGTCCAGAACGCGGTCGGGCAGTCCGCCGGTCCCGGGGCGGATGAGCCGCACGGTCAGGGTGTAGAGGAACGGGTGGTCGATGCTCCACGGATGGACGCCGTTCAGGGTCCCGATGATGGGGAGCGACAGCTCGCCGCTGTAGACGGCGCGGCTCCCGGCAGGGCTGCGGATCTCCGCTTGGAGAGTGCAGCCCACCGTCTCGCCCACGGTGGATGTATAAATGCGGAAATCGCCCTCGGCCTGTGCTTCGATGAAGATATCGCGCAGATAGGCCGGTTCCTTGACATCCAGCGAAACAGCACGGTAGATGCCGCCGTAGGTCAGAAAATCGATCTGACCCCCGAAGGGCGGGATGTTCAGGTCCTCGCGGCTGTCACAGCGGACGGCGACGACGTTTTTTTCGCCCAGACGGAGCGCTTCGGTCAGATCGACCGTAAAGGCCGTGTAGCCGCAGCCGTGATGGAACATCCGGCGTCCGTTGCAGAACACCGTGGCGTCGTGGGCCACCGCGTCGAAGGTCAGCAGAACCGTGCGGCCCTGCCACTCCTTGGGCGCAAAAAACTCCCGCCGATAACCGCACAAGCGCTGGTAATCGTTCTCGCTGCAGTAGTTGTAGGACAGCGTCTTGACCGTGTGGGGAATGCGCACCGGCGTCAGTTCCAGTTCCGGGCATTCCGGCCGCACGATCGCGGGGTCAAAATTCGGTGTGAAGGTCCAGCCGTCGTTCCAGTCGTAATGTTCCATAGCCTGTCTCCATCCTGATGAAATACTTATCTTAATGCTACCACAAAGTTATGAACGAAAAAAGCACTCCCGGCCTGTTTTTGCTGGATTTTCCGCTTTTTCTGAAAAAATCAAAAAGAAATGGAAAATTTGTCAAAGCAAAACGCCGGAACGCTCGATCGAGCGTTCCGGCATTCACAGCGGGATTCAGCGGATGAAATTCGTTCTCGGACGGCCGGGATTTTCCGGGTGCTGGATGCCGGCGGCTTTGCCGGTCTCGATGCACTGGAGCAGCCACGCCATGTTGCGGCCCAGCTCCCGCATGACGGCACAGCCCTCTTCGTCCTGCAGGACCTGTTCGGCGTTGGAGCCGTGGACCATGGGCCAGTAGGAGCCGCTGACGAGCGGCATGTGGAAGAACTCCGGATACTTGACCAGCTGGTCGAGCGCGGAGGTCGTTCCGGCGCGGCGGGCCGAGCAGCAGATGGCGGCGGGCTTGTAGGCCAGATACTTTCCGCCCGCATAGCTCAGGCGGTCCATGAAGCTGGTCATGTTGCCGGAAGCCGCCGCATAGTGCACCGGCGTGCCGAACACAAAGGCGTCGGCGGTCTTGGCCTTTTCGATGGCCTCATTGACCACGCCGCCGAACACACAGCCGTTTCCGGAAGCACAGCCGCCGCAGCCGATGCAGCCGCCGACCGGCTTCGTGCCGACGTTGAAAATCTCCGTTTCGATGTGGGCGACATTCAGTTCCTCGGCGATGAGGGACAGGGCGGTATAGGTGCAGCCCTTTTCGTGGGGGCTGCCGTTGATGAGCAGAACTTTCATAAAATCAGACTCTCCTTTTGGCAGAAAACAGCGCCGGACCGGGGCACTTTGGTTCGATTTTAGCACATTTGGCGGCAGAGCGCAACGCACTACTTGACAAAAACAGGGTGCATGGCAATAATATAAAGATACACATTCGGATGCGAAAAAGGAGGCACGAATATGCGCGTCATTGCAGGAGAAGCACGCGGCAGGAGGCTGGAAGCTCTGCCCGGGACCGATATCACCCGCCCGACCCTCGATCAGGTCAAGGAGGCGATGTTCAGCATCGTCCAGTTCGATCTGCCCGGGGCCAGAGTCCTCGACCTGTACGCAGGAAGCGGACAGCTTGGCATCGAAGCCCTCTCGCGCGGGGCGGCACGGTGCGTTTTTCTGGACGAGAACCGCGAAGCTGTGAACATCGTGATGAAGAACTGCAAGACCTGCGGCGCGTTCGACCGCAGCCGGGTCAACATCGGCGAGGCCGCACGGTATCTCTCGGCCTGTCATGAGCAGTTCGACCTGGTTCTGCTGGACCCGCCCTTCCGCGGTGGTACGCTGGAAAAGATCCTTCCCAGCGTGGACAAGTGCGTGGCTCCCGGCGGCATCGTTCTGTGCGAGAGCGAAACGGGTCTGGTCCTGCCCGCTGAGGTGGGCGGCCTGACCCTGAAGAAACAGTACAAGTACGGCAAAGTGCTGCTGTGGAAGTACACCAAGCCCCAGCAGCCCGCCGGAGAGGAAGATGCGGAATGAACGTAAACGAGCTTTTGGATACCATTGAGGACGCTCTGGAAGAGAGCGCCGGGATGCCCCTTTCGGGCGGAAAGCGGATCGTGGACGTGGAGCAGATCCGGGATTATCTGGATGAGATCCGGCAGAACCTGCCGGTGGAACTGCGTCAGGCGCAGTCCATCGTCAGCGACCGCGCCCAGCTCATCGATTCGGCCAACGCACAGGCACAGGCCATCGTGAAAAAGGCCGAGGAGCGGGCACGCATCCTCGTCAGCGAAGCCGAGATCGTCAAAGCCGCCCAGCAGCGCGCTTCGGAGATCGTCTCGGCGGCGCAGACCGAGGCCCGCACGGTCCGGCAGACCGTGACCGACTACTGTGATAATATGCTCAAGACCACTGAAGAGACCATGGCCGAGAACGCCGCACAGGTCAAGAGCGTCCGCGCGAACCTGCGCCAAAGCCCCCGCAAACCCCAGTAATGGCGCGGGTTTGGAGTTTGTCCTGAAAACCGATCGGCCCTTGCAAGCAAAATCGACGGCTTGCGGGGGCTTTTTTTGGTACATTTTGAGGAAAAAACCGCAGGGAAAAGCCTTGCATTCGCAGGGCGGTTTTGTTACAATAAAACTGTATCAACGGGCTGTATAGGCGTCGTGCGCCCCTTTGGGCGGCGGACAAGCTGAGGAAATGCGGAAAACAACGAAGATACGCCGGATGATGCGATCTGAAACGATAGAAAGGAGGCTGGGCCTTATGGAAAATGAACTGACACAGCCAGCATTTGACCCGGCCTCGTTTGAGCATGTCCCCGTGCTCTTGAACGAGTGTCTGGACGGACTTGCCATCGACCCGGCAGGGACATATCTCGACGGCACGGCAGGAGGGGCAGGACATTCCCGCCAAATTGCCCTTCGATTGGACGCGGAAAAGGGCGGAAGGCTGATCTCGCTGGATCAGGACCCGGACGCTGTGCAGACTGCGCGGGCGCGGCTGGCCGGACTGCCCGCCACGGTGGTGCAGATCAACTTCCGCTATGCTGGACAAGCGTTGGAACAGCTGGGCATCGACAAGATCAACGGTGCGCTGCTGGACCTCGGCGTTTCCAGCCATCAGCTGGACGATGCCGCCCGCGGCTTCTCGTACCGGGCGGACGCCCCGCTGGATATGCGGATGAGTCAGGAGGGCGAGACGGCCGCCGACCTCGTGAACAGCGAGAGCCGGGAGGAGCTGGCCCGCATCCTGCGGGATTACGGCGAAGAGTCGTTCGCATGGCAGATCGCGGGAAAGATCGTGGAGGCGCGGGAGACGGCGCCCATCGAAACGACCCTGCAGCTGGCGGATATCGTCGCCAGCGCGATGCCGGCTTCGGAGCGCCGCAAGAACAAGAACCCGTCCCGCCGCAGCTTTCAGGCTCTGCGCATCGCGGTCAACCACGAACTGGATGCACTGGAAGAAGGGCTGGATACCATCTTCGATCACCTTGCTCCCGGTGGAAGGCTGTGTGTCATCACCTTCCATTCGCTGGAAGACCGGCTGGTGAAGAACAAGTTCCGCCGCTGGTCCACCGCATGCACCTGCCCGCCGGAATTTCCGGTCTGCGTCTGCGGCGGAAAAGCCAAGGCAAAGCTCATCACCCGCAAACCCATCGAAGCAAACACGCAGGAGCTGGAAGAAAACCGGCGCAGCCGGTCAGCTCATCTCCGCGTTCTGGAAAAAATCTAAAAGTCGAGCGCGGAATACAGTGAGGAGGAGAGTACCATGGGTCAGGCAGCATATGATATGACGGAGGTGCGGCGCAGAAAAGCACCGCAGACACAGCGCAAGGTCCCGCTGCGGGTCGAAAAGGGCGGCAAGCCCCGGCTGAATCCCGTCCGCGCGGCGATGCAGCACGTCTTGCAGCTGGTCTCGGCGGCGCTTCTGGTGGGATTTGCCGTCAGCCTGCTGTGGAGCGAATCCCAGCTGGTGGAGCTGAACGATCAGATCCAGGATGCCAAGGCCCAGCTCGTCAGCGAGCAGAGCCAGTACACCTACTACAACAGTGCGCTGAACAACCGGACCAATATCACCAGCGTGGAAGAAACGGCCAGCCGTCTGGGTCTGATGAAGATCGACCAGAGCCAGATCACCTACATCCGGCTGGATGAGGGCAGCGTCCTCGTCCGGAAGGAGTCCGCTGTGCGTCAGTGGACCGATCTGCTGCACGACGGCGCGATGATGATCGTGGGCCGTGTGAGCCGCGCAAATTAAAATAAAACAGGAAAAGCGTGCGGCAGCGCACGCTTTTTCGGTTTCTTCAGGAGTCAAGTCAAGATGCAGGAACCATCCTCGAATAAGAAAAAAGGGCTTTACCGTCTGCGCCGCGCCGACCCGCGCGAGCGTCTGAGCGCAAAGCTGCGGCATTTCAGCTTCGGCGCGGCGGTGTTTTTCGTGCTGGTCGCGGCGGGCATCGTCATCCACAGCCTGTATAAGATCCAGATCCAGAACGGCGCGACCTTCCGCCAGTATGCGGCGGAACAGCAGCTGCTGGACAGCACGATTCAGGCCACCCGCGGCGAAATTTACGATACATCGGGGATCACGCTGGCTTCCACCAGCGTCGTCTGGACTATCTGGGCCGACCCCAGCTACAGCACGGCCCTGTTCACCAGCACGACCGACGAAGCCACCGGTGAGACGATCAAGACCGCCGACCCGGCGGCGCTGAACGAGGTCAGCACCCAGATCACCCTGCGGCTGCTCTCGGGCGACGGCGAAAATCTGGAGAGCGTAGACACCTCTTCGGAAGCCTACCAGAAGCAGTACCAGACGGTGTACGATGCGCTGTCCAAGAACACCAGCGCCTACCAGACACTGGCCACCAAGGTGAACAACGCCATCAAGCTGTCCATCGAGAACTACATTTCGAGCTACAACAAAGAACATAAAAAGGCCAACGTCGAAAAGGGCATCCGGAAGGGCCGTGTGTCGGTCTCGTCCAGCAAGAGCTTCCAGCGCGATTACCCCTATGGCGCGTTTGCGGCGTCGGTGCTGGGCTTCTGCGACGCCGACGGCTACGGCACATACGGATTGGAAAAATCCTACGAATCGACGCTGGCGGGCGTGAACGGACGCACCATCACCCTGCGCAACGCCTACGGCAACGCCATCGCCGACCAGAACGCGACGACCTACGCCGCGAAGGACGGCTCTAATCTGGTGCTGTCGCTGGACGTGAACATTCAGGAGGTCGTGGAGCGGTATCTGAACGAGGCCATCTCTGCCAACAATGTTGAGAACCGCGGTGCGGCCATCGTCATGAACGTCAAGACCGGTGCGATCCTCGCCATGGCGTCCAAGCCGGATTTTGACCCCAATAACCCGCTGGACTATTCCGCCAACGAAGCCTACCTCAACGAGCTGGTCCACGCTGAGCCGGAACTGTACGGCATCTACCTCAAAAATGAGGACGGCAGCTATGTCACCGATGCCAACGGCAATAAGATCTTGGACCCCGAGGGAGATTATTCGGGCTATTTCCGCGATATCCAGTGGAAAAATAAGACCATCACCGAGCTGTACTATCCCGGAAGCGTGTTCAAGGTCATCACGGCGGCCATGGGCGTGGACTCCGGCAAGGCGACCATCAACACCACGCTGAACTGTTCCGGCGCATACGGCGTTGCAAAAGAGACGTACCACTGTGCCGGCAAAAAGGCCCACGGCACGCAGAATCTGGCACAGGCCCTGCGGAACAGCTGCAACATCTACTTCATCCAACTGGGCCAGCGCATTGGTTCCAGCCTGTTCTACGATTACTTCGACGCCTTCGGCTTTACCGAGCGGACCGGCGTGGACCTGCCCAGCGAGACGAACTTCATGCAGTACTACAGCAAGAGCCGTCTGGGCGAAGTCGAGCTGGCATCCTCGGCTTTCGGTCAGGCCATGGCCGTCACGCCGCTGCAGGTCTGCACGGCCATCTCGGCGGCCGTCAACGGCGGCTATCTGGTCACCCCCCACGTCGTGGATAAGATCACAGACCAGAACGGCAATGTCATCGAGGAAGTTGGCGCGAATGTCCGCCGTCAGGTCATCAGCAAGAGCGCCAGCGACACCATCCGCCAGATCATGGAATATGAAGTGGCCGACGGCACGCAGGGCGGCGGCGGCAGAGCCTATGTTGCGGGCTACCGCATCGGCGGCAAGTCCGGCACGTCCGAACAGCTGAACATGGACCGCCGCGCCGACGGCGATTACAAGAAAGTCGCATCCTTTGCGGCGGTCCTGCCCGCCGACGACCCGGAGATCATCGTCTATGTCATGCTCGACGACCCCAACAACGCCAAGACGGACTACTCGTCCATTCTGGCCGCGCCTGTCGTCGGCAACATCATCAGTGAGATCGCGCCCTACCTCGGCATCGCGACCGATGGGACCGACCGCAGCAACACGACGGTCAAGGTCCCGAACCTCGTGGGCAACGAGTGGAGCAATGCGCAGGTCTCGCTGAACATCAAGGGCCTCAAGCATCAGCTGGCGGAAAGCGAGTCGGACCAGACCGCCGCCGTCGTGACCTATCAGTATCCCCGTGCGGGAACGGAAGTGGCCTACGGCACGACGATCTATCTGTATACCGATACTTACGAGGGCAAGCACACGGAAGTGCCGGACGTGACGGGCAAGAGCGCGGATTTTGCCCGCCAGATGCTGGCGGCCGCAGGGCTGAACTGCGTCGTGGCCGGAAATGAGAACGGCCTTGTGCAGGAGCAGAGCGAAGCGGCCGGTTCCAGCGTCCAGCGCGGCACGATCGTGACCATTACATGTGGATAAAGGGGAGAAAGACAATGGAAAACATCAAGGCAAGCGTCCTGCTCAACGGACTTGCAGCGGGAACTCTGGACTTCGGGGACGCGGAAGTGTCCCTTGTGACCACCGACAGCCGCGAGGTCTGCCCGGGCTGCATCTTTGTGGCGTTCCCGGGGGAAAAATTCGACGGCCATGATTTTGCCGCCAAGGCGCTGGAAAACGGTGCGCTCTGTGTGGTCGTGAACCACCCGGTGGAGGGCGTCCCGGCGGAAAAGTCCGTCGTGTGCGCCGACAGCTACCATGCGATGATGGTCATGGGTGCGAACTACCGCAGCCAGTTCCACCCCAAAGTGGTGGGTGTGACCGGCAGCGTGGGCAAGACCACCACCAAGCAGATGTGCTATGCCGCCATTGAGGGCTTCGGCAATACCATCAAGACCGAGGGCAACCAGAACAACGAGCTGGGGCTGCCCCGGACGATGTTCCGCATCGGGAAGGATACCGAATATGCCGTCGTCGAGATGGGCATGAGCCATCTGGGCGAGATCGAGCGCCTGAGCAAGTGCGCCCGCCCGGATGTGGGCATCATCACCTGCATCGGCGTGTCCCACATCGGCAATCTGGGCAGTCAGGAGAATATCTGCAAGGCCAAGCTGGAGATTTGCGCGGGTCTGCCCGACGGCGCACCGCTGGTCCTGAACGGCGATGACCCCTTCCTGCGGAAGGCCCAGCTGCCCGCCCATGTCCGCCCGGTCTGGTTCAGCTTGGGCGACGAGGGCGCAGACGTCTGCGCCCTGTCCATCCAGCAGGAACACGACGGCATGAGCTTCGTCCTCGAGGACCACGAGGAAGGGACTTTCATGGTCAAAATTCCGGCGATGGGACGCCACAATGTGGCCAATGCGCTGGCGGCTTACTGCGCGGCCACCCGTCTGGGGCTGGACGCTCGAAAGGTCATCCGGGGCCTGAGCGCCTTTGAGCAGACCGGAATGCGCCAGAAGGTCGTGCACAGCAACGGAATCGATGTCATTGAGGACTGCTACAACGCCAACCCCGACAGTATGAAGGCCGCGCTGGCAATGTTCAAGGAATATCCCTGCAAGCGCCGGTTCGCGCTGCTGGGCGATATGCTGGAACTGGGTGACCTGAGCCGCGAAGCCCACGAAGAGGTGGGCCGTCAGGCGGCGGAGAGCAGCATCGACTATCTGGTAACCTATGGCGAACAGGCCAAGCGCACCGCCATCGTGGCGGCGGCCAAGGGCCTGACGACCCTTCACGCCAACACCTACCGCGAAGCTGCCGACGCGCTGCTCAAGCTGATGCAGCCGGGAGATGCGCTGCTGGTCAAGGCCAGCCGCGGCATGGCGCTGGAAAAGGTGCTGGAACTCTTCTATAAGGAGCAGCAGTAACATGATCCGTTTTGCCTTGATCGCCGCCTCGACGCTGGGATTTTTCCTCACGGCGGCGCTCGGGAATCTGATGGTCCCGCTGCTCCGGGCGTTTCAGGACCGGCAGCAGAAGCCGGAACTGCCCCAGCAGACCACAGGCCGGAACGATCCGGACGAAGAGCCGGAGCGCCCCGCTCAACCGCCCACGATGGGCGGGCTTTGCCTGATGGTCGGCGTGCTGGCAGCGGTGGGCGTCGGCTGGACCGCTGCCTGTGTGGCCGAGCCGCAGCTGCTCGGCACGGAGGGGCTGTTCTCCACCCGTCTGCTCATCGGGCTGTTCGGGGCGCTGCTGTTCGGCGGCGTGGGCCTTGCCGATGATCTGGCCCGCATCCGGCGGCGCTCTCCGCTGGGACTGCGCCGCAAGACCCGCCTTCTGCTGGAAGCAGGAGCGGGGGCCGTGGTGCTGGTGCTGCTGGGGGAGGCCAGATGCCTTCCCACAGGACTGGCCCTGCCGGGGTTTGGCTATGTCGAACTGGGCGTGCTGGCCCCGCTGGTCTGGGAACTCGGACTGGTGGCGCTGGCCGAATGCGTCCGCATCTCGGACGGTGTGGACGGCTTGGTCTGCGGCACGGCTTTTGCCGCGATGCTGGGCCTGATGCTGGCCGAGACGGTCTTGGGCTGGTTCCCGCTGGCGGTCTTTCCGGCGGCGCTGGCCGGGTCGCTCATGGCGTTCCTGCTCTGGAACTTCCACCCGGCCAAGCTGGGCCTTGGCAGCGTGGGGAGCCTGTTTCTGGCCGGAGCGCTGGGCTGCGGGCCGCTGTGCATCGGCTGGCCGGACCTGACCCTTCCGCTGGGGCTTCCGTACTGGCTGGAAGGCGGGATGGTGGCCCTGCAGATCGTGGTGTTCCGCGCTTCCAAGGGCCGCAGACAGCTGTTCCGCACGGCCCCGCTCCACCGCTGGATGGAAGTGCGGGGAAGCAGCCCGGTCCAAATTTTCTATACGTTCTGCGTCGTCGCCCTGCTGGGCACGGTGCTGGCCCTGCAATGGGCAAAAATCAGCTAAGGAGGTGTGCAGATGGCAACCATCCACCGCAAAAAGCCGGAACCGTTCTCCATTTTGCAGCGGGATCCCGGCCCGTGGTCACCCATTCTGCTGTACTGGCTGGCAACGCTGGGCGTCATCATCGTGTTCGGCTTGGTGATGCTGTTCAGCGCCAGTTATACGACCGGCTATCTCCGCTTCGGGGACAGTCTGCATTACATCAAATCGCAGGTGCTCTGTCTGGGATTGGGCCTGATGGCTATGATCCTGTTTTCCTACATCGACCACCGCTTTCTGCGCAAGATGGTCCTGCCCGGATATTTTGTGGTCCTCGTGCTGCTGGTCCTCGTGCTGTTCAGCACGCCGCTGAACGGCTGCCGGCGTTGGCTGCGGATGGCGGGCATGACCGTGCAGGTGTCGGAGATCGCAAAGTTTGAGATGATCCTGTTCACGGCCCATCTGGCGGCGAAAGCGCCCCGGCTGGAAAAGCTGGACCCCAACCGCAGCGGCAAAGTGCCGGTGGGGCCGTGGCTGTATCAGCGGCTGGTGCGGGAACTGATCGTTCCGCTGCTGCCGCTGCTGCCGGTCATCGTGTTGCTGGTGCTCGAGCCGCATATGTCCGGCATCGTGCTGACCACCGCCATGGTGGGGACCATCCTGCTGCTGGGCGGCAACGGCGGACTCATCACATGGGTCGGCGGTGCGGCGGGCATTTTCCTGCTGGAGACCATTCTGCAGCACATCGATTCCATCCCCTATCTGCAGAGCCGCTTGGACGGCTGGACGCAGGACCTGACCAAGATGACGGACCAGACCCTGCAGAGCCTGTATGCCATCGGTTCGGGCGGCGTGACCGGCTTGGGCCTTGGCAACAGCATCGAAAAGCAGCTCTGGCTGCCCGAGAGCACCAACGACTTCATCTTCAGCGTCGTCTGCGAGGAGCTGGGCTTTGTGGGGGCGGTGCTGGTCATCCTGCTGTTCGTGCTGTTTCTGGTGCAGGGCTTCTGGCTGGCGTTCCACGCCGAGAACCGGTTCTGCACGCTGGTGGGCATCGGCATCATGGCGCAGATCGCATGGCAGGTGTTCTGCAACATCGCGGTCGTGACCAACACCCTGCCCAATACCGGCATTTCGCTGCCCTTTTTCTCGTCCGGCGGCACGAGCCTGATCCTGCTGCTGGCGGAGATGGGCGTCATGGTCAACATCGGCCGGAACGGTGAGCGTGCCCGACAGGAGCGCAAGCGTGCGTACGACGAGCGGGAGGCCCGCCGCCGCGAAAAGACCATCGTGCTGGAGACCGCGCGCAGAGCGCGGACCGAATCATAAGGAGGAACCAAGATGCGTGTTCTCATTGCTGCCGGCGGCACGGCCGGCCATATCAACCCCGCGCTGGCCATTGCCGGTGCGCTGAAAAAAGCAGACCCCACCGCAGAAATTCATTTTGCGGGCCGGAAGGAGGGCATGGAGTACCGTCTGGTGACACAGGCGGGCTACCCCTTCCACCACATCGAGATCACCGGCTTCCAGCGGAAGATTTCGCTGAACAACATCAAGCGGAACATCGTGACGCTGTGGAATCTGGCGCTCTCCGGCCCGGTGGCAAAGAAGATGATGAAGGACGTCCAGCCCGATCTTGTCATCGGCTGCGGCGGCTATGTCTCCGGCCCGGTGGTGCGCTGTGCCGCCAAAATGGGCATCAAGACGGCTCTGCATGAGCAGAACGCCTTCCCCGGTGTGACCAACAAGCTGCTGGCCCCGGATGTGGATATCGTGTTCGCGGCGGTCCCGGCGGCCGTGGAGAAGCTGGGCGCACCCGAAAAGACCATCGTAGTGGGCAACCCGGTCCGCCCGGAGGTGTTCACACAGGCCAAGAACCGCGACGCCATCCGCGCCCAGCTGGGAGCAGGGGACCGCACCGTGATCCTGTCGTTCGGCGGCAGTCTGGGCGCACGGCGGGTCAACGAAGTGGTGGCCGACCTGTGCGCATGGGAGCAGAAGAACCACAAGCCGGTGCTGCACCTGCACGCGACCGGCCAGTACGGCGTGGAGCTGTTCCAGAACCTCGAAAAGGAAAAGGGCTTCGCCCCCGGCGACAGCCTTGTGGTGAAGGAATACATCAACAATATGCCTGAGCTGCTGGCGGCGGCCGATCTGGTCATCAGCCGCGCCGGTGCGCTGACGCTGGCCGAGCTGGAAGCAGTAGGCCGCGCGGCGGTGCTCATCCCCAGCCCCAATGTGGCGGAGAATCATCAGTATTACAACGCGCTGGAACTGCAGAAGGCCGGTGCGGCGGTCGTCATCGAGGAAAAGGACCTGACCGGCGAAAAGCTGGTGGCCACCGTCTCCGAGATGCTGGCTCAGCCCGGAAAGCTGGCCGAGATGGGCCAGAATGCCCGTAAGCTGTCGGTGGATGACAGCTTGGACCGCATTGCAGACGCGCTGCTCAAGCTGGTCAAGACCCCGTAACGATCGCAAACATCGAAGGAAAGGAGGTGCGGCCCAATGTCCAATTCGACGAAGGACCGAAACCGGAAGCGGCGGGCCTACGATCAGGCCCGGGAACCGCGCACGGCGCGGCCCCAGCAGCGGAACGATGTGGGCTATACGGGCTATTCGAGCAGCCACCCCATCACGAACCCCAATTTTGACCCCGATGCGCCCCGCCCGACCCGATATTCCGGTCCGAGCAGCGGCTACCCGGACAATAGCATCCAGTTCCCGACCGGAGGCCGCTCCGCCCAAGATCAGGGACGTCCCCGGACGCAGAGCAGCAATGCACCGCGCCGGAAAAATTCGAATCAACGGAAAAAACAATCTGCGAATGCGGCACAGCGGAACCGCAGCGGCCAGAGCCGCCCGAATCCGAACGCCGCGAACCGCAAAAATACCCAGCGGCCCCGGAACGGGCAGCGTCTGCGCCCGACACAGGCCAATCTGCGGGACCCCGCCCGCCGCGAGGGCAAGAAAAAGCGGAAGCTGACCCGTGCGGCCATCCGCCGCCGCAGAGCCATCCGCCGCCTGACTGCGCTGGCCATGCTGCTGTGCGTGATTGCGGCGGGCATCTACCTGACCGTGACCATGCTGTTCAAGATCAGCGCCATTCAGGTGCGGACGGCGGACGGCATCGTGCAGGAAGTGGGCGGCTATTCCAGCGACCAGATCATCCAGACGCTGGGCGTCAACTTGGAAGAGAACATCTTCAGCTTTGACCCCAGCGCAAAGGCGGCGGTGCTGGAAAAGGCCTTCCCGATGCTGGAAGAGATCAAGGTCGAGCGGGATTATCCCGGGACCGTGGTCGTGCGGGTCGCGGAAGCCCAGCCCGCCTACGCGATGCAGACCCAGAACGGCTGGCTGACCCTCTCGGCAGGGCTGAAGATCTTAGCGGCCGACTCGGCCCAGCCTGCTGGCTTGCCGACGCTGTACGGCGGCGAACCCGTCTCCCGGAACCCCGGCGATCAGCTCAGCTTTGAAGCCGAGACGCCCGCCGCAAGTGCCGCTTCGGACAGCGCCGCCAGCGCGTCCAGCACGGTGCAGGAGGAAGATAAGCGTCTGGAATCCCTGAACACCCTGCTGACCGCGCTGGATACCCTTGGAATGCGGGACGATGTGACCCGCATTGAGTTCGCAGACACCGAGGAAATGGCGTTCCTGTATCAGGACCGCATCAGCGTGCTGCTGGGGACCCTGAACGAGCTGGATTATAAGCTCAAGCTGGCCCAGCATGTCCTGCTCAACGAGGACGGCAAGGGCTGCGCGGCCACCGATACCGGCACGCTGGACTTTACCCACATCAGCATGTCCAGCACCCGCAAATTCACCTTCGCGCAGGGCGAACCGGAGCTGCCTTCGGGCTACATCGTGCCGGAACCCATTGAGCCGGTCACGGCGGATGATACCGCGGCAGACGCCGAAGCGGACCCTGCGGTGGACACCGAAGCAGCGGCAGACCAGCCGGCTGACGACGCTGCCGCCGAGACCCAGACCGAAGCAGACCCCGCGCCTGCCGCACAGGATACGACAGGCACAGAAACCGCAAATTGATCCATGAGGAGCGTGTAGCAAGATGAAACTGGAACGATTGATGGAAGGCGTCCCCTTTACCCTCGTGCAGGGCAGCATGGAGACGGAAGTACAGGATATTATCTACGACAGCCGCAAGGCGGCCCCGGGGCTGGCCTTTGTCTGCATCGTGGGCACACAGCGCGACAGCCATGAATTTGCCGCTGACTGCGCCGCAAAGGGCGTCAGCGTGCTGGTCATCCAGCACGATATCGACCTGTCCGCCATGCCGGATGTGACGGTCGTGAAGGTGGAGAGCAGCCGCTATGCCATGGCGCTGATGAGCTGCAACCTGTTCGGCAATCCGGCCAAGCAGATGACCGTCATCGGCGTGACCGGCACGAAGGGCAAGACCACCACCACCCACATGATCAAGAGCGTGCTGGAAGCCGCCGGCAAAAAGGTGGGCATGATCGGCACGAACGGCATCTACTTCATGGGCCATCATCAGGAGACGGCCAACACCACCCCCGAGAGCTACGAGCTGCAAAAGACGTTCCGCCAGTTCCTCGATGCGGGCTGTGATACCGCGCTGATGGAAGTGTCCAGTCAGGGCCTGATGATGGACCGCGTGGCGGGCATCCACTACGACATCGGCGTGTTCACCAACCTGTCGCCGGACCACATCGGCCCCGGCGAGCACAAGACCTTTGAGGAGTACCGCAGCTGGAAGGGCCAGCTGTTCCAGCGCTGTGATATCGGCGTCGTGAACATCGACGACGAGAACACCGAGGCCCTGCTGGAGGGCCACACCTGCAAGCTGGTGACCTATGGCCGCGACGAAAAGGCCGATTACCGCGCCGAGGGCTGTGAGCTGCTCCGCACCCACGATTTTCTGGGCGTGGCGTTCCATGTGTCCGGCAAGGACAACATGGATGTCCGGGTGAATATGCCGGGTGAGTTCAGCGTTTACAACGCACTGGCCGCGCTGGCCGTGGGCAAGGTGCTGGGTCTGCCGGATGCCGCCATCCACGAGGGCCTTGGCAAGTGCGTCGTCAAGGGCCGTGTGGAGCTGGTCCCCATCAGCAAGAAATTCACCATCCTGCTGGACTACGCCCACAACGAAGTCTCGACCGAAAGTCTGCTGACCACCCTGCGGGCCTACAACCCCCACCGTCTGGTGGTGGTGTTTGGCTGCGGCGGCAACCGCTCCAAGCTGCGCCGCTACGGCATGGGCGAAATTTGCGCCAAGATGGCCGATTTCTCCATCCTGACCGAGGACAACAACCGCTTTGAGAAGGTGGAGGACATCCTCGCAGACATCCGCGTGGGCATGAACAAGGGCAACCCGGACGCCAAGTTCGTGGAGATCCCGGACCGTCTGGATGCGCTGCACTACGCCGTGGACCATGCGCAGGAGGGCGACCTGATCGCCGTCATCGGCAAGGGCCACGAGACGTACCGTGACCGTCTGGGCGTCAAGACGCCGTTCCTTGAGCGGGAACTGCTGGAAGAGTACGCTCAGCGGATCGGCTTGGAATAAAGAAAATTTTCAACAAGAAAGCGCCGTACAGTGGAAAACTGTACGGCGCTTTCTGCGTCTCAGATTACTGTTTTGCGATCATTTCGGTGTAAGCCAGCACCAGCGGGCCAACGCCCTTGGCGTCGTTGCAGACGACCGGCTCGCTGAAGTAGTAGGCCAGCGAACCGTCGCGGTGGTCCTTGCCGCCCAGACCGGCCACAAGACAGATGCCGTCCAGCTGCAGACTGCCGTCCGGGTTCTTGGACAGGTACTTGTCGCAGGTCCCGTAGAAGGCTTTCTCGGCCCATGCGGCCATCCGCTTGGGCAGCAGACCCAGACGCACGCCCTTGAGCACCGCGTAGGCGAACAGGGCCGTGCCGCTCGTCTCGAGGTAGTTGCCCTCGACGCCGGGGTGGTCCATCACCTGCCAGAACATGCCCGTCTCCTCGTCTTGGAACTTGTGCACGTCCTCGATGGTCTGCTTGAGCATAGCCTGAATGCCGCGGTACTCGTTGTACAGCTGCTCGTCCATCCGCTCCAGCACATCCACCATGGCCACCATGAACCAGCCCATAGCCCGCAGCCAGAAGTTGGGGCTGCAGCCGGTCACGGGGTCGGCCCAGTACATCTGGCGGCTCTCGTCGTAGCCGTGGTAGTACAGGCCGGTGTTCTCGTCCCGCATGTGCTTCTGGATGTTCATGAACTGCTTGTAGCTGTCGATGCAGCCCTGCATCTTGTTGAAGCGGGTCTCGTACTCCATGTAGAAGGGCTGGGCCATGTAAGTACCGTCCAGCCAGACCTGCCAGGGATAGATGTCCTTGTGCCAGAAGTTGCCCTCTTTGGTGCGGGGCTGGGTCTGCAGCTGGCTGTCGATGACGTCGATGGCCTTGCGGTACTTTTCCTCTCCGTAGATATCATACAAAATAAACAGATTTTTGCCCTGATTCACGTTGTCGAGGTTGTATTCCTTGGGGTCGTAGGTCTTGATGGAGCCATCCGGCTGGACAAAGTAGTCGATGAACTGCTTGGAGAAATCAAGGTACTTTTTGTCGCCGGTGGTGTGGTACAGGCTCAGACAGGCCGTGATCATGCAGCCGTCGATGTAGTTCCACTTGTTGGGCTTGCCACTGCGGACCTTCTCGATGTTCCACATCGGGGCCTCAGCGCTGGAATTGGCGATCAGATAGTCCACATAATCGCCCAGCATGGACAGGATCTCTTCATGGGTCATGGTTCAGTCCTCCTCAAAATGGCCGACGTTGGCAAAGCGGAGACGCTCGCCCTCATAGCCTTCGATCTTGACGTTGTGCAGGTCGATCTCCTTCACGTTCTCGGCGTAGATGGCCAGCTTCTTGACATGCGGGCGGTTGTCCGCCATGGCGGCCTGACCGGCCTCGGCGTTGGGGTCGAAGGTGATGGTGACATTTTTCATCGAAACGCGCTCGATGGGCTGCTCCGGCAGACCGTCGAAGTAGCAGCCCGCGAACTGGGCGTCGGTGGCGACGATGTTCTCCATGGTCAGCGTGCCCAGCTTGGGGGTGTACTCATCCACCGGCATCGGCTCGCGGCACTGGACATAGGGGCCGTGGCCGTCCGGGTCGCAGAAGTAGAACATGTTGATGACGAAAGGAGCCTTGACGCCGCGCATCTCGACGTTGCGGAACACCAGACCGTCGATGACGGCGGTGTTGCCGCGGCCGCGGCGGGTCTTGACGCGCAGACCGCGGTCGGTGTGGTCCATCAGACACTGGGTGACGACCATATCCTTGACGCCGCCGCTCATCTCGCTGCCGATGACGATGCCGCCATGGCCCTTGTCCAGCAGACAGTTGCGGATGACGGTGTGCTCGCAGCTCTTCTTGAGCTTCATGCCGAGGAACACCTTGCTGGCCTTCATGGCGATGCAGTCATCGCCGACGTGGATGTTCACGCCGATGATGCGGGTGTACTCGCAGCTTTCGGGATCGATGCCGTCGGTGTTGGGGGCGTTGTAGGGGTTGTTGATGTTGAAGTTCAGCAGGTC
>ERZ1026776.540-NODE-540-length-25672-cov-40.307686_pt1 | contig 25672 bp, 18 predicted proteins | sample MGYA00380125_ERZ1026776 | MGnify/ENA primary metagenome ERZ1026776 (study PRJEB33269, sample SAMEA4719761) | human gut metagenome | biome: human-associated habitat; feature: organic feature; material: feces | place: Cameroon | collected 2013-10 ...
TAATGCAAGTTATCACAGACAGGCTAAAGCCTATGGCTGAAAAATATTGGAACAAGTAATAATTATGGTAGGTGTGGCTACCTATATGTTTACTTTTTATAAGCTCTCCCATTCGGAGGGCTTTTTTATGCCCTTTTCCCAAACATGCGAAAACTAACAGAAAAGCTGATTAAAGTATGATTGAGAGTATGATATATAATTAGTGTTTACTGAATAATTTATAACTCTTTGATATTTAAGTTTAATAACTTAATTTCTTCGTTTGTTTAACAAAAAATCGACCTTTATATAGTTAAATCCATAGCAAGATGAAGTTTTACGCTCCAAAATACAAGCAACTTGACCTCGGTTTGCTCCGCTCGTCTCTTGATGAGTTGGACAAGACAAACCGATGGGTGGCTCTCGGTGACCTTCTTCCATGGACTGAAGCAAGAAATTACCGATAACGAGCCATTGGACATAGACTCTTCCCTGTCAAAGGTGGAGAGCATCCTCACCCATCTCTATATCAACCACCAGGGGCAAAAAAGAATAAATCACATAGGGACTGCCTGAAAAATCCTACTGAGCCAGCAGCGTCATTTTTCTGTCCACTCATACCACCTCCATTGGAACTATATAACATATAGAAAAGAAGAAAAATGTTTTTTTTCCTTTCATTTTTAATACATATCAGATTTTTTTAGTAATTTAGCGCAGTAATTGAAAACGAATTAAAATTATTATATAAAATGGAGAATTATAAATACATCAAAACAAAAGTCTTGCGCTCTGATGAAGAGGAGCACAAGTTTATCATCGAATGGGAAGGTAAAATTTATAAGATAGCCCAACTTGCATTTCAAAGGAGGCTACCCCTACCCGATTTTCTTGACTGCAAGCTGCTGACAACTTCAAGTGGGAAAATCTTTATCTCGCAAAATATCGACCTCCTCATGAGAAGCTATTATCATGAAAATGAGGAAGTGGATTTTAAAATCAAACTGACTCTTACCGACAAATACCAGTTGGAAGATCAATATGGTTTAACGGCAATGATGGACCGTGAAACTAATATCAATGCCGCTCTTACACCAAGAGTAAGATGCAGGATCATGAAGTTCAGACAAAACTATATGGAGGTAAAACTCGTTGAAGTGCTGGGAGCTGAGAAATCAGAATTCTCGCTCTCAGAAAATGATCTGCAGGAAATATTTGAAGCCATCCACCAGAAGATTCTGCAAGAAGATACGCAGAAAAAGGAAGAAACTGATGAATCAGACACAAATTCAGAAAACGATAAAAAACAAGAAGGAACAGATATTGCCAGCTGGAATACAGAGAATTTCAGAAAACTGATGTTGGGTGATACTCCATCTGATATGTTCGATGTGGAATGTCATCGCTGGATTTCAAATATCTCCCAAAATATTTCCCAGAACCAACTTCAAGCTTTACTCCAAAACATACGCTATCATTGTCTCTGTACCCTGCAGAGTAACTTACTACTGCCCCGGTGCAAAGAAGCAGAACGCATATTATTAGAGCAAAGATTTACAGATGTTATCGAGCTGCTGTCTTATTATATCCAGGCCATCCAAATTCTTAAGGAAGGTAAAGCAGAAGATACCATCGAGCATATCCTCTCTACACTCGCTGACTGTGCCTACATCTACCAACCAAGAAAGCAATTCTGCATCATGCAGTGTATTTTCATGCTTGATGTCTCTATCATGGAAAAACAGATAGGCAAAATCCTTTCCACACTCCGTAAGCAGGAAGTATATCTCTGGACACGTACACCATTCCAGATGCAATGGCTCAAACTGCTACAAAGTTACGTGGATTTTACTTATGCGCAGACCGACAAACTCACCAGCGATCCTGCCACAAAGGAGACCATGATTCAGGTATTGGTGACAGAACTGATGCTCAGTAACCATTCTACTCATAAGATATATGATTCTCAACTCATCCAGGCACTACTCTACCGACTGGTATCTCTGATGAACGTGAGCGATCCTAACAAAACACTGCAAAAAGCATTCCGATCACTTTTCACGGCAACAGAATTTGATGCTACCCTACCCTTCAATTGTGATGATGCATTCATCATCGCCAATATGCTCTGCTCGCAGGAAAACAATGAACCGGTAGAAAATTTCGAATCCGCTAAGTTCGAAGGAGAACAGACCATTCTCACTGTCAATGAACAAACCATTGCCATACAACCGAAGAATCTCAACAAAGAGAATCTCTATCTGCCTTTCCCTTCAAGAATGGGATTGTGGCACGGACTCAGCATTCATCTGGACGAGAAACCGCCAGTAAACCTGAGAGGAAAAGTGGGTACTACCATCGAGCACTACAAGCAACTATGGATGTATATCAACCAATCACTCTTTTCCAATAAGCGAAAATCAGACAGTAATAAGAGAAGGAAACTCGATATAGACGACGAAACAAGCATCATTATAACTAAGCAATTAGCCGGACAGCTCATGTTCGAATGCCAAGTTATTGAGGAGGGATATGAATGCACAGGCACCCTGAATGTGCTGGAAGATGTGGTACCATACTATCCCGGCGAAGTAAGCATTAAATCCTTCCAATATCTCGACAAGCCACTCGTGCTCAGAGCCTATGTAAAGGACATAAATCCAGATGGAACATACGTGTTTGCCTTGAGTGAAATGATTGAAGATTATGAAGAAGAGGTGCGCGTGAATGATATTTTCTATAACTCCAGACTCACCTGCCTGCTCAATAATCGTGGAGCCGATATCGGGCGAGTACCAGCCATCAGCAGTGAAGGTCTGTCCGTTTCTGTATCTCCTGCGCAGGACATGAATGTAGAGGAATTGAGAAAGGGAATGATCGTAGAAGTGGAAAATATCTCGAAAGGTACAAACGGCTATTTGAACGCCACCTATCTGCGTGAGGCTCCTGAAAGCCGATTTAATGCAACAGAAGCCTTTCACCAGCTGATGCTGGGATATAGTAAGAAAGAAATATACAACCCGCTGGCAGAAATAGATGAATGGGCAGCATCCCACCCGCTTGAACCTGTCTATGTGAGTGAATTAATGTGCATCATTGAAGCCAAAGCTACCCTGGAAGAAGACAATCTCAAGGCATACAATTATCTGAATTTCTGCCGACTGATGGCCATTATCCTGGAAAACAAAGAGCGGATAAGCTACTATGACAGCCGATTGGCCCTCTTGGAGATTCTCAACGATTTTGCCGTATTAGACAAAGTGGATACAAGTAAAATACAGCATATCGCTGATACAGACCCAGAACTCTTCGATAGAAATGCCATCCTGCGACACGATTTCATGCAACTGCGCATCATCGGCTGTCTCGACTGTGAAGACCATTATGAAGAACTTTACCGGTGGAGCTGTTGCAATGAAGATCCGCAACTGCAGCAACTCGCCTCGCTCGTTCTCTCTCATAATTTCGTCAAAAAGTCGGGACTATTGTCACAAGCTGTTGATATCTTGGATAAAATCAGAGCGCTTCTCAAACTCCAGAAATCGTCCTCCAATAAGAAAAACTATGGAAAGGAAGATTTCCATACCGAGTTTAAAACCTCTATCATCTATCCGGAAAATTCCATGCGGGTAGATGTTCAGGCTCAGACTAAAAAGATCATGCAGGAATTGTGTGCTTTCCTCAATGCCGATGGTGGACACCTGTATTTGGGAGTATCAGACATTGGGTATGAGATGGGATTGGAGGAGGATCTGAAGAATCAACTCTTTAAAGGATCTCGCGATAAGTATGAGGTATATGTAAATAATCAGATTGTCTATTATCTGGGGCAAACGGGTGCCCACTATATCCATACTCATTTCGATGAAGACGTGAAGAATGCAGTGCTCATCATCGATGTTGCCCCATGCCCTACCCCAATAGCAGTAGGCAACGAGTATTTTGAACGCATGGGAACATCGGCTCGAAAGGTAAACGACAACTATCGTGACAAGTTCCTTGCCATCCGCCAGCAAAGAGCCCAAGAGCTTGCGCCTCATATAGAGGATACGAAAACCGATTCCGTCATACCAGAAACTGTACCGGAAAAGGAAATCGTAAAACCTGTGGAATCTGCACCTGTAACTGATTTCATCCAGACTTCACGCATACGCAACAATGCCCTCCACGAATACGAGGAAGGTTGGAGACCATCAACGGCCGTCATCTGCCTAATGGGAACCGACGAATACAAGGTACTCGATGAAGATGACTGGCAAGACTACCGCCTGAAATTAGCTGTACATGAAGATGAAGAAGAAGGATGGCTGATTCTTGTTTACGAAAGCGGAAGGGTGTGCAAGGTATCGGTAGAAGAGCTCTTGCAGCGAGAAAGAGGCAGAGTGTTTAAGCGCAATACCGACGAAAAACTGATATTCGCATCCATCGCCACCAATGCCGACTCTGTCTGTGTAGGTTTCATAGATGGCAAGAACAACCGTTATGTACGTTTCGATGACGTAGAACGATTCGTTCAATCCAAAATGCAGGGCGATGGCACCTTGCCAATGGACGTACCTAATTCGGGAGTACACTATGTGGAAGTGATAGCAATCAATAAAGTTCCTATCTTACGCAACATAGGAAGAAAAACAATAGGATGCATCCTCAAAACAGTAGAAGGAAAACGCTGCTTAGCAGTTTTACCGGACTGCAAAACGAAATAGTATCAGCAAGATATACCGTCATCCTGCTACTCAGGTAAGTCATTTTTTTAAAGAATGATCTAAAAATAAGAAAAAAGGTGTGCCACATATTGAGTCTGGTACACCTTTTTTTCCTTTAATCAGTAATCCGAAAGTAATATTCAGTTCAGGCTATTGCATGCAAATGCCACTCCTTGGGCGGATCAGGAAATCAGTATTGCAGGTCAGAAAGGCACATCAACGCGTAATGGAGATGTCCATCTCTTCATTCCTCCCCATTCAGGCATTTACCTGCCTGCAATTACTCTGGAGATAAGCACCCGTAGCAACAGGATAACCATCCACCACGATGTCATCGCCATCCTGCCAGCGCACATTAGGAAGATTATTCCAAAGACGCTTGCCGAAGATGCCCCCGTTGGCATAATCCTTGCCAACGAAGGGCTGAAAGAAAACATTGCTATTCATTATCAATCTGTTTACACCGCTCGTCAATATGCTTCCATATTTTTCGATAAAAAGATTTTTTCAATAAGCAATCCTTTTTAGAATAACGAAACAATCCAATCATAAACCCAAGTGCTCAAACTGATGGCCCATGAAATCACCACATAAATCAACCAGCAAAGCACGACGATGAACACAGCCGTCCAGAATGCCTTCTTATTCACCTTATTGATAATCTCCTTATCATCCTCGATATAGCCTGTAATCAGCTTCAAGTTTTCAACATACGAGCGCTTGAATACATCCAACACATCATATATAGAAAGGTATCGCTCCTATCAGCACATCCATCAAGATGTTATAGATGACAGCCAAAGTCAGTGGAATAGACTTAACCACACAAAGACTGTAGTAGATGAATGGAAATGCAAATTGCGAAAGATTGGTCACCCAACAAACCTGGACAGAATCCCCGTTAGCTATTAACGTCATGTCCAACAGCATCTGTTGCATGGTCATAGTCTCCAACTTTCAACAAAGACATGATTTCTCTAACAGAATATGTCTCTATCCTTTAATATTCCGACAAGTTCCAATACTTGTTGAGTGCTTGTTGGGTGCTTGTTGGGTTGCTATTTATCAGCTGTAGCTTAACACCATTATGATTATATCTACATTTTTACGGGAAGTTACATTTTTCGGAATTTCATAATGACATCATCGTCATCGGTCAATTTCATGACATCATCACCATCAAATTCAATTTCAACAGACCCATTGAAATCCTCTACATTCAACTCACCCTTGAGTTCTTCCAACATCTCTTTTTTAGTATCAGGGTCGCTCAAAGCCAATTGAATCAAGGCATTTACATCCGAATCGCCCGTGTCTATCTTATCTATCGAGCACTTCACCTTATTTGGATCAAAGTCCAAATCCAAGAACCCCATAGAAGCATCCCATTTACCACCAACCTTAGCAGTCATGCCAATCTTCATGTTTACCCCCTCTTCCTCGACGTTTCCAGCTCCTTTGATGGTAAGCGTAGCTTTACCATTCTCCATGAGATCCAAATAGAGATTTCCTCGGAAGCCATCCTCAGAAAAACTTTCACTTACCCAACTACCCACACACTTTTCCTTGTCATCGCAAGAAGTCATTGCCAACATACTGATGAGGGCAACGAAAATAAATAAAACCTTTTTCATCATTGTCTGATTTATAAAACTCATTATAGATTATTTGTTAGTATTAATATCATACCAAGTCCAACTGTCGTCCTCATACGTTTTAATTCCAATTTTATTATTTTTAAATTGTACATCCATACAGTCTGTAGCCTCTGTTGACAATTCTTCCTTTACGACATCATAACTATATATGTTTTTAGCATGTTGAATCCAGTACCCAACAATAAAGATAACATTTCCAAACATTTTTACCTTTACGTCTCTTTCCGTATCTATGTTAAAATCATTGTAAGCAGATGCAAGGTTTACCAATAGTCTCCCATTTTTAACAATATCAAATTGATTTGGCCCTATATTATAGGCATAGCTATCCCCTTTATAATCCCCTAAAGGTTCCACTGCCTCATCATAATAATCAGAATTTCCAGTATCTTGTGTATTCTCATCTGATACGTCACTACCAGCTGTATCATCCACACTATCATCGACATAAGTAGAATCATCAGCAGTAGAATCCACTATTTCTTCCGAACCATCCTCATCAGAATCTCTCATTTGCCCATGACTTGGGACAAATAGGGCAAACATAACGCAAAACAAAGACATAGCTGCTATTATTGAAATTTCTCTTCGAATGGTGGAATCAATTACAAAACGCTGACCATCTTCTTCAGCATCACAACCTTTCATCAAAGCATAAGCTGTTGCTATGGTCAAAATGCTATCTGCAACTATAAGCCAGAATTGCGTATCACCATCTGAAACTATCATTAGCACAAGCATGACAATCATAACAATCGGAGTTACAATCATGAGCCAGCCCGCTCTCTGAAAATATTTAGAAGCAACACCAATCAGCTTAGCTCCTACATACCAATTATAACAAGCATATCCAATGAGAGTTATGAAAAAAGCACAAAAAAACAGAGCTGAAGCTTCATCAGACTGTATCATGTCAAGATCAGATATACAACCAAGGAATGGTACGATACTTGTAAACACAATAAGTCCCGCTATAGACTTATCCATACTCTTACCTGACTTTCGAAGACTACGCTGTAAGAATATGAGCAGGCCTCCCATACCAATCAAGGAAGCGACATCACCGACCCACGCCGGTATGTAAGCACAAACATTCATGATATAGGCGAAAATAATCCCCCACTTATGCATGTGATGAGTATCTAAAAGATCTCCTTTCTCCCATCCCATTTCACTAGCAATAGTCATGGCTTCACCGAAACAAACCAAGATAAACATCAGAGCACAGATACCGACATATTTTTCCGTTCGCTCTTTTACCTCAGAAGATACGGCATCTGGTTCTGAAGTTTCGACAACATCTGATTGCTTAGATTGAGCAACGTATTTTTCACCAGCCCTTGCTGCATCAATAGCTCTTTGAGATTCAGTCATTCCATGGGTATCAACAAAGTCCTTTGCCGTTTTCAAATCTACGCCCAAGGTTTCTTTGTACAATTTCACCATCCCCAGTTTCGTCAGAGGTGTGGAATTTTCCTTTACTTCTGACACAGGTTGGCTTGCAGACGATGCTACATGAGGTTCTTCATGAGTTTCCGTTTGAGCTGGATTCTGATGTGATTCTTGCTCCAACCATTCTCCACAATAGCGGCATTTCTTCGCCTCTGCCCTTATTTCTTCGCCACAATAAGGGCATTTTTTCATTTCTTCTTCCATGTCTGTGATATTGATTAATTAAATTTGTTAATATTCATTCTTCCATCAGTTTGAAGTCTTCCCATTCGACAAGCGGAATGACGAAACCGCATATTCCGAAACTGACAGTAATTCCTTCGGGATTGTAACTGTTGTATAAGATACCTCTATTCCAAAACCATGAGTCTTTAAGTTCAAGGCTGTTATTACGGAAAAACATATTCTTCACGTTGTCATCATTGATGCTACCATCAATTAAATTTGATGCCAAAATTCCCAATCCAGGTATGAATGTGTTCGTTGTGGATTTTATCTCATCCTTTGTGCATTTTACAACTTCATTAGCCACTTCCTTCTTGTGTTCCGAAAAGTCAGGCTTTGAGTTGTATGCATAAACGAACAGCAATACAGGTATGCACATTTTTACCATTGCCCATACACAGCCCAATCCTGAGGCCGTAATATCCATAACGTCAGCAGCAGTCATGTCTTTGTCTTGTATCTCTTCTACTTTCTGCTCAGAAGGTTTGGTTACATTCTTTGCCAGCCATTCTCCGCAATATCGGCATTTCGTGGCAGTGCCATTGATTTCTTCGCCACAATATGGACAACGTTTTGTACCTGTTGTGACTATATTGGTTCCGCTACCTTGTCCCATCAGTCGTCATATTTAAGTTTTGAGAATTGCGGTCCATGAAATGCAGCTGCACCCAAAAAGGCAATTATTGCTACTATCCAAGATTCAAAAACTCCATAGGCAAAATAACCCCACAGACCACACATCGCCAGACAAACAAGTATTCGCGTAAAGTGAATGCTTGTCAATATAGAGAACACTACGTATGCGATTATCCACTCTATCCATCCCCAGTCAAAATACCACATATAAAGGGAAAGCACTATCAAACCTTCGACATATAAGAGGCAACCAGAGTTCTTCTCATCACTTTTCTCTTCCATCATCTGCTTCATCCTTTCCTCATCAACGGCAGGTGCAGATGGCTGTGGGGTTGGGTCAGTCTTTATGCCCGTAGCCTTTTCGTATTTCCATTTCTCGTAGTCGCCCTGCCACGAGCCGCAATAGCGGCACTTGTTGGCATCTATCTTAATCCATTCACCGCAAGCTGGACACTTTTTCTCTAACCACTTGCCACAATGGATACATTTCTTAGCTGACGATTTGATTTCTTGCCCACAAAAAGGGCACAGTTTTGTTTCTTCCATATTATGATGATTATTGTTTAAGGATATATTTTTAGTCCAACTTCTTGAATTCAAAATCATTCTGATTGCAACAGGCTTTCTTATAGTCAAAAGCATAGATGCGCATGTAGGCTTCTTGCACCTCCTTGGCACATTTTGCTGCTCCTGCTTTTCAACCGAAACAGCAGATCATTTACTTTTTTATACTGATATGCAGCTTATCTTACTGCAAAATTCATGCAAACGGGCGCAATGAAAACTGCTTTCAAATTGCCGAATGCAAGTGTATCAGGTTGCAAAGGTAGGTAAAATCTGCGAACCAAACAAGTTCATAATGGTTCACAAGCGAAAAAAGAATGGCGTGAACCCCTTCTTTCTTCACTCTCTTGTAAGTTAGGCTCTGGTAAAACCCGTAGAAAAGAAAATGCGAAAGAGGAATCCACACCATATGATGGCGCAGACTCGCTCAAACAAATTCGCGTTCTTTCTACGTTTCAATTTACCAGATTTCAACCTACAGAACTGAATAGCTTGCTCGTGTCCACAAGATTATCTTGTTTCTCTGCATCATAGCGACTTCAAGCGAGGACTTTCACCTGCCCTGTCACTCATCCAATAGCAAATTTAGTAAAAATCTGATGAACCACCAAACTTTTAACAAGAAAACTTCTGGATTCCTCTTATATTTTACTTTTTAAGGACTCTTATCCCCATTTCTTCCTGCATTCATACCTTAATAAATATAGTTATTGTCATTTCATGCGGCAAAAGTACTATCCGGATGCGACAAAAACTGACATAGGGAGAAGAAAATTCCATTTTTTATCTTATACTTCAATGCTATCACACCTTCGTAACACCTATGAACGGATTGTAACAGAGATGTTATCCTATATTCATCAGAGAGAAACTGGGCTGAAATAATATCGCTATAATTTTGCACCTGAATTTTTAACAGTATTAAAATGAAAAATTTTGTAACATTATTGCTGTCTATAGCATTGTCCTTACCTATGACAGCTTGCTCGGAAAAGAGCATCAACGCTGATATTGAAGGGATCGGCAATCATGAGAAAGAACAGAACAATATTACGGGTAAAGTTACCTGCGAAGGCAAGGCTATTGCCAATGCTGTGGTTTCTGACGGTGTGGAAGTTGTGAAAACCAACGACAAGGGCGAATACAGTTTCCTTTCAAAAAAGAAATATGGCTATGTCTTCGTTTCTATCCCATCCGGATATGAAGCAACCATGGTAGGAAACCAGCCACAGTTTTTCAAGCATCTTTCCAGCAAAGATACTAAAACAACTGAAAAGATAGATTTCTCGCTCAACAAGGTCGATAATCAGAAACACGCTGTCCTTGCCATGGCTGACTTCCATTTGGCAAAACGCAATAATGATATCAGCCAGTTTGAAAGTGTAGCTGCTGATATCAACCAGACCGCTCAGGAATTGCGTGCACAGGGATATAAAGTTTATGGCATCAGCCTGGGGGATGAGAGTTGGGACGGATTCTGGTATTCCAACAATTATGGCATCAAGGAAACTTTCCAGGAACTGCAGAAAATAGAGATTCCTTTCTTCCATTGCATGGGAAATCATGACAACGATCCTTACTTCCCTGACGACAGAAAGGCAGAAGAGGAATGGATTCAGATCTGCGGACCGGTATATTATTCTTTCAATGTCGGTAACATACACTATATTGTCATAGACGACATAGAATACCTCAATGCTGGTGCAGCACAGGGAACCGTGGGCAAACGCAATTACAATGAAACCATTATACCTGAAGAACTGGCTTGGCTCAAAAAAGACCTCGCTACCATCCAGGACAAAAACATGCCAATCATGGTAGCCACTCACGCTCCTCTCTATAGCAACCCAAGACTAAGCGGTAAACAGGAAATAGACGATGATAACCTACAAAATACAGGCGAGATAGAAGCGTTGTTTACCGATTTCACCAATGTTCACTTCCTATCAGGACATACACATGTCAACTACAATGTACAAAAAAGAAATAACATCCGTGAACACAATACTGCAGCCATCTGTGCCACATGGTGGTGGACGGGTAAACTGTCTGGCAATAATACCTGCACCGATGGAACTCCTGGCGGTTATGGCGTATATCTGTGGAACGGCAATCAGGCAGAATGGTATTATAAAAGCAGCGGATTCGACAAAAGCTACCAGTTCAGAGCCTACGATCTCAACACCACCTATATCGCTCCTGAAGTATATGCTCCTAAATACCAGGAGGATATGAAGAAATATGCACAGGGATACGATGAGAAGAGAAACAACAATGAAATTCTACTGAATATCTGGAACTACAATCCTGACTGGAAGATAGAAATAACCGAAGAAGGAAAGCCGCTTGAAATAAGCCGCATGGTAGGTTATGATCCGCTTCACATCATCTCCTACGATGCCAAGCGCATCAATGCGGGAGGTGAGGCAAAGGTTTCTTTCCCATCTACCCCTACTGCTCATCTTTTCAAGGCAAAGGCTTCTAAAAGCAATAGCACGATACAGATCAAAGTAACAGACAACTTCGGTCATGTCTATACAGAAGAAATGAAAAGACCAAAAGCATTCAACGTAAATATCAGATAATATAGCACATAAATTCAAGACGATATGAAACATTTGAAAAAAAGTTTGGGTTGCCTTGCCCTTGTTTCCATTGGTGGTATTGCCCCGGCAACAGCCCAAATGGCTCCACGTGACTCCATAGCTGGAGCAGAAGGTGGCATCAGAAAAACAAAAGAAACTAAATATGCGAAAGAGTCTTTTACAAACCAGTCTCTCCACGAAGTGGTGGTTACAGCCTTGGGTATCTCTCGCAAGGAAAAGGCATTGGGCTACTCTGTGAAAACTATCAATAATGACGAACTGACCAGTACGGTGAGTGGAAACTGGCTCGATAATATGGCTGGCAAGGTAGCTGGTCTGTCCATGGTCGGTGCAGGTACCGGTCCGTTGGGAAGTGTGCGAATCACATTGAGAGGCGACAATTCGCTCAACTATGGCAACAACAGTGCGCTCATCGTCATTGATGGAATACCAATGGATTCTGGTGCTCCAACAACTGGAAGCGGTGCGAACTATGCCAATGGAGATGCTCCGGTAGATTTCGGAAGCAGTCTGGGTGACCTCAATCCGGATGATATAGAATCGGTAACAGTTCTGAAAGGAGCTGCCGCCACCGCCCTGTATGGTTCCTTAGCAGGTAATGGTGCCATCGTCATTACTACCAAGAAAGGAAGTACCAAAAAGGGTATCGGGGTAACGCTCAATTCTTCAGTCACACTTGATTATGCCAGTTATTGGCCTGATTTTCAGAAAGAATATGGTGCCGGAAGTGACAATGGATTAAGTCCATTCTGCTTCTGGACACTGGATGCCAACGAAGCTCCCGATGGTATTGCTACATACCGCAATATTTCCCGTTATGCTTTCGGAGAGAAATTTGATGCTAGCAAGATGAGATACCAGTATATGTCTAAAAACTGGGAAACTGGTACCTATGAAAAACTGCCATGGGTATATGCGGACGACTGGTATACCGGATTCTTCCAAACAGGTGTGACCTGGAAAAACACCATTAGTATAGCTGGAGGTAATGGTAGAGGTACATCGGCAAGAGCATCCATCAATGACACCCGAAACACCTGGATTACACCAAACACAGGTTATCGTCAGAACTCAGTTTCGCTGGCTTTCGAGACTCCCATCAACAAGAGTATCAAGCTGACAGCCAATGTCAACTATAACCATAAGTCCAGCGACAATCTGCCTATTAGTGGATATAGCGCACAGAGTCCGATGTATGCCTTAGTATGGGGATACAACAATAATCCTATCAAGGCATGGAAAGATGAATATTTCCAGGGCAGGTACAATGCAGAGAACTACAACAATACCGATGGCACCCATGGTAATAGTCTTGTTTATCCTGCTAACGACTCGTACAACCCTTACCGTACAGCATACGAAGAGATCAATACGCTCGATCGTAATCGCATTTACGGAAATGCACAGGTAAATATCAAAATTCTCAATGGACTGACACTCAACCTGCGTTCTGCTATCGACATAACTAACGACTGGCGTACCCAGAGAAAACCTTGGTACACTCCCAACTATCAGGCAGGATTCTATCGCGAACAGAGCACCCGTTCCTATATTCTGAATCATGACTTCCTGTTGCAGTATAAAAACAACTGGCTTGAAGACCGTTTCGGACTGACGGCAGCCTTTGGTGGAAACAGTCTCGAGCGCAAGTACCGACGCACAGACATCACTCTCAATAAACTTCAGATGGATGGGGTTTACAACATTACCAACCTGCCGTCTGGAGAAATTCCGGATATCTACGCCAATAAAACGAAGAAGATTGTAAACAGCTTTTATGGTTATGCTGAAATGAGTTGGGACGGCACATACTATCTGGATCTGACAGCACGCAACGACTGGTCGAGTACGCTCAGCAAGAGCAACCGCTCTTTCTTCTATCCTTCCGTATCAGCCAGCATCCTTCTCGACAGAGTGCTCAACCTGCAGGACAAGGCTCATTGGATGAATATGCTGAAATATCGCCTTTCTTGGGCGAATGTAGGTAATGATACATCACCTTATTCCCTTGACCGATATTATTCATCCACCTCATACCCGGGAAGCTATACCATGCAGGGTACCATTCCTGACGTTAATCTGAAACCGGAAAATGTAACCAGTTGGGAAATGGGATTGGAAGGTAAATTGTTCAATGGACGATTAGGATTCGATTTCACAGCCTACCATACTGCTTCCACCAACCAGATTCTGACCGTTACTGCCGATCAGATTACAGGTGCTACGGGTTATAAGATCAATGCCGGAAAAATCACCAATAAAGGACTGGAACTGAGTTTGTCTGGTACTCCGATAAAAACTCGTAATTTCTCTTGGAACATTGACATGAACTGGTCGAAGAACTGGAACAAGTTGGTTTCTCTGCAAGACGACTGGGATCCACAGACCCCATTGCAGACCAATATGGGAACTACTATCGGAAGCCGTGTATATGTATATTCATACGTAGGCCAGCAGATGAACTACATCTACGGAAGAGGTTATCAGCGTGCTCCAGAGGGTTCATACTATACGGATGAAAACGGCAATCAGATAGACTGTTCAGGTATGAAACTGATAGACAAGAATGGGTATCCGATACTGGATACCAGTCCAACCCGACGCATCGGCAAGGTAGATCCTGACTGGAAAGCAGGAATGACCCAAACATTCAGATATAAGAATCTCACACTGTCTATGGTATTTTCTGCCCAATATGGAGGTCATTGTTTCTCAGTTACCAACTTCGCCCTCTCCTATCAGGGAAAGTTGAAGAACTCACTGGAAGGAAGATACGACGGGCTTGTTGTAGATGGTGTGTACAAGGATGCAGATGGTGTCTATCACAAGAATACTACCATCGTGGATAATATTGAGACTTATTACAACTCTTACGTATGGAACCGCAACAACACCGAGGAAAATACCTTCAGCACCTCTTTCCTGAAGTTGAAGATGGTACGACTCGACTGGCAGTTGCCTAAGACATGGTTGAGCAAGAAAAACTGTCCTGTGAAGTCAGCGCAGATTGGCGCCTATGCCACCAACCTGTTCTGCCTCACCAGTTTCCCACAATACGACCCAGAAGTGGGAATGGTAAACGGCGGCGATGTTCATTCCGGCATCGAAGCCATGTCATACCCGATGACCCGCTCCTATGGCATCAACGTAAAATTAGCATTCTAACACGATAAGTTGATTATGAAGAAAATGAAAAAGAATATATATTTCTGCGGTTTAGCAGCATGTATGCTTGCCATGGTAAGCTGTACTGATAATTTTGACGAGACCAATACAAATCCCAATAAGATTACGGTGGCGAGCGGCAAGTTGAATGCTTCCTCCCTGTTTGAGCAGACGCTCTATGGAGGGGCCAACGTCTTCACCTATTATTCCTGGTTCTGGTGTGATGAACTCATTCAGCATACAGCTCATACTGGTGGAACCACCCGCCAGGAACATCGTTACTTTATAGGAGATCAGAACTGGAAAGCTCTATGGAATACCTATTCAAGATATGCCAGCAATGATGTCAATATGATCAAGTTGGCAGAGACTCAAGGGGCTTCTTATCTTCAGGCAGTGGGTCTTACCATGAAGGTTCTGTTCATGTCAAACCTCACTGATATCTATGGAGATATTCCTTACAAGGAGGCTTTCATGGCGGAAGAGGGAATCAAGCAACCGGTGTTCGATTCTCAGGAAAACGTATATCAACAGATGTGTGCCGAACTGGAAGAGGCAAACCGCATCTATGCTTCTAAACCCTACGTGGAAGAGAAAAACAGAAAGTTGGATGGGATGTACAACTTCGACATGACTAAATGGCAAAAGTTTAACAATTCTCTCTATCTCAGACTGTTGTGCCGTATCAGTGGACGAAAAGAAACCATCGTGGATGGCACTCACAATGTAGCCCAGAAGATAACTGAAATCGTAAACAGTCAAGAGACTTATCCTATTTTCGAAGGCAATGAAGACAATGCCACTGTACATTATACCGGCATCGCTCCATATACAAGCGAATTTGATAATGCCAACTACACAGAATCATCCTTTACAACAGGCAGCTATAAGTTGACTGAACAGATGATTAAGATGATGGTCATCAAGGATGCAACTAATACCAAGGTTGACCTATATACAGACCCACGTCTGCCTATCATAGGAAGAAAGAAAAGGGAATATTGGGCAGGTACTATTGCCGGAGCAACGATGGGTGAAGAATCAAATAATGGCGACAAGAATGCAGCCTATCTGAACTATAAACTTCTCTGCAGGAACAACTGCGATGAGTGGTTTATGGACTATGCAGAGGTGGAGTTTATCCTTGCCGAGGCAGCACTCAAGGGACTGATTCCAGGAGGAGAAACTGTCGCCAAGACTCACTATGAAAAAGCCATCACAGCATCACTCCAGAAATGGTCTGACTTCGCATCACCTGTAGATCCTACATTAGCAATCACAACAGAAGGAATCCAGACATTCCTCAATTCAGGATTAGCATCATGGGATCAGGCTAACACACAAGAGGCAAAGTGCGAACTGATTGGTAATCAAAAATATCTGGCTCTCTTCTGGACAGGAATGGAAGACTGGCATGAATACCGACGTACCGAATATCCAAAACTCACAATAGGAAGCGGTTGCGTTTATAACGATATGATTCTTCCTACCCGATTTGCATATCCAAGCACTACCATAGCTACCAATAGAGTACATGCTGATGAAGCCCTCCAGAGAATGGGTGGTGAGAACGATATGAAAACCCCGGTCTGGTGGAGTAAAAAAGCCATAGAGAAATAAAGAATAAACGTAAAATCGAAAATCATGATGAGAAAAAATATCATATCCAGCTGTTTCCCCTTTGCCTTTTCCCTGGCAATGATACAATTTGCTTCTTGCGCAAGCGACAATGATGAAGCATGCTATTTCAAAATGGAAACCGAACAGACACAGGTAAACGTACCTGCAGCTGGTATTTCTAAGTCAAAACTGGCGAAAGTCATCATCCGTTCTAACAAAGACTGGAATATCCAGCTGGAAAATCCTGAGGATGCACAATGGATACATCTCTTCGCCAATGAAGGAAGTGCTGATGGCATCTTTCGCTTTTGGGTGGATAAAAATACCGAGTTCACATCCCGCTCTGCACGTTTGATATTCACTGTAGATGGTCAGAAACAGGACGTTCCCTACACAATAGACCAGGCTGCCGATATTCCAGCTGTCACAATTGCCAATGCCGAGAATGGCTATAAGGTACTTGCCACAGGAGGTCAACTCAAGGTGCCTGTGAGCCATAACATAGAATGGACTACTCTGCTGAAAGACGAGATGAACCAGCAGCCTACCTGGATTAAGATTGATTCCTGCGGTACAGACAGCATCTATCTCTCTCTTGAGAAGAACACTGATGATACCCGCTCTGCCATCCTCACTTGTACAGGTGTGGGAGAATATGCTTCCGTCACGAGTTCAACCATCATTACCCAAGCCAATGCTGGCATCTATCTCAACGATCGCTTCGACTGGATGCAGGAAGGTAAAGAGGACTACTACTACAACTATCCGGAACAAGGCATCGCCGTATGGACTGAAGAAGAATTATCACATGGCTGGACCACTCTTGCCACTTCAAATCCTTGTTTATATGGAGGTCTGGGGTATCTGAAATTAGGCAAGACGAATGTAGCTGGTGATGTATTGTCTCCAAAATTGAGCACCATTGAGGGAACTACCGACGTGGAAGTTACATTCAAGAGTATTGGTTATGTCTCCAAAGGTGGAGCCAAGGATGATGGTGTCATGAGAGTGATGATTGAGGGACCTGGAACAATCATCGGTCAGGATTTGGTAGATATGACAGTGAATGAGAAAACTTATAAGGCAGCCACATTCGATATCACGGTTTATCCAAATTCTTCCAAGAATGAAAACGGTGAAGACTACAATCCTTGGATACAGTCAGGAGCCACATTCACTTTCCACATCAAGGGAGCCACCAAGGAAACCCAGTTATTGTTTGTGGGAGGTGTTGCTTGGAATAGCGGTCTGAAAGGAAAGGGGCAAGGCAAGAACCGCCTCCTCCTGGATGATGTAAAAGTAAAGGCGATATAATTTATCAATAAAAGTAATCAAAAAATCCGAAACAGATAGCTGATATGGCTTCTGTTTCGGATTTTTTGTTTTCTTATTCTTCCTTGATTTTCCATTCGCTGATAGTTCGCTGGGTACTGTCAAAGCTGATGCCTATTTTTACCAGTCGCTTGCCCTCATAATGATAAGGGAGCATGTAGCCTTTTTCATCTATCTGGGCCAAAGCTTCTTCGGCACTTTTATCTACCTTCAGTTCGAAGACGTAGATAGTATCAGGCATGTGCATCACGGCATCAGCCCTGCCGATGGCACTCTTCACCTCCGTACGGATATAGATATTGAGGAAGCTGAACATCAGATAGAAAATGGTCTGATAATGCTTCTCGCTATGATTCTCCAAATCGTATGGTATCGTAGCCATATACGTGCGCATGTGTTCCAATGCCGCCTCAATATCATTGCGGTAAACTGCCTTGCAGAAGCCTAAGAGGAAGGCGTCATTATCGGAACGGCGAGGGTTTACATAATGAGGAATCAAGGAATTGAGCAAGCCATTACGTACCTCCCCGTTTGGGATGCCTAAAGTATATTCCTGAAACATCGGATCATATTTCTTAATGGTCAGGTAGCCGCTCTGATAAAGCAAAGGCAAGGCATCTGTCATTTCCTCCGTTGATTGGTCGAAAGAACTCAATACCGTCTCCTGACTTTCCAATGTGGAAAGATTGACATGATATTTATCCAACAGTTTCAAAAGGAAGGATGGAGTGCCGGAACCAAACCAATATGGAGCAATGTCACGTGCATTCAAAGCCTTTAGCAGACTGAACGGATTGAAAATATCTTCCGAATTCTCACTGAAATGATAGCCGTCGTAGAATCGCATCAGCTCTGCCAAGCATTCCTCAGATGTCATGCCAAGTGCTTCGCCCATTGCCTCTACATCAGGTTTCATTTGTGTGGTTAGTTCTGTCTTGCTGATGCCACAGATTGCCGAGTACTGGTCGTACAGACTGATATTGTCGAGGTTGTTGAGTTCGCTGAAGATGCTGAACTGCGGAAACTTGGTGATACCTGTGATAAAGGTAAACTCTAAGTATGGATCGAGCTTCTTCAATGGGCTGTAGAAATTCTGCATGATACGACGGAGCGGTTGCAAATTTTCCTTCTCATGCACTACATCCAATAAAGGGGCATCATATTCATCAATGATGACTACTGGCTTTTCGCCCGTTTGCTTGTAAGCTCGCTTTACGATTCCTTCCAGTCTTTCATTAGGATATTTTTCACCTTCTCCCTTACCATAAAGTTCTTCGTATGGCAAAAGTTGCAGATTCAGATAATTATTCAAAGCATCAGCATCAAAATGCTTGGCTCCACTCATGTCGAAATGAAAAACAGGGTGTTTCACCCATTCCTTTTCATAATCAGCAATGGCTAATCCTTCGAAAAGTTCCTTTCTTCCCTCGAAATAAGCTTGGAGAGTAGAGGCAAAAAGAGATTTTCCAAATCGTCTTGGGCGACTCAGAAAGATATACGACATCTGTTTTTCTCGGAAATCCACGATGTATTTAGTCTTATCTACATAGAGATAATTGGCTTCACGAATCTTCGAGAAAGTCTGTATTCCTACAGGATATTTATTTACTATTTTTGCCATATTCTTACTTATCTTACGTTTTGCGCTGCTAAATTACGAAGAAAATCTGAATTAACCAAATATAAATTCAAATAATTATCCTCCACTTTTTTCACCAGCCTCCAGTTACTCTGCCTTTTCCTGATTTTCTGACACTATCATGCGAATCAATTCCTCGTTAGCTTTGCTGTCAATGCTTGCATCCTTTACCTCTGTGAAATAATCGAGTGTACTGGAACATTCCCCTGTGACATCCACTCCTATCACTCTTTCGTGAGCATAGATAATACGTAGGACCGCCTGAAGCTGCACAAGCGTCATGTCCCCATTACTCCAATTGGTGATGGCATCTTCTTTTCTCAGCACATCTTTATCGATGGATATATATACCGGTTCATGAATCAGTTTGCCGACTTTGGATGGCCATGCCTGATGATGATCAATTTCTGACTGACTGTAGAAATACACCCTACTCCTGAGCTCCTCTGGTATTTGAGATATAAGTTCGTCTGAAACTCCAACGATGATAATATTTCTTACAAAATGATTATTCCTCAAGACATCTGTAACCCATCCCCCACAGGACACAACACCCTCCCACTGCGGTTGCTGCATATCTGGATGGTGGTCGAAGACGATCAGAGAGAAAGGTTCCTGAAGCTTGGACACCCAATATTCCGTAAGATAATGGTAATCTCCTGAATCCAGAAAATGAACGGCTTTCGACGGATAAGGAGATAGTCTGCGATGAAGTTCCTTTCTGCCTTCTTCATCACAATAACAGTCCACTCCTTTCATATCCTGACAATCTACATGGATGATATCATGATGTGAAGCAAAAGCCTCATGATCATATACTCCTGAGAAATCTAATACTATAATAGGTATTTTACTCATAGACCTTAACTTTTTAATAGATGTCAAATCCATATTATCTGAATTGACTTTATACACATATATACAAAAAGTTTGCCAGCCTAACTGCCAGCCCGACACATGGACAGTTTAAGTAAAGATATAATCCTATATTTATCAGAGAGAAATCATTGAAAAACTAAAGAGAAATACTGTTTTTCAAACTATCCGTATGTATGAATCGTGAAAAAGAATTATACTTTCATGTCAATTCTGACTGCTAAGTTTAAATTAATTATATTTTGATGTCAGTTTTGCAGAGTCTTTTGCCATTTTTGTCAATATCTGTTCACGCCAAACAGACAGATAGAATTGGCACATAACTTGCTCATATATAGAGTGAAAGCGGAAGCCGAAAGGGCAAGGGGAACGATAAGAACCCTAAGCAATGATATTTGAGGGTTTCTTGAAATCCTTGAGCCTCGAAAGCCGAAGCAATCATTATTTAAAAGGATAAATATAATAAACAATTAGAAATCCCGACAGAGCCGAGAGGCGAAGAGAGGACGAGAAAAATAAAATTTGGAGGTTTTTTCATTATGTTGTTAGCTCGTAGAAATAACAGTGTTTCAAATTGGTTGAACAATTGGTTTAATGACAATTTCTTTGATACAAGCTTGATGCCACATATGAACGCCACCGCTCCTGCAGTTAATGTCAAGGAAGATGAAAACGCTTATACGATGGAGATTGCAGCTCCTGGTTTGAAGAAAGATATGGTCAAGATGAACATTGACAAGGATGGTTATCTGAATGTATCTATCGAGAACAAGGAAGAGAAGAAGGAGGAGCATTACTTGCGTCGTGAATTCTCTTACAGCAACTATTCTCAGAGTTATGCTCTGCCAGAGAATGCCAATCAAGAGAAGATTTCTGCTGAGGTCAGCGATGGTGTCTTAAAGATTGAGATACCTAAGGTAGCCAAGGAAGAAAAGAAAGACGATGTTAAGCACATTGAGGTGAAATAATCACTCATAACGTGCTAACCCGTTTTCTGGATGATATTTCATAAGCATCGGGAAAATAATTAAAACGAGAGGGTGTGTCATGAATTTGTGACGCACCCTTTTTTTTCGATGATACTTTCATTTCCCCCAAATACTCTTTAAATTATCCTTATCTGCTGGGGTAATTTTTTCTCCCTGCCCACGCAAGAATTTTTCCGTGGGCAGGGAAAAATAAAAGTGGGTCAGGAACGGAAAAAATAGCGCTTTATTAACACTTAACGAAGCGCATCGTTAGACCTTATAAATACGCATCGTTAGATTTGATAAATATACTTTCTTTGAGGAAATGCTTTCTCATCGGATAGTGTGTCAAGATTTATGACGTCCCTCATCCTCTTCTCCATGAAAGATGTTATTAGAAAGACTAACAAATATTTACTAAAAATCATATAAAACAATCTAATTTTCGAGAAATAAAGAGGAGTTTCGTATTATTTTCATTATATTTGCAACAAATTGAAATCAATGATGATTGTAATGACATTTGCAACAACAAAACATATATCAAATAAACTCCAAAGATGTAATGTTCCCCATTACATCCTGCATTGTAATCTTCGGAAATAATATCTATCTCATTTCAGATAACATATTATTAACGAATTAAAATTTACATGGGTTTAATTATTTTATATTTTTTAGGTGCTCTGTCACTATCCTTTTTATGCTCTGTCCTGGAAGCTGTGTTATTATCAACTCCAATGTCGTTTATCTCGATGAAGGAGAGTCAAGGCAACAAGACAGCCTCTTTGATGAAACAGTACAAGAACAACGTAAATCGCCCTGTGGGTGCCATTCTTTCGCTCAATACCATTGCCCACACCATCGGTTCTGCCGGTGTAGGTGCTGAGTCTATCAAACTCTTTGGTGAAGAATACTTCGGTATCATTTCCGCTATTCTTACCCTGCTGATTCTGGTGCTTTCTGAAATCATCCCGAAAACCATTGGTGCATCCTATTGGCGCTCATTAGCCATGTCATCTACCAAGATTATCAGGGTGCTCATTTTCATCACCTATCCATTGGTGCTGCTCTCAGAACTTATCACGAAGATATTTACTCCTAAGAACCACCAGGCCACCATGAGCCGCGAGGAAGTGTCAGCCATGGTGGATGTAGGAACCACAGAAGGTATCTTCCGTGAATCAGAAAGCAAGATCATAAAAAGCTGTATTCGCCTGGCTGGAGTAAAGGCCAAAGAGGTAATGACTCCATCTATTGTGGTAGAATCAGCCAACGTGAATCAAACCATCAAGGAGTTTTACGAACAGAAGGAATGGAAATTCTCACGCATCCCTGTATATGATCATAACAAAGACTACATCGTGGGCTATATCCTGAAAGACATGGTGCTCAAGGAGGTTTCAGACGACAAGTTCCAGACCAGATTATCAGAGTTGGTGCGCCCGATTCTTTCTTTCAATGAAGATGAATCTCTATATCAGATATGGGAAAAGATGCTGGAAAAGCGCGAACACATCTCTATTATTGTGGATGAATACGGTTGTCTCCGTGGCGTAGTTTCTATGGAAGACGTGATAGAAACAATGACTGGCGTAGAAATTGTAGATGAAGACGATGTGGCAGTGGATATGCAGGTTCTGGCCAAAGAAAAGTCGCGATTGATGATGAAGAAAAAGGGCGCATAATAAAATCTGTCTTGGCGAAACCTTCTACTGCAAGTATCTGATAGCAGGCGCATTGGCTACTTGAAGATTATAGGCGCCAAGGCACGAGCGCACTTCGCCCGACCCACTTATAATTATTATTACAGTTCGTTAATCCACTTGGTTATTGTCTCCAGCACTTCAGGTGCAATGGTTTCTTCTATTTGCTGATATTCCACAATGCTGCCAGTTGAGCAATGCTGGAACAGATGGTTTACACCATCAATCTTCTTTATAGTGTGCTTGCAGTTGGAGAGTCCAGTTTCAAGTATAGTTGTATTGGCGGCGCAGTCCACTTGAGTGTCTTTTGTGCCGTTAAGTGCCAACACTGGGCATTTAATCTTGGACAACTGCTTGCCAGCATCTATAGTTATGAAATGGCGTATGTATGACGAGTTGGCTTGCTCTAATGATCTTTTTAGGATAGGCTTTAAGTTGTCTGGCACTCCGTCGATGGTTATCTCACTTGTCTTCTTGCCATTTGCAATCTCGTTGAGAATATTTGAAATGGTAGCGCAGTAGGAATCAACCATATCCTTAGGCAAATTTATGGCAGACATAGCTTGGCGGTTCTGCATCACGAGAGTTTCTTTACCAGATATAGCCATGCCAGCGAGCGACACAATGAAGTCGGCTTTGCCTTCAGCTGCAAGCATCATGGCTATTGTGCCGCCCTCGCTATGTCCTAATATTCCAACCTTGTTGAAACGCTTGCGCAATAAAGGTAAGGCAGATGCAGCATCTTGGAGGAAATCGGCTGTTGTGAATTGACCGAAATCAATATTCTTATCATTCCAACCACGGTCGTCATAACGTAAGGAAGCAATGCCTTGACGGGCCAATGCATCTGCAATTACGGCAAAGGGTTTATGGTCAAATAGTTCTTCGTCACGGTTCTGCTGTCCGCTACCAGTAACCATCAGCACTACGGGAGTTGTCTTAGAATAGTTTTGTGGTAGGGTGAGGGTACCGTTGAAAGTGTATCCTGCATTTGTGAAGCTTATGTTCTCTTGTTTATATGGAAATGGAGCAACCGGAGTTTGCGGACGTTTAACTACAAGTTTGCCGGGCTTTAGTGTAAGAGGTATGGGGAAACCATTTTGGGTGTATGTACCTTTAATTTCGCCATTCTCCATCTTTCCCTCAAATGTGGCTCCAATCATCGCAACCGAAACCTTTATTGTACCATCGTCCTTAATAGTCTTCTCGGCTGGTATTCCTTTAGCACCTTGCGAAGGCGAATCCATGGTGCAGCCGTCGCCAGAGAAGTTGAATACTAAAGGCAACTTAGTTCCCATTATGTTTAGCTCGCCGTTCCATGCTCCTTCCTGTGCATTGACTGCAAGTGAGGCAAGCGCAATAAACACTGTTGTGACGATTCTTGTAGCTTTCATAATTGTATTTATTAATTGCATGTATTAATGGATTTTACACTCTCCTGCATTGATTTCAATTCTGTATCAGTCATTTGTACATAGATGGAAACACCATAGAGGGTTTCTCCATTGGATTTTACTCCCAATGGGTGAACCATGCAGAAAGTAGGTTGCTCACCCCTTGTCCAGCCAGTGATTTGAATGTATTTTTTATTGTCAAGCAATAGGACTGTGCGTGACGTTCCTTTGTATTTACGATTGAAAGTATATGCTACTTCACTCTTCTTTATAGCATTTCTAGCCGTATTTGAACGATAGTAAATAGTTAATTTAGTGTTGCTATCAAAATAGTAATTATCTGGAGATACACCAATTATGTTGTGATAATATTCGAGAGGCAGTCTTTTGCCATACTTGTCTATTTCCCATGTGCCATAGTGCTTCCAGCCATGACCAACAATCACTTTGTCAAAGTTTTCTTTGCTGATACCGCCACCATCACCAAAACATTTTCCATCGTCACTATAGTCGTAGTTGCAGCCATGATTATCCAATACCGAAGCCCATTGTTGCTCTAATGTTTCTTCGACATCATCATTGCAGGATACCACAAAGAAGGATGCAAACAGTACAAATGCTAATCCAATAAAAGATTTAATTGTCTTCATATTTATCACAATTTATTGTTCTTTTAAGTATAACGTTTCATCGTCTATTTTATTACGCCAGAAGAGCACTTTTTCCTAATTTTGATGAGACAAACATGCAAACAAATAGGCAAACAAACAAGAATATAATATGATTTTGTCCACTATTTTCTGCATATAGTTGGGTGACAAGGGTGACAGGCACCTCCACAAAAACAGTGAAAACTCGTGTCACTGGTGTCACCCAACAAACTGGCTCCAATAAAGGGCTTGACAGAAAACGGTGACAGGTGACACTTTTATATACTCTTTTTTTATGACTTACCGCGCGAAAATATATAAAAGATTGATAATCAGAGGGAGACATCCAAATTGGAGGGTAGTGTCTCCAATGCATAAAAATAAAGTTGAAAAGTAGGTGTCACTGTCACCTCCATTTTATTTTGTAATGTTTTATTCCTTTTGAGTAATCCTGCTAAATCATGAGAACATCAAAGCAGCTCTGTTAAAGTCTGCT
>ERZ1026776.543-NODE-543-length-25610-cov-7.126355_pt1 | contig 25610 bp, 37 predicted proteins | sample MGYA00380125_ERZ1026776 | MGnify/ENA primary metagenome ERZ1026776 (study PRJEB33269, sample SAMEA4719761) | human gut metagenome | biome: human-associated habitat; feature: organic feature; material: feces | place: Cameroon | collected 2013-10 ...
AAGGAACGGAGTGTTTATTATGAATTTCAAGGAAATTCATTCAAACACAGAGCTTCTTTCGACGCCGTAGGGGCGAACATTGTTCGCCTTATTATAAAGAACAAATCAATTTTCAGAGGTAATAAAATGAGCTTTGACCTTGCACCGCTTCAAAATTTAATAGACCAATTTGAGCGTATGCAGGGTATCGGGCATAAAACGGCTCAGCGTATGGCTTTTTATGTTCTCGGCCTTTCGGATGAGCAGGCACGTGAATTTGCACAGGCAATTACCGACGCTCATACTAAAATCAAGCAATGCAAAGTTTGTTGCAACCTTGCCGATGATGATTTGTGCCCTATTTGTAAGAGCAAAATACGTGATAAAAGCACAATCTGCGTTGTTCAAGACCCTCGTGACGTTGCCGCAATAGAACGAACCCACGAATATAACGGTACATACCACGTTTTGCACGGCGCTATTTCGCCTATGGATAATATAGGCCCTGACCAAATCCGTATTAAAGAGCTTGTTTCAAGGCTTGGAAGCGGAGAGGTTGAAGAGGTCATTATGGCAACTAACCCAACTGTTGAGGGTGAGGCGACTGCAATGTATATCAGCCGTCTGCTTAAACCTATGGGCATTACCGTCAGCCGCTTGGCTTACGGTGTTCCTGTCGGCGCAGACCTTGAATATGCAGACGAGGTTACGCTTTCCCGTGCTCTTGAGGGCAGAAGCCTAATTTAGTTTTAAAGGAGTGATAGACTTGGATAAAAATCAAAAGCAAATAATCGCAAATAATAAAAAAGCCTATCACGACTATTTTGTTTTGGAAACATACGAGGCAGGGATAGAGCTTTTCGGCACAGAAATTAAATCTATCAGAAACGGCAGAGTTAATCTTAAGGATAGCTTTTGCTCGGTTGATGACGGCGAAATGTTTGTTATCGGTATGCATATCTCGCCTTATGAGCAGGGCAATCGTTTTAACCGTGACCCTATGCGTAAAAAAAGGCTTCTTCTTCATAAAAAAGAGATAATGAAGCTTTTCGGCGCAAGCCAGCAGCAGGGGCTTTCGATTATTCCGCTTAAGCTTTATATTTTTAAAGGCAGGGCTAAGCTTGAAATAGGTCTTTGCAAGGGTAAAAAACTTTACGATAAGCGTGCAGTTCAGGCAAAAAAAGACTCCGACCGTGCAATTGAACGTGCAATGAAGGGTAATTACTAATGAAAATCAGGTGTGTTCAGTGCGGCAGGGAATTTGAATTGTCGCAAAATGAAATTGATTTTTATTACTCAAAGGGTCTTGATTTGCCTAAAAGATGCAAGTCGTGCCGTGATAAAAACAGCGGCAAATATATAGTGACTTATAGCGAAAAACACAGTATTAATTTGTTTTTCTTTGTTATATTCTTGGCACTTGCCGTAGCTGTTGCTTATTTTGATTTTGCGGCGCATACTTTTACAGGCATTTTGCCTATAATAATTATGTCAGCCTCGGCTTTGATATCAATTATTTTCTTGTGCTGCGTTAAAACCTATAAGCGCTATGATGTATCTTTCAGCAATAAGTATAAATTCAATTTCTACGATGCCGAAAATTTGATTAATCATTTTTATAAGCATAAGGATGACGTAGGATGCCGTGACGTTGAGTCTTATCTCAAAAAGGCTAACTCAGTCATTTTGGATAAAAAATCAATTCATAAAACTATTGCAAACGGCGATACCGTTTATTATAATAAAAAAACCGAGGATTATGTCGTCCTTGCAAGGGCAGGCTATATCCGCAGTTACTATAAGGCTTCGTATAACCATTATTTGAAACAATAATATATGGGGATGAAAGGATTTCGACAGATTTGGTAAGCCTTGGTCAGCGAGTAGAGGAGTTGCACCTCTATAAAAGTAACACTTTAAAATTAACTGACAACAATAGATCAGTAGCTCTCGCTGCGTAATTAGCAGCTTGCGTTCTCCCAAAGAGTGCCACGGCTTTGGACAGAGCGTCGACTTAGTGGCGAACATGAACGAGAGAGTGCCTCGGCTCTCGTCAGGTATTAGAGGATACCGTAGCGTATAGGCTGTTTGTCGCCGATACGTGAGGGGATAACTTAAACGATAAACTACACTCGTAGAGCCCTTGGTAAGCCAATTTTGGACGCGGTTTCGATTACCGCCATCTCCACCAAATATTAAAACCCTACATAGTACCTAACTATGTGGGGTTTTACTTATGTTTGCGTACTACTCACTACTACATACTGTACCACGGTTGGTAACAAGTTGGTAGCACGTTGGTAACAAATAGTCTATGTATGAATTGTGTTTACTGCATCAATTTTTGTCTTTAAATAAATATGAGTGTAAACTCTTTCAGTAAATGATTGAGCTGATTTGTGACCGACAATCTCTTTTATAACACTTTCATTTACATTGTGTATTGTCATTTGCGTAATGCAAGTGTGTCGTGCTTCGTGCGTAGTATGCTTCATTGATAATGATTTTAATACACTTTGCTGTTGTTTTCTGTACCAACTGTCAGCAAGTCTGCCACCGTATTCAGCTGTTATAACCCATTGACTTTGTGATTTATCGCAAAAGTATTTGAAAAAAGGAATAATGACATCAGCAATAGGCACTATTCTAATACCTGAATCAGTTTTACTTTTAACTACTTCAAAATACTGCTCATCAAGATGCAAATTTTCTTTTTTGAGATAAAGTAATTCATTGCATCTTACGCCGGTATAAATGTATATCAAAATCAGTTTTACAATGTCGTCATCTGTGTGCTTCCAAAGTGTATCGATTTCTTCATCGGAATATGGTATTCTTGCACCTTTTGTCTTTGCCGGAGAACCTACATCAAGCATTTTAGCTTTGTTTTGCGATACTATTTCCTGTACCATACTGTATTGATATAATTTGCTTGCGAGGTTTTTCATATCTCTGTTAGAAGTATATCCGCTTTCGTTATCATCAATACAATTTTGCATATCGCATATTTTTAATGTAGCAAACACTTTATTGTGGATGATTTCATATTTTTTGTATGCTGCTTTATAACATTTTTGAGCGCTTTTAGATAGCTTATCAAATTCTTTTGTTTCTATCCATTTATTATATATATCCGAAAAAGTTAATTTCCTACTTGCAATGTCATAAGGCTCTCTGTTATAGTCGGAGAGAGCCGCCACGGCATTAGCTTTTGACGAGTAGTATCCTAATACCTTTCTTATAGGAAAGCCGTTTTCATCTCGTCCTACGGTTATTCTAACCATATATGGTTTACGGCGATTACCTTTTAGTTTGGTGATGCTGCCATATCCGTTTGCATTTTTCAATTTTGTATCCCTTTCTTTTTTGAAAAAGGGTATAAAAATACCCTACTTGAAATAACAAGCAGAGTGTGATATACTACTATTTGCGAGGTAGTAATTTGTATATCACACTTTGCTATCGCCCCTATGACCTTTGGCGAGGTTGTAGGGGTCTTTTTTATTTAATTGTGTTTTTAATATACATCAAACGAAACAATTTCAGGTGATTCGTTTGTGCCTGTTACTTTAAATTCACAATCAACCTCTTGTGAAGCGTTATAAGCATTTGTAATTGTTGCGGTACACTTTATTTTCCAAGTATCTTTATTTTTGCCGCTTACTGCATATCCGTACATACCTGACATATAGTGCAATTTAAAGCCGTAAGGATATTGCTTTTTTCCGTATTCTTCCGCAGCTTGACAAGCATTTATATGTCCTAATTTGCTTTCAAGAGCGCTTGCTTCTTCTTGTACTTGCTTTTGGGAAGAAACATTTTCTTTCGTATTTATGAATAGTGTCACGGTTTTATCATCTTTATTGATGTCTTTGTACCGGGTAATAACCCATTTCTTCATTTGCTTTTTATCGTTAGAAAGCGTTTCTTCAACATAAGACGTATAATCGTTATTGTCTTTTCCGTTGTCATAGTAGTATTTTGCCGTATATCCTAACTCATCAATTTTTGTCATAGCATCTGACAGAGGTTGATTTACAAGTGCCTCAATTTGAGTTTTAGCTTTTGCACTTTCGCTGTTCCCTGCATTTGAGCCTATTATTCCAATCACAGCGCAGATAATAACAAATATTATTATTGTAACTAAACAACCGTGCTTTTTCTTTTTTGGTTTAATAGGTGGTTGAGTAGGTGCTTGTGGTGTTTCTGTTATTGTCGGTGCTACAGTTGGCTGAATAGGAGGAGTTGGTTTTGGAGCGCTTTGGGGTAAATTGACGAAATAATCAACTATTTTGTTTGCAGTAGAATTATTAAATTGATTTATTTCAAGTGCTACATATTTGGTAGATTGTCCGTCTTTGCTTTTATATGTAAAAATTAAATATGATGTTGTTTTATCAGTATTTGCTTTGTCACTTAACAAAGCTCCAAGTTCATTAAAAGCAGTTGCTTCGGATGCGTTGCCTGCTTCATATTGGTTTAATATTTCACCGTTGGTTTTTATGCATACATTCATTAAGTTACTGAATGGTAAATTGTATTCATTTTCGTTTGCTTTGAAAACTACCCGGTCATTGCACCAATACGCATTTACGATTTCACCGTCGGCTAATGGTAAGCCGTTTATATGGGTGAAAGCACCCTCTATTAAATATCTGAAATTAACATCACTTGTACCCATAATTTTTCCTCCTCAAATTATATTAGTTCAATAAACTTGTAAAGCCGACGGCTTTACCTAATATTCTAATGTTATTCATATCCTCCTTTGTATATACGAAAGGGGGATATTTTGTATTTTCGGGCTGAAGTACAACCTTATCTTCATATATGTAAACCCTTTTGAGTGTAGCCTCGTTGTCAATCAGCACGGCAGCTATTTCGCCGTTGTCAACTTGACTTTGTTGTTTGATATAAACAATATCGCCGTCATTGATTCGAGCATTAATCATACTGTCGCCCTTGCATACTAATGTAAAATCACATTTTATGTTATCAGGTATATCATCGTATGCCTCAATGTTTTCCTCGGCAAGAATAGGCTCGCCACAAGCGATAGTGCCTAAGCGTGGACGCTTGTATGTTTTTGGAATAGGATTTATTCCATTGATGGAAAATATATCTATTGTATTATCATAGGTATCACCATCCATAAGAAATGACGGCTTAACGCCTAAAGCTTGCGCTATTGCTTGTATTTTGTCCCCGGTAATATTTCTTTCGCCCTTTTCAATTTTGTTAATTGTAGAACGACTTGTATATCCACATTTTAATGCTAATTCTTCTTGTGACATTTCTTTTTCAATTCTTAATCTTTTTATACGGTCATACATTGTTTCGGACATTTAATCACTTCCTTTGTCATCAATATAGCACAATGTTGACTGAATGTCAATAAATTTGAAAAAAATTCAAAAAAACTGTTGACTTGAAGTCAACTATGTGTTATATTGAATATGTTGACAGACAGCCAACAATAAAGATTGGAGGTGTATATTGATGGTTAATGTTAATATGCTGAAAGCGAAAATTATTGAAAAAAACATTGAAAAAAAGAAAATTGCTGAATGTCTGGGCATTTCGCCGACGTCTCTTAATTATAAGATTAATGGTAAAACTGAATTTAAGGGAAGTGAAATACAACTTTTAAGTAAGATTTTAGGCATTGAAAACGAAAAAGATGCTTATTTTTTTAATTAAAATGTTGACAGAGAGCCAACAATGAAGATTTGAGGTGATTAGATGTTATTAAAAGGCTCAGCAAAAGAAATAGCCGACTTTTTAGAATTACTCCAAAAGTCGACTAATCTTTCTCGGAACAAGATATGCCATGGAGATGACCAACTTGTTAAAGACCCGACAAGTAATTGTAAGGATTAAAAGATTTTGTTGTTGATGTAATCCCAACTGTTTTTAGGCAGAAAACCTTGTTTATTATCTTTTACTTCAACGATAAAAATTCTATCGTTTTTATCAAGAGCAGGCTCAATTATACTGAAAATTTCATCTGCAGTTTGAAAGTAAGATTGAATAAGATAAGAAGATTCACAACAGACTATCCATGCTCCAGTTGAGGCATCAATAATTGCTTGTTTTACTTTTTCATAGTTTTGACCCGGGGAATTAAGGTCATAAGTAATCATATATACCATTTGTTTCACCACCTTTCTAAGTTGATTTTATCAGTTTTATAAAGGCAGGTCAATAAAGTGGATGAAAAAGAGGTTATTAGATGTTTATTTCAAAGAAAAAACTAAAAAATCTTGAAAAAAGAATAGCTGACCTTGAAACGAAAGTCCAAAATCAGCCACAAGAAATTTTAAATGCTATTGCTAAGAGTATGAATGCACAAATGAGTAAGCGTTCTACTCCTCATCAGTGGTAATGCTATGAGGTGCGTTATGGACGAAGAAATTAAATGCTGTAAATTTTGCATTCATTTTAACAGAGCGGTAGACCATTGCAATGAAAATGACATTGATATTAAGCAACCGTATTTTAATTGGTGCTTTAATTACGAATCTGTTAAATGAAAAAAGCCGACTGCATAAAAACACAGCCGGCAAGGTGTGATACACCCTTAGCAAATTGATTGTATCACACTTGTAAATAAAAATCAAGGAGTGATTAAGTATGTCAAAGTACAAAAACACAGAAACAATGAAAATAGCAGAGGCGGCAAAGCTAATGCATAAAAACCCATGCTTTATTCGGCAAGGCATTATTGACGGACGATTAGAATTCGGTCGTGCCGTTTGCAGTAATGGCAGATGGAATTTTTATATCAACAGAAATAAATTTTTTGAAGTTACAGGTATTCAACCTGTCGAGGAGGACGAAGATGGAAAGATGTAATTATTGCCCACTGCGTAATCACTGTTTAACGCAGAAAAAGGAAACCGATACCTGTGACGATATGATAAGGCGATACAATGCAAGCTTGTTATTACCGCCACAATATGTTGAAAGGAGTGCATTCTGATGAATAAGAATAAAAGAATAGTTTTCGGTATTGTCGGTAGTGCTTTATATATGCTTGGTTTTATCGTTGACGATACTGATATTTTAATTCAGCTCATAACAACTGTTTTAATGCTTTGTGGCTTTATTATGATTATCATTGCATTTCTTCTGCTCGCAATCGACCTTGAAGAAAAAGAAGCTAAACAAGAGTACACAGAGCCGTTTATTGATGAATACAGCGAATTTGATAACTGCATATTTGACGATAGGCAAAGCGGTTGGTATGCGTGTTTAAGCATTGCAGAGGGTACATATGAAAAAAACTACAAATCGTGAGGAATGGCTCAAAGAACGCAAAAAAGGAATAGGCGCAAGTGAGGCGAGTTGCATTATCGGCGTAAACCCTTGGAAAACGAATGTTGAACTGTGGCAGGAAAAAACAGGACAGCGAGAGCCTGAGGATATAGGCGATAAAGATTGCGTTATGTATGGCAAAAAAGCCGAAGAACTTGTAAGAGGGCTGTTTGAGCTTGATTATCCGGGTTATAAGGTTGAATATGACGAATTTGGAATGATTGCTAACAGACCGAATGAGCCATGGCTTTTTGCAACCTTAGACGGTCACATTATCGGCGGTAATAAGAACGGCGTACTTGAAATTAAAACAACTACCGTTCAGCAGTCAAGCCAATGGGAGCATTGGAACGGACAAGTACCTGATTATTACTACACGCAAATTTTGCATCAATTTCTTGCAACAGGATACGATTTCGCAATTTTACGAGCCGATATTCGTTATTACAAAGGTACAGAGCTACGCCATACTGTGAGAGATTACTATTTTGAGCGTGACAATGAGCAAGTCAAGGCAGATATGGAGTATCTGCTACATAAAGAAAAAGAGTTTTGGAACTGTGTTCAAACTCAAAAATCACCAAATTTAATATTACCTGAAATATGAAAGGAAAACATTATGGAATTTAATTTATCTACTGACATTAAGCAATCAATACCAAATGCGATTGTATTCAATTTTGAGGAGTTAAAGGCTGAACTTTCCGAAAAAATCAAGCCTTATGAAACGCTTGCAGTAACCGAGGATGATTTAAAGTCTGCAAAGAGCGACAGGGCAACGCTTAACAAGCTCAAAAAGGCTTTAAATGACAAAAAGGTTGAGGTGAAAAAAGAGTACATCTCACCGCTTGAAAGCTTTGAAAAACAAGTCAAAGAACTTGTTGAAATAATCGACAAAGGTGTAAATAACATTGATGCGCAAGTTAAGGACTTTGAAAAGAAAGAGCTTGACGAAAAGCTAAAAGAAATTGCAAGTTTTTATGTTGAAGAATTTCCTGACTATTACGAAGTGCTCAAACTTGAAAGGGTTATACCTGAAAAATGGCAAAACAAGACCTGCAAGCTTGAAACAATCAAACAGGAAATAAGAGATAAGGTGTTTAAGGTTGAGAATGACATCAAGGTTATTAAGGCAATGAAACTTGAATGCGAGGAACAAATGCTTGATGCCTATGTTGAAACGCTTGATATGTCGGCGGCTCTTCAAAAGAAACACGAATTTGAAGAAAGGCAAAATGCGCTTAAAAAAATGAGTAAAAGTGAGCCGGCAAAGGAAAAAATAACTTCTATGGCGGAAACGGTGCAGGAACAGCCTCCACAGCCGCCAAAACAAGCAGTTAATCAGCAGGCAACTAAAACTATTGATGTTCGTTTTTATGACACAACAGAAGAATTTCGCAAGGCGATGAAAGCACTCACAACACAATATAACATCAGATACGGTAATGTACCGAAAGGAGAATAATAATGGCAAATTCACTTGTTAAGACTAAGAAAAAGTTTAGCGTAGCTATTCAGGAAGATAAATATAAGGCACTTATCAACAATACACTCGGTAACCCTAAAAAGGCAGAAAGGTTTATTGCGGCAATTTCTTCGGCTGTTGCAATTAACCCTACATTACAGGAATGTGATGCTAATTCGATTATCACAGCTGCTTTGCTTGGAGAAACACTTAATCTTTCACCAAGTCCTCAGCTCGGTCAATATTATCTTGTTCCTTACGATACAAAGAACGGTAAAATTGCACAGTTTCAGCTCGGCTATAAAGGCTACATTCAGCTTGCTATTCGTTCGGGTTATTACGAAAGGCTTAATGTAGTTGAAATCAAAGAGGGCGAACTCGTGTCCTACAACCCTCTTGACGAAGAGATTAAGGTGTCGCTTATAACTGACGAGGAAGAGAGGGAAAACACCCCTACAATCGGCTACTACGCAATGTTTCGCTATCATAACGGCTTTATCAAGTCGATATATTGGAGCAGAAACAAAATGGAGGCTTTTGCACTCAAATATTCCAAGGGATATCGCAAAAAGTCCGGTTATACATTTTGGGAAAAAGACTTTGATGCTATGGCAAGAAAAACAATGCTCCGTCAGCTTATAAGTAAGTGGGGCATTATGAGTATTGAAATGCAAAAGGCACTTGACAGCGATATGGCTGTTGTTAATGAGGACGGTACAGTTGATTATATCGACAGCGACTACGAAGAAGATAACTCTTCACCAAACAATATTGAAACGCCGAGCGAGAGCGACACTACAGTTGTTGAAAGCAATGCCGATATTGAAAACGACCCACTCGCATAGGTGACATTATGGACGAAGCAGTCGGATATGTTACCGATATTGTAGAAAATGAAAGCTTTAGCTTGATTGTTCCGTTTGAAAAGACATACTTGTTCGACAAAAGACAAATAACCGAATGTTCTGTCCGTATTGATGACGGACGGAGCATATCGGCATTACAGCGTAAACATATTTATGCAACCTTTAACGATATAGCAAAGCACACAGGATATACACCTGATGAAACAAAGCAGGTTATGAAATATTCATATATTGCTTTAACCGGGCAAAAAGAATTTTCACTCTCTGATTGCTCAATGACCGTTGCGAGAGATTTCCTTGAATATCTTATCGAATTTTGCATTGAAGAGGGAATACCGACTAAAGACAACTTAATTGAGCGAAGTCCTGATATATCAAGGTATATTTACTGCTGCCTTGCAAATAAGACTTGCTGTATTACAGGCGAAAAAGCAAAGGTGCAGCTTCACCATGTGGATGCGGTAGGTATGGGTAGAAACAGAAAAGATATTATTCATCTCGGTATGCGTGTAATGCCGTTAAGGTGGGATTTACACGCCGAGGCACATAGGATAGGGCAAAAGTCTTTTGATGAAAAATATAAGGTTTTCGGCATCAAGCTTGATGAATATTTATGTAAGATTTGGAGGGTGAAATACAAATGATTAACTCCGTTGTCCTTATGGGCAGATTAACATACGAACCTGAACTGAAATCAAGTCAAAGCGGTATTTCGGTTATCCGTTTCCAAATGGCTGTTGACAGAAATTATCAGCCACAAGGACAAGACAGACAGGCAGATTTTATTGATGTAGTTGCTTGGCGACAGACGGCTGAATTTGTTAGCAGATATTTTCATAAAGGCTCAATGATTGCTGTTGAGGGTACTATACAAACAAATAATTTTACTGACCGTGACGGTAATAAGAGAAAATCCGTAGAGGTTGTTGCAAATAAAGTTTCTTTCTGCGGCTCAAAGGCTGAAAATCAAGGTACAAATCCTACGTTTTCACAACCACCGCAGACTTATGCAACAGCTGACAGTTCGGACTTTGAAGAAATTGTCGATGATGACGACGATTTACCGTTTTGAGAGGTGAAACTATGAGCAGAATAGCAAAGCAAAAAAACAGAATTATTGGTTATATTGAAGAATACGGAAGCATAACGGTCAAAGAGGCTCAAGAACACCTCGGAATAGGTGACCCACGCAAGCGCATAAGCGAATTGAGAGAAAAAGGCTATCCTATATCGGATGAATGGGAAAACGGCATAAATCGCTTTGGAGAGCATTGTAGATATAAGCGTTATTACATGAAAGAAAGTTGATGTTATGGAGGGTTGGATTAAATTATATCGTAAGTTGGCTGATTGGGAATGGTATGACAATCCTGTTGTTTTTAAGGTTTTTATCGACCTTTTATTAAATGCAAATCATCAAGATAATTGTTGGCACGGACAAGTTATAAAAAGAGGTTCTCTCGTTACTTCTGTTGCATCAATAGCAAGCAGAAACGGACTGTCTACACAGCAAGTAAGAACGGCTTTAAAGCATTTAGAAAAAACAGGCGAAATTAACAAACAATCAACAAACAAAAACACCTTGATAATAGTGCTTAATTACACGGTTTATCAAGACTTTACAAGTGTTAGTGATACTCAATCTAACAATCAACTAACAAACAGTCAACAAACAAATAACAAACAAATAACAACAAACAAGAATGTAATAATGAAAGAATGTAATAATGATATATTTACTAACTTACTTACTTGCGAAAAATCGAGCTTTGATTGGTCGCAATATGACGAAGAAGAAATGACCGAATATTATCCCGGTACAGTATTAACCATTGCTGAATACGATAAGCTTTATTCGCTTATCAGTCCTTATGCACTTAATGAGTATTGCAAAAAGATAGAACGATACTCCGAATGTAAAGAGCCGTTTAAAACGATTTTGCAATGGGCGATTAAGGACGGCAATGTTAAAGACCCGGAAATTTTCAAATGAAAGGAACAGTAAATGAACAATATTCAATTTTTTATTGACGGTGAGCCTAAAGGAAAGGCTCGACCGAGAGTTACACGACCGAGAGTTACAAAAACTCATACATATACACCGCAGTCAACCGTTGAATACGAAAAGCTTGTTGCTTTAAGTTATCAAAATGAAGCCAAAGGCAAAACATTCGGTGATAAACCGATTTATCTTACTATAAATGCCTTTTTCAGTATTCCAAAAAGGACAAGCAGAAAAAATCGTGAACTGATGGTAAAAAATAAAATCTATCCGACAAAAAAGCCTGATGTTGATAACATTATAAAAATTATCGCTGATGCTTTAAATGGTGTTGCCTATAACGATGATAAGCAAATAGTTATGTGCAGCTGTAGAAAATACTACACAGATGGCGAGCCGTTTGTATGTGTTTACATTCAGGAAATTTAATGAAAGGTAAAAGCGATGTGGTGTCGGCTCTTTTATGAATGTGGTTTTTATATGTAGTAGAGGAATACCTCGAGCAAATATTTTCCGTTAATACTGATATCCAAATTAATTTTTTATATAAAAAAGTCAATGTGTGTAGTAGGCGTTGACTTTCCACCTCTACATATCAGACCGACACACATCGGGCAATTATTATGAATTATCAAGAATTTATTGCATCTAAGCAGTTAAAGGCTGTAAATGCAGGATTTGATATAAATATTGATGAACTTAACAGCAATATGTTTGAGTGGCAAAAAATGCTTGTTAAGTGGGGACTAAAAAAAGGTAAATGTGCTTTCTTTGAGGATTGCGGACTTGGTAAGACTATTCAAGAGCTTGTATGGGCTGACGAAACAAGAAAATACAGTAATAAACCCTCACTTATTCTTGCACCGCTTGCGGTTGCTGAACAAACAAAACTGCAGGGTGAGAAATTCGGCGTTGAAGTAAATATATGCGAATTTCAAGCCGATATAAAAAATACCGCAGTCAATATTACAAATTATGAAAAATTACATAATTTTGATTGCAAATCATTCGGCAGCGTTGCACTTGATGAAAGTTCAATATTAAAGAACAGCATCGGAAAAGTGAGAACACAGTTAATTGACGAGTTTAAATATACACCGTTTCGCTCCTGTTGGTCTGCAACGCCTGCACCTAATGACTATATGGAACTTGGCAATCACAGCGAGTTTTTAGGCATTACGGGATATTTTGAAATGCTTGCAACATTCTTTGTTCACGATGGCGGCGATACTTCAAAATGGCGGCTTAAAGGTCATGCTGTCGAGAAGTTTTGGGATTGGATAGCATCGTGGGCGGCAGTAGTGCCAAATCCTAATGTATTAGGCTTCTATGACGAAAGGTATTCTTTACCTCAGCTTATTGTGCATCAAGTAACCGTTGATGCCGAAATTGAGGATGACGGCGGACAAATGCTCTTATTTCCGTCAACTACGCAGACATTACAGCAGAGAAGTCAAGCAAGAAAAGACAGCCTAAATGAAAGAGTTAAGGCGGCTTGCGACCTTGCAAATTCAACCGATGAACAGGTACTTGTATGGTGCGATTATAACGCCGAAAGCGAGTTGTTGAAGAAAAATATCAACGGAGCTGTTGAGGTTAAAGGCTCTGACAGCGATAAACACAAAGTTGATGCAATGCTCGGTTTTGCTAACGGTGATATTCGTGTTCTTGTTTCTAAGCCTTCTATATGCGGTTACGGTATGAATTGGCAAAACTGCAATAAGGAAATATTTGTAGGCTTATCAGATAGCTTTGAAAAGTATTATCAAGCGATACGCAGGTGTTGGCGGTTCGGGCAAACAAAGCCTGTTGATGCTTATTTGATAGCAAGCAAGGCTGAGGGTGCAGTTAAAGACAATATCGAGCGTAAACAAATGCAAGCGACTAAGTTTATGAATGAGTTGTCGGAAAGGACAAAAGATATTTTGATTGCTGAAATTAACAACACAACTAAAATGACAGAAAGCTATATAGCAACAGAAAGGATGAGTGTTCCACAATGGATGATAAGTGCATAAAACAATATGTTGATGACAGAATGGCGCTTTATAACGGTGACAGCGCCGTAGTTTTAAAAGGTATTCCGAGCAATTCCGTACATTTTATGATATATTCGCCGCCGTTTGCAAGCCTTTACACTTACAGCAACAGCGAAAGAGATTTAGGCAACTGCAAAGACTTAGAAGAGTTTTACACTCAGTTTAAGTTTATTGTTGACGAATTATACAGAATACTTATGCCGGGAAGAATTATGGCGGTACATTGTATGCAATTGCCGACAACAAAAGGCAGAGACGGTTTTATCGGACTTCAAGATTTTAGGGGTGATTTAATTAGACTGTTTCAAAAAGCAGGCTTTTATTATCATTCCGAGGTTAATATTTGGAAAGACCCTGTTGTGCAAATGCAGAGAACAAAGGCACTTGGGTTGTTACATAAGCAAATCAAAAAGGACAGTGCGATGAGCAGGCAAGGTTTATCTGAATACTTGGTGGTGATGCGTAAGCCCGGTGACAACCCTGAGCCTATTTCACATACAAATGATACTTTCCCTGTAGGTGAATGGCAAAAATACGCAAGCCCTGTTTGGATGGATATAAACCCATCTGATACACTTCAATCAAAATCATGCCGTGATGATAAAGACGAAAAGCATATATGCCCCTTGCAGTTGTCGGTAATTCGCAGAGCTGTTGACCTTTGGAGTAATCCAAATGAAACAGTATTGACACCGTTTCTTGGCATAGGCTCAGAAGCTTATGTGGCTCTTGAAAAAGGCAGAAGAGCAATAGGTGTTGAGCTGAAAACCACTTGGTTTGAACAAGCAGTAAGAAATTGCAAAGGTGCTGTTACCGAATCAACGCAGATTTCTTTTGAGGGGTAAAAATATGAGAATTGTAGTTATTATCCTTGCTGTATTTGTAATCGTATTAGGGTGTATGTGTTGGAAATTACTTCAAGATAACGCATCGCTTACAATTATGAACTTGATACACCAAGAAACGGAAAAGGAACTAAAAGAAAGGTTGAAAGATAATGAGACAACTAAACTTTCTTGATGAATTGATTATTGATAACTTTGCAGGCGGCGGTGGCGCTTCCTGCGGAATTGAACTCGCAACAGGGCGACCTGTTGACATAGCTATTAACCATGACCCGGACGCTATTGCAATGCATAAGGCTAATCATCCATATACTCGTCATTATCAAGAGAGTGTATGGGATATAGACCCAAAGGAAATATGTCAAGGTCATAAGGTGGGGCTTGCTTGGTTTTCACCGGATTGTAAGCATTTCAGCAAGGCTAAAGGTGGTAAGCCTGTAGATAAGAATATAAGAGGGCTTGCGTGGATTGTCCTCAAATGGGCAGGAACGGTAAGACCGAGGGTGATTATTCTTGAAAATGTTGAAGAGTTTCAAACTTGGGGCCCTGTTCGCAAGGGCAAGCCTGTTAAGTCTAAGCAGGGACAAACCTTTGAGCGTTGGAAAAGTCAGCTTGCGGCGCTCGGATATGAAATTGAGCATAGGGAGTTGAGAGCCTGCGACTACGGTGCGCCGACTATAAGAAAGCGTTTCTTCCTTGTTGCAAGATGTGACGGTGAGCCTATAGTTTTTCCTCAGCCTACACACGGCGACCCGAATAGCGAAGCGGTTAAGAGTGGTAAGCTAAAGCCGTGGAAAACTGCCGCCGACTGCATAGATTTTTCTCTGCCTACACAAAGCATATTTGAGCGCAAAAAGCCGCTTGTGACGAATACTTTAAGGCGAATTGCAAGAGGACTTGACAAATTTGTAATTAAGGAAGAAAAGCCGTTTATCATTCCTATAGGTTACGGTGAGCGAAGAGGTCAAAAGCCACGCTTGCAGGATATAGACAAGCCACTTACAACGATAGTAAGCAGCTGCAAGCAATATCTTGTTTCACCGTATCTCGAACAAATTAATCACAGTGGAAAAGAAACAAGAGGGCAAAAACTTAATAAGCAAGTTCCAACAATTACATCAAAACACGGCTTTGCTTATATTTCTCCTGCCTTAATTCAATATCACAGCGAAACAGCTAAATCAGAAGTGAGAGGTCAGCGAGTTAATCAGCCTCTTTTTACCGTTGATAGCACTCCGAGATATGCTCTTTTTACACCATATCTTTCTAAATACTTTGGCGGTGTTGTCGGCAGTAAAATTGATAAACCATTACCAACCGTGACGGCAGTAGACCATAATTCGCTGACAATGCCGTATTTAACTCAGTATTACGGCGGTGCAGACCACGCTAACAGCGTTTTAAATCCTTTGCAAACAGTAACTGTTAAGCCTCGACATTTCTTATGCGAAAGCTATTTGACTATACTTCGCAAAAATATGGACTGTAAAGCTATAAATGAGCCGATACCTACCATAACAGCACACGCAAATCACTTTGCAAAGACGGATGTTTATTTGAGAGAATACGACAGCAACAACCTCGGACATTGGAGCGAGATAAGAGAGCTGCTCAACACCTACACAGATTGGAATATATCGGCTAATCAGGTGCTTATTTTCTGCATTGACGGAGTTGAGTATTTTATATCCGATATAGGACTGAGAATGCTACAGCCGAAAGAATTATACAAGGCGCAGGGCTTCCCGGATGATTACATCATTGATAAGGACTGCGACGGCAAGGAATACAACAAGACAAAGCAAGTAGCAAGGTGCGGTAATGCAGTACCGCCGCCGTTTTCAAAAGCACTTGTTATGGCAAATTGTAAATGGCTATGTGATAAATCGTGCAACAATATGAAAGAATTTAACGCAGTGGCAGCAGGGTGACAAATAAAAAATGCTACTATAACAATTTATAGTAGCATTTGATATTACAGTGAATCTACATAATCAATAACTTCACTATAGGAATTGAAAATGCGATTGTGGTCCCATTGTCTGCCGGATGGATGAAATACATTATAATATGCATTTCCATTTGAATCTTCTTTTATTAAAGAAAATACCCATCCTTTGTATGTGTATGAACTTGCCATAATATTGTCATCCCTCCCTGTACGATTCTGTAATTCAATATTAACACATAACATTTCTTTTTTCAATAATAATATTGATAACTAAGTAATGTTAATCATTTTAACCAATAATAAATATCTGAAATGAGGTGATGAAAAATGAAAACACATAAAATCAAACTTCTTTTGAATTTCTGTGATGATGTTTTATCAGGAGATAAGAGATTTGAAATTCGAGAAAATGACCGAGGCTATCAAAAAGGCGACAGGGTTGTTTTTCAGCCTTATGAGCCAAGCGACCCGTTTGTAAAGCACCCTATAAGCGACAAAATATATGAAATAACCTATGTTCTTAATGGTTGGGGGCTTAAAGACGGATATGTGGTATTTGGAATCAGGGAGGTAAAAAATGACTGAATTTGAGTTCGAAATAGATAGAGCGGCTATGCTTTATAAAAGTCCTATACAGATTGTTCAAGAACAAATGTCGTCTATTGAAAGCCAATTACAAAATGAAACGCTTAAAGTGATTCATAAGTATGGAATTTATGTTGATAAAGACGAGTTAATCAAAGCATTAAAATACGATAGACAACAGTATGATAAGGGCTTTGAGGATGGTGTGCATAAATGCAAGCAACAGTTACTTGAAGTATTAAGAGAAAATGATTGCTATATATCTACTGCTGTTATCAACAAATTACTAACGATAGGGAGTTGAACGGAAATGAATAAAGAATTAGCAAGATATTTTGTGAAATTGATTGCGGAAAATTTGCAATTTTCATTTAATGGAATGGGTATTCCAAGTTATAGTTGTGAATGGTTAGAAAATCAATTAATACAAGGAAATTATGATGAAGTCGAAGAATTTATCAAAAAAAGATACGCAGAACACGAAAACTCTGCTAAGGACACAAATGTCCGTAGCAAAAAACGCAAGCATAAGTTTAGGGCAATGACTATAAGCGAATGGTGCGACCCAAAGAAATGCCCCAAATGTGAATACCAATATGGAACTTTTTATTGTACTTATTCAATTTTTAATGGGCTAAATCGAGGACAAAATAAAAGTAAGTCTTATAAAAAAAGAAATGGCAAATACATACTTGTTGAGGTAACTAACGATGCTTGAAGTGATTTACAGGATTTATGAGGTCGCTGACGAAGAAACCGCCGCAAAAAATCGTGAAAACGATTTAGGTTTTGGTTTGTTTTCTTCAACAAGTAAGGCGGAAAATACTGAAATTCTTATGGACTGCCTAATCTGTGACAGTCGGGAGCAATTCAAAGAAATAATTAAAGAGCAGTATGGGCAAGCGATTGCTTTTCGTTACTCAAAAAAATTAAAAGCAGGAGCCTTGTACTGCGTTATCATCGGCGAGCATTGTTATAATGCAGAACGATATTTCAATAAAGTCACTTTTACTTGCGACTGTTGTGGTGCAAAAGTAGAAACTTACTATGGTAATGCAATACATTTTGACGATTTTGAAATAAGAAATGAACTTTATGGCATAGATGAATATGCAAATAAGCGTTTTTGCTGTAACAAATGTAAACAAGTATATGAGAAGCGAGAACGCACAAAGCTACGCCCTGATGATGAACAAGAATTTTATATTCAAAGAGATATGTTTACAGAGGATATATCCGGCTATATTTATAAAATCTCGAAGAAGTCAACAGGCGAGTTCTATATCGGTCAAACAATGTATGCTCCTGTTTTTCGTTGGGGTCAGCACTTAAAAACAGATAGATTTCCTATCGAGAATATTACAGATTACAAGTTTGAGGTTATAGAGATTGTTCCGAAAACTGAAAACATTTTGAAAAGAGAAAAATATTATATTCAAAAATTTTATAAAGAAAACCCAGAAAAATCTTTGAATATAATGTGTACTGCAAATTTAAACCCTGAACAATTACAATTTGATGAGGTGAAAGAATGAAAGTAAATATATTAGGAACTTATTATACGATTGAGTATGAGGAATTAGGGGCAGAGGAAATAGACGGCTACTGTGACTTTACTTCAAAAGAAATTATAATTCGTAGTGATAACGAAAACGGAGTAAATGATTTTAAGAGTTTGCAAAAGAAACAATTAAGGCACGAAATCATACACGCCTACTTATCGGAAAGTGGTTTACAAAGCAATTTTGAACACGCAAATCAATGGGGTCACGAAGAAACTATGATTGATTGGATTGCAATTCAATTTCCTAAAATACTTAAAACATTTGAAGAAATAGGGTGTTTATTATGACTGATTGTTATTGTACATATTGTAGATTAGGATTCGCAAATTGGCTTAAAAGTGAGGTAGACGAATGACAACACAAGAAGTAATTAGAACGCTCAAAATGGAAATGTTGGGCGATAGTGAGCAGATGAAGTATGCTAAACAAATAGCAATAGAAGGACTTGAAAAACAAACACCGGAAAAGCCGATTTCTTTTAAGAGAACTGCACACGATTTTCAAAATGGTTTTTGTAAACATAGTGGTAATTACTGTGAATACATCAAACCTTATAATCACGAATATAAATACACAGATTATAAATGTCCTTGTTGCGAACATTTAATGTCGGACGGAACACCAAGTTACTGTTGGAATTGTGGACAGGCTTTAGATTGGAGTGTGAAAGAATAATGAAACGAAAAATAATTGAAATTGAATGTGATGTATGCCATACAGACATTACGAATGCAAGGAAAAGATATAAATTCAAACGCCGTAATAACTATTTTACACAATTTTATGAGCCTGACCCACCCGAATGGACAAGACTTGATATGTGCGAGAGTTGTTTTAGAGGACTTCAACAATTTATAAGAAATGAAACTGTCAGACAATCGACAGGAGGTAAGCAATGACACTTAAAGAACTTGAAGAATATTCGGTTATAGCAAATCAAATACAATCGTTTCGCAATGAGTATATACCCTCATTCATTAAAGGCGTTGATACAACTAAGAGCAATGTTCAAAGTTTTAATATAGCCGACAGCACAGCCGATACAGCGTTTGAAATGCTTGAAATCAATCAGTTCATTAAAGACGAGTATAAACGGCTGTGTGAAAAGCTGAAAGCCCTAAACGATTACATAAACAGTATTGATAACGAGGTGGTAAAGGCTATTGTTATTCAACATTGTTGTTTTGGCAAAAGTTTTGAGGAAGTAGGGTGGACTTTGCATTACTCATCAAAGCAATGTAAAAGAATGCTTAAATCTTATTTGTATAATTAAAAAGATGTCCAAAATGTCCACTTTTGTCCACTTTTGTCCTCTTGAAGTTATCTAAACGATGTGATATTATATACTTATAAAATTATATAAATCCCCTTGAAGCAGTGAGTTGAAATATACTCACTGCTTATTTTTATGCGAGTGATTAAATGGGAAAGGATGAAAATGTAAGGACACTTTGCTATAAGTGTAAGCAAAATTATGAAAGTGCAGGCTATAAGCTGAAAAGCATTAAAACAAAATATAAAACAAATTGTGATTATTGCGGACGGCTTGGCTTTGACTATAAAATAAGCGAAAGGAGTAAGCTTTATGGCAAAAGGTAAATATGAATATTGGCTGACTGATGAGGGCTTGCTCCAAATCGGTGGATGGGCAAGAAACGGTTTGACCGATGAACAAATCGCTCATAATATGGGAATATGCAGAGATACTTTGATACAATGGAAAAAGAAATTTCCCGACATTTCCTACGCCTTAAAAGTTAATAAGGAGGTCGCCGACATTCAAGTTGAAAATGCTTTGTTTAAAAAGGCATTAGGTTTTAAGGTAGTTGATATTATATATGAGAAAGTGAAAAATGCTGATACAGGCGAGTATGAACTTATGCCGGTAAAGAAAACCGAACGATATGTACCACCTGATACAACCGCCCAAATCTTTTGGCTTAAAAACCGTAAGCCTGATGTTTGGAGTGACAGAAAGGATGTTACTTTAAACGGAAAAGTTAATACCGTTGCAGAAATGACGGATGAAGAACTTGAAAAAAAGATTGCAAGCATTGAGAAAGAACTTGGCATTACAAATGAATAATGCAGAAAAGTTAAATTCACTTGAAGAACTTTTAAAGCTCAAAAATGAGCTTAAAATACGAAATGCAAGAAAATCATTCTTTGCATATTGCAATCAAAAAGCAAGTGACTTTTATAAGCCTAATCGCTTATTTCTTGTTGACTTCTGCAATCAACTTCAAGATTTTTATAATTCCGATGATGAGGTGTTTATAGTTAACATGCCGCCTCGTCACGGCAAGTCAAGAACGATAGGTTGTTTTGTCGAGTGGGTGCTCGGTCAAAATCAAAGCGAAAAAATAATGACAGGCTCATATAACGAAACGCTTTCAACAAACTTTTCTAAAACCGTAAGAGATACGATAGCCGAGGAAAAAGGCGATGACACGAAAATCGTTTATTCCGATATATTTCCTAATGTGAAAATCAAAAAAGGCGACGGTGCTATGAATATGTGGTCGCTTGAAAACGGATATAACAACTATCTTGCGACTTCGCCGACAGGTACAGCGACAGGCTTCGGCGCATCAATTATGATTATAGATGACTTAATTAAATCATCTATGGAAGCATATAACGCAGATGTGCTTGAAAAACATTGGCAATGGTTTACTAATACAATGCTTTCAAGACTTGAAGAGCACGGCAAAATCATTATTGTAATGACAAGGTGGCACAGCCTTGACCTTGCAGGCAGAGCCTTAGAACATTACCAAAATATCGGTGTTAAGGTAAGGCATATATCGTATAAGGCAAAACAGGATGACGGCACAATGCTTTGTTCTGAGGTGTTGTCGCTTAAATCATACGAAAACAAGATAAAAGCAATGGGTGCTGACATTGCATCAGCTAACTATCAGCAAGAGCCTATCGACATTAAAGGCAGATTATACAGCAATTTTAAAACATACGATAAACTGCCGCTTGACGGCACAGGCAAGCCATTATTTACGGATATACGAAACTATACCGATACAGCTGATGAGGGTAGCGACTATCTATGCAGTATATGTTACGGTGTCTACAATAAAGAAGCATATATCCTTGATATTTTATATACCAAAGATGGTATGGAAATAACCGAGCCTGCAACAGCTAAACTACTTATTGATAATAAGGTCAGAAATGCCGACATTGAAAGTAATAACGGCGGCAGGGGCTTCGCTCGAAGCGTAAAAAGGATAATCGAGGAAAAGTACCATAGTAATTACTGTAATATCAAACCTTTTCATCAGTCGCAAAATAAAAATGCGAGAATATTATCAAACAGCACTTGGGTAATGGAACATATTTACTTTCCTGCTAATTGGAAAGACAGATTTCCTGATTTCTACGATTCAATGGTAAGGTATCAAAGAGAGGGTAAAAACGCACACGATGATGCGCAGGATGCTATAACAGGTGTTGCTGAAAAGTGCAATGCAAAAAGTAATTTTAGTTTTGATTAAAGAGCAGAGGATAATACCTTTGCTCTTTTTGTTTGGGGTGATAAAAATATATGTTATTTAATTTCATAGCAAATGAAGATGCTTACGATAGACTGATTAGAGAGAATGCAACAGAACAGTTGACAGATAAACAGTTTATCGAAAGAGAAATACGCAGATTTAAAATATCAATCAAGCGCCACGAAATGTATTGCGGCGAAAATTACTACAAAGGCAAGCAAGATATTTTGCGTAGGAAAAGAACAGCAATAGGCGAGGGCGGTAAGCTTGAAAGTGTGGATAATCTGCCTAATAATCGAATAGTTGATAATCAGTATCAAAAAATGGTAGACCAAAAGAATAATTTTCTTTTAGGCAATCCTATTACTGTTCAAGGTGACAATGAAGAATATATCAAGATTCTGCAACAGCAATATTTTAACGCAAAGTTTTGCAGAACGCTTATAAACTGCGGTAAGGATTTAATTAACTGCGGTATCGGTTGGCTTTTTCCTTGCCATAATCAATTTGGCGAGCTTTATTTTAAGCGCATTAAGCCGTATGAACTTATACCCGGTTGGAAAGATGCCGAGCATACCGAACTCGATTATATGATACATATTTATCCTGTTGTAGTTTATGAAAAAAATTCAAGCGAGGATAAGGTTATAGAAAGGGTTGAGGTGTGCGATGAGGGCGGCATTACATATTTTGAATTGACAGACGGTGGCAATCTAATACCTGTTGCACCTTTCCATTCAAATTACTTCGCTATGACCGACTGTGACGGCGTTACAGTCGAATATAATTGGCTAAAAATACCTTTTATTCCCTTTAAATTTAACGCCGAGGAAATACCGCTGATAAGAAGAACTAAATCATTGCAGGATGCAGTAAATGCTATTGAATCCAACTTCCAAAACGCAATGGAAGAAGATGTAAGAAATACAATTATGGTACTTGTAAATTATGACGGAACGAACCTTGGCGAATTTAGGCGTAATCTTGCAACTTACGGTGCAGTTAAGGTTAATACTGCCGACGGCGGTGGCGGTGATGTTCGTACACTTCAAATTGAGGTGAAAGCCGAAAACTATAAAGCAATCTTGGATATACTCAAAAAAGCCTTGATTGAGAATGCAATGGGCTATGATGCAAAAGATGACAGGCTCGGCGGTAATGCTAATGAGCTTAATATTCAGTCAATGTATTCGGATATTGACCTTGATGCTAACGGTACTGAAATTCAGCTACAAGCGGCTTTAGAAGAAATGCTTTGGTTTATAAATGCACATTTATATAATACTAATGTTGGCGATTTCAGCAATGAAACCGTCGATTTTATTTTCAACAGAAATGTGATGATTAACGAAAGCATTATTATCGAGAATTGTCAGAAGTCACAGGGTGTTATTTCGGATGAAACAATTATTGCTAAGCATCCATGGGTGGATGACCCTCAAAAAGAGCTTGAACGCATTGAAGAGGAAAAGCAAAAGAACATTGAGCAGTACAGCAATGCTTTTAACAATAATCAAGATGACGGAATAAACGATGACAGCGGCGGTGATGAATAATGCCGAAGAAAAGCAGAGAGTATTGGAAAGAAAGATACGAGCAGCTTGAAAAGTCGGCGCATTCGTATTCATTAAGTACATACGCTCAAATTGAGCCTGCATTCACTCAGGCACAAATGGAAATACAAAAGGATATTGATGCTTGGTACGGTAGAATTGCCGTAAATAATAATGTAACATTGCAAGAAGCTAAAAAGCTTTTGACAGCTGATGAATTGGCAGAATTTAAGTGGGATGTAAACGAATACATTAAATACGGCAAAGAAAATGCTATAAATCATCAATGGGTTAAACAGCTTGAAAATGCCTCTGCTAAGTATCATATTAATAAGCTTGAAGCCTTAAAAATACGAACACAGCAATCTGTTGAAAAGGCATTCGGCAATGAACTTGATGCCGTAGACAGTATGGCAAGAAAAGTTTATTCAAATTCGTATTATCATTCGATATTTGAAATGCAAAAAGGCTTTAATATGGGCAGAGAGATAGCCACTATTGACGAAAAGGCGCTTGAAAAGATAATAACTAAGCCTTGGGCAGCTGACGGTAAAAACTTTTCAGACAGAATATGGCAGTCAAAGGCTCAACTTGTTAATGAGTTGCATAATCAGCTTACAAGAACTGTACTGCTCGGCAATAAGCCTGATTCAGCTATTAAAGCAATATCCGATAAGTTTAATGTATCAAAAAGTCAGGCGGCTAATCTCGTAATGACTGAGCAGGCATATTTTCATTCTTTAGCGACTTACGATTCGTTTAAAAGTATGGGCATTGAACAGTATGAATTTCTTGCAACGCTTGATAAGAGAACTACGCAGATGTGTCGCTCAATGGACGGAAAGCATTTCCCTATGAGTGAGTATATGCCGGGCGCAACAGCTCCGCCGCTTCATCCAAGGTGCAGGAGCGTAACCGTGCCGTACTTTGATGATGAGTATTCCGACCTTTTCGATAATGGCTCAATGAGGGCGGCAAGGAACGATGAGGGTAAAACATACTATGTTCCTGCTGATATGACCTACAGAGAGTGGGAAAATTTATTCGTTGACAAAACTAAGAATAATACTATAATAGAGGTAGGTGCAAAATCTCCATATAGTAATGAATTATTAAAATATAATGCGCAAGCACTATATAAAGTATTACTTAAAGATAAGTCAAATAAGATTAATGAGTGTTTGTCTAATGCTTGTAAAAATGTTGCCGAAGCAGGATATTTAGATGGAAACGAACATCTTATATTAATTGATTTGAAAACAGGTGATATAGCATATACAGAATTAGGGCAACCAATGGAAGTTGGTGGAGATGGCTTTTGGGATTTTGTGAAAAATAATAAAGGCAGTTATGCATTTGTTCATAACCATAATTCACCTACTAATTTTAGTGAGGCAGATTTACTAACTTTATCAGCTGATAATTGTATAAATATGTTTGTTATTTCAAGATATGATGGAACAATATCTGTTATTGAAAGCAATGGAATTATTAGACCTACACCTTTCTTTGATATATTATATTCCAAGGAATTAGATGAAATTAATTTAAAGGTAAGGAGAGGCGAATATACACCAGGGGAAAGAACATATTATAGAGAAACACTTATAGTTGAAAATGCAATACGAGATTTCACGAAAGGATTGATTGAATTTGAATAATGCGTCTAATTGGGCATCATTGGAAATGAAAAAAAATCCTTGGTGGCGAGATGATATGTCGCCTGAGGAATATGATGCAGAACGAGAGTATTATGTGAAAAATTTTGATAATCTTGTTGTAAATGGATTATATAAACCGTTGTGGCAACAAAAAAATTAAAGCACTTTACATTTTTGTAAGGTGCTATTTTTATGCCCAAAATCAGTAATCTGAGGCTGACACTTAATTGTGTCGGCTTCTTTTTATATTGACCTGTCGGAAGTCGAGAA
>ERZ1026776.545-NODE-545-length-25567-cov-12.445908_pt1 | contig 25567 bp, 16 predicted proteins | sample MGYA00380125_ERZ1026776 | MGnify/ENA primary metagenome ERZ1026776 (study PRJEB33269, sample SAMEA4719761) | human gut metagenome | biome: human-associated habitat; feature: organic feature; material: feces | place: Cameroon | collected 2013-10 ...
GATCATATAGAAGGTCTTGTTCTTCTTGTTATAGCTGATGGCTGGTGCGAAGATGCCGCCCGAAACGTGCTGGCCCTTCAGTGGTACCTGCGATTGACGGGTGAGCACATGTCCGGCAGGAGTCCAGTTTACCAGGTCCTTGCTTGTACTCAGGGGCACACCCGGGAAGAAGGTAAACGATGAGTTCACCAGATAGTAGGTGTCTCCCACACGGCACATGGACGGGTCGGGATAGAAGCCCGCCAGTACGGGGTTGTAATACTGATGCGTCTTGTCGATGCTCACATTGAAACGGGCATCGTTACCGGCATACTTGAAGTAGCTGAACTGTGCAGTCTGCGCCTGTGCTGCAGCGGCGAGCATCAGGGAGAGGGATAAGGTTGCTAATTTCTTCATTTTATCTTTTTGTTATTGTTTGGAAATTCTGCTGCAAAGTTACCTCTTTCCCTGATAATATGCCTTTTGCTGTGTAACCAAGACTTTGCGCCACGTTTCATGGTGCCCGGATTTGTTACAGATTCTTTTCCGTCTTGTTCACTTAGTCGTTCTGCGCATTGTTCATATACTCACGAGGCGAGCAGCCATAGAGGTTCTTGAACATGGTGCTGAAGCTTGCCGCATTGGAGAATCCGCAGGTGTACATCACTTCGGTGATGCTCTGCTTTCCCTCCTTCAGCAGCTTGGCAGCCTGCTGCAATCGGATGTTGCGGATGAAGCTGTGCGGAGTCTGGTTGGTGAGCTCCTTCATCTTGCGGTGCAGGTGAACTCGGCTGATGCCCACCTTCTGTGCGATGCTGTCCACGCTGAGGTCGGAATCGCCCAGGTTCTCATTGATGACATTCATCACGCGCTGCATCAGGTTGTCGTCAGGGGTCAGCATCTCCTTCTGTTCTACCTTGTGTTCCTGGCTTTCGTTGCCAGAGAACTTATTGCGCAGGGTGCGTCGTATGGTGAGGAGATTGATGATGGTGCGTCGCAGGATATCCATATTGAATGGTTTCAGGATATAGGCATCGGCACCCGTCTCCAGACCTTCCAGCTGGTCTTCCTCACGGCTCTTGGCTGTGAGCAGGATGATCGGCACATCATTGGTGTTGATGTTTGTCTTGAGCTTTGTACAGAGGGTGTTTCCATCCATCTCCGGCATCATGATGTCGCTGATGATGAGGTCTGGTTTCTTCTTCAGGATTTCTGAGAGCGCCACCTTGCCGTTCGGGTACGTGCGTACCTTGAAGTCGTCGGAGAGTTGGGCCTTGAGATATTCCTGGATATCCTCTTCATCCTCCACGATCACGATTTCCGACTTGGTTCCCTTGTTGGTCAGCAGACTGGCAGCAGGAGCATTGTTGAAATCCTTCTCTGTTTCCATCTCCTCCTGTTCCATCTGCTGAATGTTGGCGAGTTCCTGTGTCTGTTCTTCCTCCACCTTCTGCTCTTCCACGATTTCCTCAGGTTTCAGATGCTCCTTTCCCAATGGGATGCGGATGAGGAACTCGCTTCCGTGATCAAACTTGCTTCCCTTCTCGCCCTCGTTGTTGCGGGCAGAGATGCTGCCATAGTGCAGCTCAACGAGTGAGCGGGTAAGGTCGAGTCCGATGCCGGTACCGATATTGCGGTCGTTAGGGTCGGAAGCACTCTGGTAGAAGCGCTGGAAGATGGTTTCCAGCTTGTCCTTCGGGATGCCGATGCCGCTATCTTTCACGCTGATGTAGGCATGGTGCCCGGTATGGGTGAGCGAGAGCTGCACATGACCGCCTGAAGGGGTAAACTTGAAGGCGTTGGAAAGGATATTGGTAATCACCTTGTCGAAGTTGTTGCGGTCTATCCATACAGGCAGGGTTTCGGCATCGTGCTGATACTCGAAGTCGATGTTCTTGGTCATCGCCTGCTGTCTGAAGAGTTCGTAGCCCTCGTTGACGAAAGCCACCATATCTGTTTCGCACATGTGCATCACCATCTGTCCCTTGTCGATCTTGCGGAGGTCCATCATCTGGTTGATGAGGTGGAGGATACGTTCCGAGTTCTTCCGGATGATCTCGTAGATGCCTTGTCGGTGAGGTTCCTTGTCTTCCTTGATGAGGGAGAGCAGAGGGGTGATGATGAGGGTAAGCGGCGTGCGGATCTCATGACTGATGTTCATGAAGAACTTGATCTTCGCCTCGCCCATCTCCTCGGCATGGATATGCTGCTGCAGGATGAGCTGGTCTTCCATCTGGCGCTTGCGGTGGCGCAGGTAAAGCATCACCAGTCCGATGAGGATGAGCAGATAGACAAGTTTCGCCCAGATGCTGGCATACCAGGCAGGATGCACGATGATGGTGAATTCCTTGACCGGTGTTTCGTATCCATTGCAGACTGCCTTGATGCGGAATTTGTAATGGTCGGGAGAAAGATGGGTGAATGCCAGCTCGTTCTGTCCAAAAGGAGCCGTGCGCCATTCCTCGCCGTTGATGCTGTAGGCATAGGAAATCTGCTCCACATTATTATAGGTAAGTGTGGAGAGCTGGATGGTAAACGAGTTGTCCTCGTGCGAGAGATTGAATTCCCGGCTGTTTACTACCCAATCTTCTGTGATGGTATAGAAGCCTGATTCTGATTTCGGAGTTACGTGCTTGTTGCCGATGATGATACCCGACAATACCACGTTGGCTTTCCATGGATGCTGCTTCACCTTGTCGGCGTGGAACCAGTTGATTCCGCCGGTTCCGCCCATCAGGATGATCTTTCCGTCCCACATGGTGCAGGTAGCTCCATCACCAAACTCATTGCTCTGCAGTCCGTTTTCGGCAAAGTACTTGGTGATGTTGCCGGTCTTGGCAGTCAGTTTGTTCAATCCGAAATTACTTCCAATCCAGATGTTCCCCCTGTAATCTTCGGTGAGGCTGGATATGCAGTTGTCGGTGAGTCCTTCGGCGGTGGTGTAGATCTTCGGGTGGATGCCCTTTTTGAAATCGTAGCACAAGGCGCCGTCTTCAGTTCCAAGCCAAACCTGGCTCTTGCTATCTACGAAGACACAGTGGGAGAAACAGTTTTTGTTCAGACAGTTGATGCCCCTGAAGGTAGAGATCCAGCTGTTGTTTCTGCGGTCGAGACATGCCAGTCCGACGGAGGTAGCTACGAAAACCTGCTTGCCGTCTCGTGAGAAGCTCAGCTTGATGATGTAATCGTTGGGCAGGCTGTTGACCTTGATATTGTTGTCGGATCCATACTTTGCCTTGTAGTTCCTGGTGCTTCCATCCCTGTTCAGGCAGAAGATACCGGCTCCCATGGTACCAATCCAGATATTGCCTTGAGGGTCGCATTTGATATCGAAGATACCCATCGATTTGCTGATACCCAGATCTACTGGGTGGTAATTGCCAGCCGCATCGAGGAATCCCAAGCCATCGGTGTAGGTTCCCACCCATGTGCGTCCCTGCTTGTCTTTGCAGAGAGTCAGGATGGTGGCATTTCCCAGGAGATGCTTCTTTACCTGGCGTGTTTCTATATCAAATAGGTAGAGTCCGTCCTTGTCGGTTCCTACCCACACCTCGTTGCTCTGGTGGGCGCAGAGGCTGCTGACGCTGTTCTCGCCAATCACGTTGCGGTCGCCTAGTCGGGGACCCATATAGTTGAAGTCGTTCTGCAGGAATCCCTGCATGAAAACGCCTTTCTGCAGCATGCTTATCCAGATATTGCCCTGCTTGTCTTCCAGAATGCTGGTAACCTTGCTCTTGGCGAGGTTGATGAGTCGGCTGAAGAGCGGATTTTCCTGTGTGAGTCCGGTGCGTGGATCATATACAGAGATGCCCAGTCCGTCGCTTCCTATGAAGAGGCGGCCGTTTCTGCTGATGTAGATATCATCTATAGGCAGGTTTCCGATAGATGGAATCCTGCTGAAAGTCCGGGTTCCGGATTTGAGGATATAGACACCTGCGTTGCGTGTGGCAAGATAGATGTTGCCCAGCCTGTCTTGCTGGATATCCTGTGCAGTCAGTCCTTCCGTGCCGGGGAAATTAGAGGTGACTTTGCCGTTGGCTTCTCTTCTGTGGAGTTTTCCGTCTTCTCCTACAATCCAGAGTCTTCCCCATTTATCTTCCAGCATCCGTCGGATATACTTCAGCTTTTCCACCTTACCCTTCAGGGCATGGCATTCTCCGGCATCCTCTTTGAGGAGCATGATGCCGTAACCGGAAGTGCCGATGAGGACATCCTTGTTGCGCAGGGGATAGATCTGCGTAACGTATGTGCGGAGTTCCTTGTTCCTGGAATCAAGCATCGGGATAGACTGGAACTGGCAACCGTCATATTTCTGCAGTGAGTTGTTGGTGCCCACCAGCAACTGTCCGTTGGCTCTTTGCTCAATGCAGTTGATGTAGTTGCTGCTGAGGCCTGGAATCTCCGCACTGTTCTTTTTCAGCACGGTGAAGTTATAGCCATCGTAGGTGTTCAAGCCGTTACGGGTGGCTATCCAGATGAAGCCATTCGAGTCCTGGAACACCTGTGTGGCGAGGTTGCTCGAAAGCTGGTTGTCTGTGTTGAATAGTTTGCCGTTCTGTGCCCATGCGAGGGTAGAGAAGAAACATACCAAAAACAATATTCCGAATTTTAGTCTAGATATCATTTTATTTATTTTGTTTTGTAGGTTTATTATTTTTTGCAAAAATACTCATTTTTTGGGAAAAATCATCAGAAAAGGGAATGTTTTTACCATAAAAACGGAATAAAACGCCATTTTTTGCGTGATGTGTCTCAAAATGTAACGTGGCGCAAAGTTTTTGAAACACTCGCTTTGCTCTCTGCAAAGTATTGGTTACTCAGGCAAAAGTGCTATTTTATAAAAAGGAGTATCTTTGCAGCGACAATCGAAAAATGATAAATCTAAAAAAAAGCTTATAACATGAATCAGAGAAAAATTGTTCTATCGCTCATCCTGGCGATGTTTTCCATGGTGGGAAATGCGGCAGATGTTGCCGATGAAAACACCAGCAGTCATCTTCCAGCACTGCATGTGGAAGGGAAGGACCTGAAGGATGCTGCCGGCAAGAAGGTGGTGCTGCATGGTGTGATGGATACGCCCAACCGTTACTTCAACGGATGGAGATGGCAGCAGTGGAAGGCGGATTATTCGGAGGCAGATATCCAGCCTTGTCTGGAGTATTTCTCCAAAGAGTTTTCTGCCATTACCGATAAGGAGCAGGGAGCTTACTGCACCGTGTTCCGTCTGCATATGGATCCCTGCTGGACCAACGACCCGACGAAGAAGGCAGAGAGCGAGGCTGACATCTCGGCGTTCAGCATGGCTCGTTATCGCCTCTATCTCCAGAAGCTTTATATCCCTCTGATCAAGGATGCCATTGCTCATAGACTCTACGTCATCGTTCGTCCGCCGGGTGTCTGTCCGCAGAACATCAGTGTAGGAGACAAGTATCAGCGTTATTTGAAAGCTGTGTGGAAAGCTTTTGCCGCCGATGAATACATTCAGCAGAATTCGGGATTGATATCCATCGAACTTGCCAATGAACCCGTGAAAGTTCATCTTGCGGATGGTAAGGATTCTGATACAGCCCTACGCGATTTCTTCCAACCCGTGGTAGATGAGATCAGAGCTGCCGGTTTCAAGGGCATCATCTGGGTGCCTGGTGCCGGATATCAGAGTCTGTATCAGAACTATGAAAATTACCCGATCGTTGATAGCGAGGATAATTTTTCGTATGCGGTACACGTCTATTCCGGCTGGTATGGAGCGAGTGACAAGCAATGTGATCATGAGGCGTTTATCAGGCAGTTTCAGAAACAGGTGCCTATGGTGACCAGCAAACCGATTATGGTGACAGAGATAGATTGGAGTCCGGAAGATCCCGACAAGGCTAGCGAAGGTCACTACAATGAGTGGGGGCAGTGGACGCAGCCTAACCTGGGCAGTTGGGCAACAGCCTCTACCTCGAAATGGGGGCTCGCCTGGAAAGCGGTACACGATCATTTTGGCAATATCGGTATGACCCTGACTCATCCGCAAGAGTATTTTGATATAGATGAGTATCTGAAGAGTGGAAAGGTGGTGCCTGGTTTTCAGAATGCCAAGGCTCACGGGCTCTTTGAGGAATGCTGTGGTTATGCTTGTATGAACTGGTATCAGGAATGGTATCTGCAGCAAAATGCTACGGGTATTGAATCCATAGCCAATGGCGCAGACGTGAAATACACCTATTATTATAATATGCAAGGCCAAGAGGTGGACAAACCGCTAAAAGGTTTTTATATTATAAAACAAATGTTAAATGACGGAAAAATCCGTTCACGAAAGGTTTGTTACAGATGACAAAGTATCTGATACATGTCGCAAAGGCTCTTTATGGATAAAGACGTATCTTTGCAGCCGTGAGAAGAATAACTGGCAATTGGAAATGGCAATTAGCAATAAACTCTAAAGAATTAAAACATAAATCAAAATGAATAAAACATGATTGAACAAGTGCTAACAATGAAACGGACAGCAGCCTTATGCTTGGTGGGTGCTTTCTGCAGCTTGAATGCTCAGGCTCAGAAGATCCAGGTCAAGGGTAATCTTGTTGACGGAACAGGTGAACCTCTGATAGGTGCAACTGTTAAGGTAAAGGGAAATGCCGGTGTCGGTGCGGTCACCGACTTTGATGGTAACTTCATCATCAGTGTTCCTTCTGAGAATTCTACCCTCGTATTTACATACGTAGGTATGAAGACCAAGGAAGTGAAGGTAGGCAAGAAGAGAGAGCTCAAGCTTACCCTTGAGGACGACAACGCCATCGGCGAAGTCGTAGTCGTTGGTTATGGTCAGCAGAAGAAGGCATCCGTTGTAGGTGCCATCACCCAGACCACCGGTAAGGTGCTGGAGCGAGCAGGTGGTGTTTCTGACATCGGTTCTGCCCTGACGGGTAATCTGCCAGGTGTGATTACATCATCTTCATCAGGTATGCCTGGTGATGAGGATCCAAAGATCGTGATTCGTGGTGTGAGCTCCTGGAACTCTTCCGACCCTCTCGTTCTGGTAGATGGTATCGAGCGCCCTATGTCGAGTGTGGATATCCACTCTGTGCAGTCTATCTCTGTATTGAAGGATGCTTCTGCCACCGCCGTTTATGGTGTGAAGGGTGCGAATGGTGTCATCCTGATTACCACCAAGCGTGGTACTGAAGGCAAGGCAAAGATTTCTGCCAGTGCAAGTTCTGCGCTCAAGCTGGTATCTAAGTTGCCTGAGACCTACGGTTCAGCCGATGCGCTCTATTATGTGAACCAGGCAATCAAGCATGAGTTGGGACTCTCTCCTTCAAGCTGGGGCGATATCCGCTCTACCGACTTCATCAACAACTATAATGCTCCTGCAGGCAGTATCGATCCGGAGACCGGATTGCTGATGAGCGAGCGTTATCCGGATGTAGATTGGCAGAAGGAACTCTTCAAGGACTACGCCATGTCTTACAATGCCAATGTGAACATCGCAGGTGGTACCAAGGCTGTGAAATACTATGCAGCCATCGACTATCAGCATGAGGGTGACCTCTTCCGTGAGTGGGAGAACAATCGTGGTTATACCAGCGGTTACGGATTCAACCGTATCAACGTTCGTTCCAACCTCGACTTCCAGCTCACCAAGACTACCACGCTGAAGGCAAACCTTTCGGGTAGCCATGGTATCCGCAAGTCACCTTATGGCTTGGAGAAAGGCTCATGGGCTGAGACCCAGCTCTGGCAGGCAGCTTACTCAGCACCTCATGATACCTTCCTGCCACAATATAGTGATGGTGCGTGGGGCTATTTCCCTAAAGATACGCAAGGTTCTCCAAACTCTGTAACCAATCTTGCACTTTCCGGTGAGCAGTCAACCACCACCACCCGTATCAACACCGACTTTACGCTCGAACAGAATCTTTCCTTTATTACAAAGGGATTGAAGGCATCTGCCCTCGTATCTTGGGACAACGTGTTTGTGGAGGCAAGCCGAGGTATCAACGACCTCAATCATGCTGCTCAGTATAAGTATATCGATCCTGTAACGGGTGAGGTAACCTATAAGGAGAAGCCTGCAGGAAACAACAACTTCGATTTTGTGGAGACCAAAGCATGGAAGACTGATGCGGGTGCGCTCAACAACAATCTTACCCAGCGTAACCTCTTCTATCAGGCACAGCTCTATTGGGGACGCAAGTTCGGTCAGCACGATGTAACCGCCATGGGCGTATTCAACCGCTCAGAGCGTGCTACAGGTTCTCAGTTTACCAACTACCGTGAGGACTGGGCGTTCCGTACCACCTATAATTATGCCGACCGCTACATGCTCGAGTATAATGGTGCCTACAACGGTTCTGAGAAGTTCTCCAAGGACAACCGTTTCGCCTTCTTCAATTCGGGTGCTATCGGTTGGAACGTAGCCAACGAGAAATGGTTCAAGCCAGTGGCTGAGACAAAGGTATTCGGCAGAAACCTGGTTGACATCCTCAAGCTTCGCTACTCTTATGGTGAGATTGGTGAGGATAATGTATGGGAACGCTGGCTCTACCAGACCACTTGGGCTTACGGTGGCAAGACACATCTTGATTCAACCAACCCAAACAACGAATCCATTTATACTTGGTATAAGGAAGCAAAGGTAGGTAATCCAGATATCCATTGGGAGAAGGCAATCAAGCAGAACTTCGGTATCGACTATGCTTTCCTCGGTGGTCTAGTAGCCGGTTCGCTTGAGTTCTTCAGCGAGAAGCGTTCCGACATCATGATTGCCGGCGGCAGCCGTTCGGTGCCTTCCTATTTCGGTGCTTCTGCTCCTTACGTGAACAAGGGTAGAACCAAGACCACAGGTTATGAGCTTGAAGTTCGACTGAAGTATGACTTTGCCAACGGTATCCATGCCTATGCCAACATGAACATGACTCATGCAAAAAATGTTGTTACCGAGCATGACGACCCAGAGTTGCTTCCTGCATACCAGAAGAACATGGGATTCTCCATCGGACAGGGCAAGAGCTATCTCGACAATGGTACAGCACAGTCTTGGGATGATGTCATCGCAATGACTCCTCATAATACCAACGACAACCAGAAGTTGCCAGGTCAGTATATCATCACCGACTTCAATGGTGACGGTGTGATTGATACCAATGATAGTGCGCCTTATGGCTTTACAGGTACTCCTCAGAACACCTACAATGCCACTATCGGTATTGACTACAAGGGATTCAGCATCTATGCGCAGTTCTATGGTGTAAACAATGTGAGCCGCTATGTAGCGTTCAACTCACTGCCTAAGCCATACCTTCACACGGTGTTCAAGGAGGGTGCTCACTGGTCAACATCAACTCCAGACGGTATTCCTTCACTCCGCATGAACTCTACTCCAAGTTACTATGAGGGTACCCGCTTCCTCTACGATGGCTCATTCTGCCGCTTGAAGAACCTGGAGGTGGCTTATACCTGGAACGGCGGATGGATCAAGAGTCTCGGTCTCTCTATGTTGAAGGTTTATGTAAATGGTAACAACCTCTTCCTCTGGACGGATATGCCTGACGACCGTGAGTCGAACTTCGCAGGTACAGGTCTTGCTTCTCAGGGTGCATACCCAACAATGAAGCGTATCAACTTCGGTTTCAAGTTAGAGTTGTAAACAGCGTTAATATAACACATTATTTATTATGACAAGAATAATTTCTAAATATAAGTCTGCCTGCCTGGCGTTGGCATTGGGATGTTCTCTCGCCATGACCACCAGCTGTACAGACTATCTTGACAAGTCACCTGAATCGGATGTATCTGCAGAGGCTGCTTTCAAGAATTTCAAGAATTTCCAGGGCTTTACAGAGGAGCTTTATCTCTGTATTCCTGACTTCACCAAGAGTTACTGGAACACGTCCTGGAACTGGGGTGAGGATGATATCCAGGCAGTGGGTATCAACTACATGATGAGCTACAAGGTTGACCAGGGTGACTTCTGGGGCTGGCAGAAAGAGTACGACGGATGGGGCGCATGCTTCATGGATCAGGGATCAAGTTTTTTGGATCCAAGCGACGCCGGTAACAATTATCGTTTTTCTCGTGGTCTCTGGAAGGCTGCATGGTATGGCATCCGTAAGGCAAATCTGGGTCTGGAGAATATGGACCTGATGACTGCTGCCACTCAGGAGGAGAAGAATACCATCAAGGGTCAGTTGCTCTTCTTCCGTGGATGGCTTCATTTCCAGCTGATGCAGTATTTCGGTGGTCTGCCATATATTGATCATACCATAGCTGCCGACCAGCCAATGACTCTTCCTCGTGAAAGCTGCCAGGCATGTGCCGAGAAGGCTGCTAAAGACTTCCGTGAGGCTGCAGAGCTTCTGCCTATCGACTGGGACAAGTCTCCTGTAGGTCGCAATACTTTAGGTAAGAATGGCTTCCGCATCAACAAGATTACCGCACTTGCCTATGAAGGAAAATCACTCTTGTGGGCAGCTTCTCCACTGGTGAAGAACTGCGATGACAAGATGAATGTAAACGGCAATGCCAGCACCTACGATTATGATTCCAACTATGCACAGCAGGCTGCTGAGGCACTTGGCGAACTCCTTACTCTTGTAGAGACGGGACAGACCCAGTACAAGCTCGTGGATTTTGCTGATTACTCAGACCTGTTCTATACCTGGAACAAGAATATGCTTCCTCCAGGTTCTACCGAGAATATTCTCCGTGATATTCCAGCCGATGCATGGCATAACTCTCACTTCGGAGTGTTTACCGAGTTTGGCGGTCAGATTCTTACAGGTGGTAAGATTTTCTCGCAGCCTACAGCCAACTATGTCAACTATTATGGTATGGCGAATGGTCTTCCTCTTGATGACCCTGAGTCTGGCTTCGACCCAACCCATCCTTGGAAGAACCGCGACCCACGTTTCTATCACGACATCGTATATGATGGAGTAAAGGTGGTAGAGGGAACCATCGAACCGGATGCCAACCGATATGCCAACCTCTATACAGGAGGTACTTATCGCGATGATATCAACGGGAGCCGCACAGGTTATCTGCTCTATAAGTTCATTCCTATGATTGCCAACAACTATGATATGGGTAGTACTTATAACAAGCTGTACATTGATGTGCCTTATCTGCGTCTTGCCGACTGTTATCTGATGTATGCCGAGGCTTGTGCTGCCGTAGGTGGAGCCACCGCTTCAGCCAAGTGCTCACTCACAGCTCTCGATGCCGTGAACAAGATTCGCGAGCGTGCCGGCGTAGCAGACGTTGCTGCCAAGTTTAGTGGCAACAAGGACAAGTTCATGGACGAGGTTCGTCGCGAGCGTGCCGTAGAGCTTGCTTTCGAAGGTCACCGTTTCAACGACCTGCGCCGCTGGTTGCTTCTCGACAAGGCACCATACAACATCAAGACCTCTCAGGAGTTTGTACGTGCAGGCAAGTTTGATCCAAAGAATCCACAGAACACTGAGGTTTCCGGTTTCAAGGAGAAGACCATTCTTACCCGCCACTTCACAAGCAAGCACTGGTGGATGCCTCTGAAGAAGAAAGACACCAGTATCTATCCTGAGATGTTCCAGAATCCAGGTTGGTAATAGAGTGTGAATCAAGAAAACAAATAAAAGCATAAAGAAGAAATAAATTATGAGCAACATAATTTCAAGATATAAAGCCATTCTTCCGGTTTCCCTCTTCGCTCTGTCTGCACAAGGAGTGATGGCACAGGATGCCCCAGAAGCAGACACCATCAACGTGGCTTTCCGCAAGGCGGATGCCCGTGATGTAATCACTCCTGTCAGCACGGTCAAGGTGAAGGATCTGCTGGAGAAGAACTACAATACCTACAGCCTCGACAATATGCAGGCTTTGGCTGCAGGTTATAACGGGTCGCTGTGGAACCAGGGTGATGCACTCGTGCTGATTGATGGTGTGCCACGTGATGCAAACAATGTATTGCCAACGGAGATTGAAGACATTACCTTCCTCAAGGGTGCTTCTGCCGTTGTTCTCTACGGTAGCCGTGCAGCAAAGGGTGCCATCCTCATCACGACCAAGCGTGGTAAGGTAGAACCGCTGAAGATTACAGCACGTGCCAACTATCAGATGAGTGTAGCGAAATCTTTCCCTACCTATCTCGATGGTGCGCAGTATATGACGCTTTACAATCAGGCGCTTGCCAACGATGGTCTTTCTGCCAAATATTCAGAGGAAGACATCTATAACACGGCGGTTGGTACCAATCCTTACCGTTATCCAAACCAGCAGTTCTATAATTCTGATTATCTCAGAAAGAACAAGTCCCGCTACGATGTGACGGCTGAGTTCGAAGGTGGTGGTAAGTTTGCACAGTTCTATACCAACGTGAGCTACTACCGCGAGGGCGATTTCCTCAATTTTGGTGAAGGAAAGAACAACTATACCGACCGTCTGAACGTACGTGGTAACATCGACCTCCAGCTCGCAGACTGGGCTTCGGGTTGGGTGAATGCCAACGCTACCTACTATAACCAGCATGGTTCAAACTCCAAGTTCTGGGAAGCAGCTTCCACATTGCGTCCTAACCGTGTGGCTCCATTCATCCCGCTGTCTTATCTTGACCCGATGGATGCCAACTCTCAGGCTCTCATCAATAACTCAAGAAATATCATCACCAATCCTGCGGGATTGCCAGCCGGACAGTATTTCCTGGCTGCTACACAGGAAGACCAGACCAATGCCTTCGCAGATATGTATGCTGCAGGTTACAACACCTGGACATCCCGCCAGATGCAGTTTGATACAGGTGTCAAGTTTGATCTGTCCTCTGTACTCAAGGGCTTGAGCTTCAAGACCATGTTTGCGGTTGACTATTCTACGTCATACACAACATCCTTGAACGACAGTTATGCAACCTTCGGTGTCAACTGGACACAGTTTGACGGCAAGCAGATTATCGGTTCCGTCACTCAGTATGGCGAGGATAAGCATACAGGTACGCTGAACTCCAGCAACTCAGCAGAGCGCCAGACGCTTGCCTGGACCGGTCAGTTTGACTACGTTAACTCCTTCGGCAATCACAATGTGAATGCCACCTTGCTCGCCAATGGTTATCAGCAGACCATCAGCGGTGAATATCACAAGGTAAGCAATGCCAACCTGGGACTTCTCGTGTCATACAACTATGCACATAAGTACTATGCCGACTTGGCTGCCAATGCAGTACACTCAGCCAAGCTTCCTGAGGGCAACCGCAATGCCATCTCTCCATCGGCAACTCTCGGTTGGAGACTCTCTGAAGAGAATTTCCTGAAGGATGTAAACTGGCTCGATGACCTCCGTCTTACTGCAGGTTATACCGTATTGAACCAGGATCTTGATATCAAAGAGTACTTCATGTATGAGAATATTTTCACGGCTACCGGTACATGGTGGGGATGGTCTGACGCCAACAACAACATCCAGACTTCCGACTCACAGCGTGGTGGTAACGACAAGCTGGGCTTCATCAAGCGTAAGGAGTTCAACGTAGGTTTGAATGGCGCGTTGTTGAACAATAGACTGACCTTCGCCGTCAACTACTACAACACGGTGACCGATGGTTTGCTTGCTCAGCCAGATTACATCTATCCAAGCTACATGCATACCTACTGGCCTGTATCTACATTCGTGCCATACATCAACTACGGCAAGAACCGCCGCACAGGTGTTGACTTCTCTCTCGGTTACAAAGACAAGGTGGGAGACTTCGAATATGGCATCCAGGCATTCGGACAGACCAACAGCTCAAAGAACTTGAAGGTTGCTGAAAATGTAGAGAATGACTACATGCGCACAGAAGGCAGGCTCATTGATGCCCTTTGGGGATATGAGTGCTTGGGTTACTACAACAGTCAGGATGAAATTGACAATGACAAGGTCAAGAGCTCTTTCGGTACAGTGAAACCTGGTGACTTGAAATACAAGGACCAGAATGGTGATGGAATTCTCGACTCTAAGGACCGTGTGGTTATCGGTCGCTGGAGCGCCAAGTTTACCGGTGGTATGAATCTTACCCTGAAGTACAAGAACTTCACCCTCTTCGCCATGTTGACCGGTCAGTTTGGTGGAAATGCCATCAAGAACGATACCTACAATTGGGTTTACGGTGAGCGTAAGTACAGTGATGTGGTACTCGGTGCTTGGACAGAAGATAAGTACAAGAACGGTGAGGCTATCACCTATCCTCGTCTGACAACACAGAGTGGTGACAACAACTTCAATACTTCCGACTACTGGATGTATTCAACCGACCGCATCGACTTGAGCCGCGTGCAGCTTACCTACGATTTCAGCAAGTCTCTCTTCGGAGACAACGCCTTGGTGAAGGGCTTGCAGGTATATGTTAACGGCAGCAGCCTCCTGACGATTGCCGGTGAGCGCAAGCAGATGGAACGCAATGTAGGTTCTGCTCCTCAAACCCGCAGTTTCACCATCGGTGCAAAGGTCGAGTTCTAATATAGAAATTAAGATAATGAAAATGACAAAAGTTATGAACAACTTACTATCAAAATATAAAATTGGTGGAGTGGTGCTCGGACTGGCTCTTTCGATAGGACTGACAAGCTGTGACGACATGTTTAAGCCTGCCATCGAAAACCATCTGGGTTTCGAGTACATGTACGAACATCCTGACTATGCTGATGGTGTACTTGGCAACGCCTATACCCGTCTGCCAAACGGCTCTTACTCATTCAATGATGTCGCTACAGACGATGCCGTGAGCAATGATGCTACCGATTCTTATCGCAAGATGACAGGTGTAGATAACTGGACTTCCAGCAACAACCCAGTGGAAACCTGGCGCAACTGCCGTGCAGCCATCCAGTATATCAACCTCTTCCTTGCCAGTGTGGATAAGGTAAACTGGAACAGCGATGAGGCTGTGCGTGCCATGTACGAACAGCGTTACATCGGTGAGGCAAAGGGTTTGAGAGCACTCTTCATGTACTATCTGCTTCGTGCCCATGGCGGTTTGGATGCCAATGGAACACTCCTCGGTGTGCCTAACGTTCTTGAGCCAACCAATGTAAGCTCAGATTTCAATTCCCTGGAGGTGCGTGCTTCTTATGCCGACTGCATGAAGCAGCTTATTGCAGATGCTGAAGAGGCTGTGCGTGTACTCCCTGTTGACTACAAGGATACCGATAATGAGACCATGACCGTCAGTTGCCTTGGCAAATCATATACGGTAACAAAGGCTACTTACAACCGTGTGCTCGGAACCAACTTTGCCGGACGCTTCAGTGGTCGTATCGCCCGTGCCGTTCTTGCCCAGGCTACCTTGATGGCAGCATCTCCTGCCTTTGCCAGCGGAAGCGGCGTAACCTACGAGCAGGCTGCCCAATATGCCAAGGCTGTGCTCGACCTCAATGGTGGCATTTCAGGCATCGATACAAATGGTCTGGAGTGGTATGCAGACCCAAACATGAAGGATCTTACTGCGGCTGAATGTCCTAAGGAAGTACTCTGGCGTACAGAGAAGAGCGAGAGCAATGATTTGGAGACCAAGTACTACCCACCATCAATCTATGGTCAGGGTCGTATCAATCCAACCCAGAATCTGGTAGATGCATTCCCTGCTGCCAACGGTTATCCTATTACAGATGCCAACAGCGAATATGATCCAGCTAATCCATACGCTAACCGTGACCCTCGTCTGGCTAAGTACATTATCTATAACGGACAGACAGCCGGTTCTGGAAACACTGTCATCAATACACAGGCAGACAATGCAACTAATCTCGATGGTCTCAACAAGGACGTTTCCAAGTCAACCCGCACAGGTTACTATATGAAGAAACTCCTCCGTCAGGACATCAATCTGGATCCTACGGTTAACGGCAAGGCTTATCATTATACAGCCCGCATCCGTTACACAGAGCTTTATCTGGATTATGCTGAGGCAGCCAATGAGGCTTATGGTCCTAAGGGCGGTACAGATTACTCAGCCTACGATGTAATCAAGGCAATCCGTGAGCGTGCCGGTCTGGGCGAGTTTGGTGAAGATCCATACCTGGAAGAGTGTGCACAGAGCAAGGAAAAGATGCGTGAGCTGATCAGAAACGAGCGCCGCATCGAGCTTTGCTTCGAAGGCTTCCGCTTCTGGGATCTCCGTCGCTGGAAGGCTAACCTTACAGAGGAGGCAAAGGGTATGAGCATCACCAACGAGGAGGCTGGTAAGAAATATACTCCTATCTCAGTGGAAGCACGTAACTTCAAGGAGAATGCCTTCTATGGTCCAGTGCCATACGACCAGATTCTTAATTTCCCATCACTCGTTCAGAACGCTGGATGGTAAAAAGAACAACATTTGGTAATAAAAAGAAAAAAAAGAAGATTATGAATAAAACATTCAGAAAAATAGGAACTGCAATCATGGGACTTGCCTTGGTAGCTGGTCTTTCTACCTCTTGCTCTAACGGCGATTGGGAGGATTACCTTCAGGGCGGTATCGGCGGCGGTATCGGCCAGGGCGGTAACAATGGCAAGGTATCTGTATATTTCGCTATGCAGGCACCAATCCGTGTCATCACGCTCGGTAATGACGATGATGCAGTAAATACCGACGACAATGCTCATCAGTTCAAGTTGCAGGCTACTTGGGGCGGTGGCTACAAGAATACCAAGGATTGCAAGATCAGCTATCAGATTGATCCATCTCTTTTGCCAGAAGGTAGTGGCATGGAGGTACTCCCTTCATCCTACTATACTCTGGAGGATCCTAACACCTTGACTATTCCTAAGGGAAAAATCATTGGTGGTACAATTGTTCATCTGACTGATGCCTTCTTCAACGATCCAAAGGCTGCTGCAACTCACTATGTATTGCCAGTAAAACTCGTTTCTTCCCTGACAGGTGATTCTATTCTTGAAAAGCAGAACTATCAGATGATCTGCGTGAAGTACAAGAATCAGTATTCTGGTATGTACTGCAAGACTGGAACTACCAATATCCAGGATTTGAAGACCATTACTCACAAGAACGAGGATGTGCTGGATGTGGTTTCTACAGTAGATTTCAATACATCTTCCATCACTTTCTCATATCCTGTAAAGGAGTGGAAACATGATGATAAAACGGATAGCTGGAGTCAGATTGATGCATCGAAGGAGTTGACCATTACTCTGGCATTCAATGGAGAAAACTGTCAGGTTCTTCAGGACGGCAAGGTTATCGGTAATGGTACCTTCGCTCCTCGTGGCATTCAGGACTTCAGCGACAAGAACCGTATGGCTGATTGTCTGAAGATTAAGTTTGATGCTACAGTAGTGACCAACGCCGGTGATGTAGAGCACGAGAAGACCTGGACGATCTCTGGCGACTATGTGATGTCAATGATGTCTCGTGGCAACAAGCTTGAGTCATGGAAGTAATTTCGTAACAAACTAATGAAAATGAATTTAGTAGTATGAAAGTAAATAAATATATTATATCTGCACTGGTCTGCCCATTTGTTTTGGGCAGCTGTGCAGACTGGGATGACTGGAAATATGATGTCGAGAAGCCTCAGACCATCGCTCAGTATGAGTACCTCAACGACTATGCTCCCCTGAAGGAGAATCTGGATCGTAGTGCTCATCCTGACTTCAAGGTGAGTGGTGCACTCGGCGTGGACGAGTTCAACCAGCAAGGTCCTCTCTTCCGTCTTGCAGCCCATAACTTCGATGAGGTGGTAGCCGGCAATGCCATGAAGATGTCTTCTTGCGTTAACGACCAGGGTGTGATGGATTTCAGTAAGGTATCTTCTTTTGTTAATGCAGCAGAGGATGCTGGTGTTTCTATCTATGGTCATACGCTTGCCTGGCATGCTCAGCAGCCTAAGAAATGGCTGACCGGGCTGCTTGTAGATAAGGAGTTACCTCCTTCATCTAATGTCACACGTTGCTTGGTCATTAAGAATGCAAAAGCTGGTGGTCATTGGGATGCTCAATTATATTTCCCTGCTCATTTATCTCAAGGGAAAAAGTATGTCTTCACAATGAATGCAAAAGCTTCTGCTCCTTTTGACTTAATTCTATGGGGTGCTCCAGGTGATGCAGGTTTAGGCTCGATTTCAGTAGGTACTCAATGGAATGAATATACCGTTGAATTTACTCCGGCAGCCAATTATGAGAACTTTGTTTTTGCTGCAGGTAAACTGGGCGGTGAACTGGACATCAAGTCTTTGAGTCTTTGTGAAGAAGGTTCTACCAATAATTTGATTGTAAATGGTGACATAAAAGAAGACGAAGTTCCTTGTAATAAGCCATATTCTTGGCATGCTGTAACTTCAACAATTCAAGAGGTGGCCGAAAATCAAGTGGTTGAAATCCCTGTAAGTGTTGGGCATCTTACCTTTGATGATGGTCAGAACCTCGGCGGATGGGGTATGGATAATGCTCCTGCGATTGTCAATGGAGTTTGTGAAGTTGGTAACAACGCAGCCAAGGAAAATGACTGGAATGCACAGATTAACTATGAGCCAGGTTTCACTTTCGAGAATGGTAAAACCTATCACTTGAAGATGAAGATCAAGGGTTCTGTAGCTGGTGAATTTGGTGCAGGATTCCAGAATCCTGACGGATACAAAGGATGTGGTAACTTCCCTACCATCAAGGTTACAACTGATTGGAAGGAAGTGGATGTTGCTACCATGTGTAATGGTGACAATGCCTTGCGCTTGCTGCTGAGTATCGGTAAATATGGAGGTACCCTCTATATTGATGACTTTGAGGTTTACTACACGAAGTCTGCAAATTCTATTCCTCTCACTCCTCAGGAGAAGTCTGATACCCTTACCTGGGCAATGAACAAATGGGTAAGCGGCATGATGCAGGCTACAGGAGGCAAGGTGAAGGCTTGGGATCTCATCAACGAGGCTATCTCGGGTGGTGGCAACGTGAATGGCTTCTATGCTCTCCAGACTGCCGGTGAAAATTCTGAGAATGATTTCTTCTGGCAGGATTACTTCACACCAGAGATGTATGGTCCTATCGTAGAGAAGGCGGCACGTGATGCCTATGCTGCGGTAGAGGGAACAAACCCTGCCGACCTCAAACTCTTCATCAACGATTACAACCTGGAGTCTGACTGGGATAACAACCAGAAGGTGAAGTCGCTTGTCTATTGGATTGGTGTTTGGGAAAAGAAGGGTAAGGAACTCGGCTATAACACCACGATTGATGGTATCGGATCACAGATGCACATCAGCTACTACGAGAATCCACAGACTCTGGAAAGCAAGAAGAAGGGCATCCAGAACATGCTCAAGATTATGGCAGAGACCGGCAAGCTCGTCCGTATCTCAGAACTTGATATGGGCTATGTAGATGCTGAGGGCAATGATGTGACTACTGCTCAGCTGGAGAAGCTTCCTATCGATGAGCGTGTGGCTAAGGAAAAGGCTATGGCAGAATACTACAAGTGGATTATCGAGCAGTATTTCGCTATCGTTCCTACCAGTCAGCAGTATGGCATCTGCCAGTGGTGTCTCACCGATGCACCAGTAAGCAGCAGTTGGCGCGGTGGACAGCCTGTAGGTCTCTGGAACCTGAACTATCAGCGCAAGCCTGCTTATGGTGGCTTTGCTGAAGGTTTGAGTGAGGCTAAGTAATCTTATATATTAAGGTATTACATAAAGCAATCATACAATGAACAAGTTATCAATCTTTGCATCAATGATGATGATGATGTGCCTTCCGATGATGGCACAGAAGAATGGTAGCAAGGCACAGGTAAAACCTGATCCGAACTTCCAGATTTATCTCTGCTTCGGACAGTCGAACATGGAGGGTAATGCCGCCATTGAAGACATCGACCGAACAGGAGTGAATCCAAGATTCATGGCAATGTATGCCGTGGATGATGTAAAAGCAGGATGGAAGAAGGGGCTGTGGCATACGGCTGTTCCACCTCAGGCACGACCAAGCACAGGCTTGACTCCGGTGGATTACTTTGGCAGAAAAATGGTAGATAACCTGCCTGATAGCATCAAGGTGGGAACCATCACCGTGGCGGTGGGTGGCGCTAGCATTGACCTCTTCGATAAGCGTACCTGTAAGGCTTACCTGAAGAAGCAGCCAGACTGGATGAAGAATTTCGCATCCCAGTATCATGGTAATCCTTATGCCCGACTCATCGAGCTGGGCAAGATTGCCAAGAAGCAGGGTGTTATCAAGGGCATCCTCCTGCATCAGGGTGAAACCAACAATGGCGATGCCAACTGGCCTAACCGTGTAAAGACCGTATATAATGATATTCTGAAAGATTTGAATCTGAAGGCAGAAGATGTTCCTTTGCTCGTGGGTGAGACGGTTCAGAAAGATCAGGGCGGTAGTTGCTGGCAGCATATCGCTGTCGTTGATGATATCGCCAAGACCATTCCTACAGCTCATGTCATCTCTTCCAAGGGATGCCCTCAGCGTGGCGACGGCTTGCACTTCATCGCTGAGAGTTATCGCACGATGGGTAAGCGTTATGCCAACATGATGCTTTCTCTGCTCGGTATCATTCCGGATGCCAATTATCCACGTGTAGATAAAGACCGCCGTGCCTACGTCAAGCTCCATGCACCGGAGGCAAAGGAGGTAATCTTCGATATCTGTGGCAAGAAGTATCCGATGAAGAAAGATTTGGATGGTGACTGGTATGGCGTTTCTGACCCATTGGTAGTAGGCTTCCACTATTATTTCCTGAATGTGGATGGTGTGCAGGTGGTTGATCCAGCCAGCGAAACCTATTTCGGCTGCTGCCGTGAGGCGGGTGGTCTGGAGGTTCCTGAGGGAGCCGAAGGCAACTACTATCGTCCTCAGCAGGGAGTAGCACAGGGTCAGGTTCGTTCGGTATCTTACTATGCTGCATCTCAGGGCAAGTTCCGCAGAGCCATGGTTTATACGCCTGCAGAATATGAAACCAATCAGAACAAGCGCTATCCTGTGCTCTATCTGCAGCACGGAATGGGTGAGGACGAGACGGGCTGGAGCCATCAGGGCTATATGCAGCACATCATGGACAATCTCATTGCCGAAGGCAAGGCAGAGCCTATGATTGTGGTGATGGAGAGCGGCGATGTGAAGCAGCCTTTCGTGCCACGTCCTGGCAAGGATGCGGATGAGGAACGCAAACTGTATGGTGCTTCTTTCTATGATGTGATTATCAAGGATCTGATTCCGATGGTAGATAAGAAGTTCCGAACCTATACCGACAGAGAGCATCGTGCGATGGCTGGCTTGTCGTGGGGCGGTTGCCAGACTTTCAACACCGTGTTGCCGAACTTGGATAAGTTCTCAGCCCTGGGAACTTTCAGCGGAGCACTTTTCGGTGTGGATGTCAAGACCTGCTTCAACGGTGTCTTTGCCGATGCAGCGAAGTTCAACAGCCAGATAAACTATATGTTCATGGGCTGCGGTTCTGAAGAGAACTTTGGTACCGAGAAGATGGCGAAGGAGTTGAAAGACCTGGGCATCAAGCTGGATGTCTATGTTTCACCAGGTACTCATCACGAGTGGCTCACCTGGCGCAGATGTCTGAAGGAATTCGTTCCTCATCTGTTCAAGTAACAGGATTTACTAAAAAATCCTATAATTATATATCAAACGTTGAATCCCGGAGCAGCCAGGCTGTTTCGGGATTTTTCTATATGTATAAATGGGAATTTTATAACAGCCTAAAACACAGCTATTTACAACTACTTAAAACTTGTTTGCTGAAAATTTGCAGTTTACTGCTGGCTATCCAGCACCCCGTCGCCGTTAGCGTCCAGTACGGAATTATCTAAGTTAAACTGCATACTGGCAGGCACACCGATATATAGAGACTGGCCAGTATTTAGCGCGTCGCTTTCCTCAGTATGGAGAACACCGGAGAGCGTAGCCGTAAAAGCATCGAGGCTACTATAACGCGCTTGCACGGTAAAATCTTTTATACTATATATGTACGCAGGGTAGCTGCCGGACGTAGTTACGTTAGTCCAGCTATGGAAAATACGGCCCTTTATGTAGGGTGCAAAGTAGGAGCAGCGGCCACCTTTAAGCTGCATACATACAACCATATCGCCGGAGCGTGCGATATACTGCCCGTCGTTAGGGGCTAAATCGCTTTCGTCTTTAGAGCAGGAAACGCAAACGAAAGCGGCCAGCATCACGAATAATAACTTTTTCATTTTGCCATTAACTGTAATAGGGTTTGTATTTGCTTATCCTTTTCGGCCAGCATATCGCGCACGAATGTTTCGGACAGTACCGCGGTTTGCTGGCCGATTACTGTAGCGTTTTTGCCGGTTACACTATTAGCACCAGTTACCGGCGCGCTAACAGCCGGAGACGTGGCGCGGTACATTTCGCCAACACCGCGCAGCAGCCAGTCTGCCGATACGTCCGGGCAGGCATCCAGCACCCGCAGGACTGTATCGAGCGATATATTACTGCCGTGGCTTAACTGGCTATTTAGCCGTTTTTGGGTTGGTGTGTCGCCACCAGCTACCGAATTTTGGGATAACCCCTTTTCTTTTAGCAGCAGGTTAATGCGGTTACGCACGTCTGCGGCTTTACTTACATAGTCTTTCATACGCTTTCAAACTAAATTATACGTCCAAATACCCGTATTTCTCTAAATAATCGTTAAATTTAGAGCATTACGGGTAATTTTTTACCTAAAAGTTTTGGAAGTTACCGAAATACCTCTATCTTTGCACCAACGAACAAACGAACGAACCGAAAGGGCATAAGAAAGGCCGCCGACTTTTTAGCCGGCTATCGCATACTTTCCAATGGCAAAGATAGGCGGTTTTTCTTTATGTACCAACGAACGAACGAAGTTTTTAACAAAAGTTAGAGGAAATGACGCAGAAAGTTAGTGAAATGGCGGTAAAACCCGTCGAAAAGATTACCCGCGAACGTCTTAGGGCTATGCGAAATGGGGACACCATTACTACGCAATGCGCGGACGGCTACGATATGGATAGCCAAAAAAACACGGCCTACGCTATGCAGAAGATGGAAAACTGCCGCTTTGCCTGCAAAAGCGATGGGCTACAGCTATCGGTTACGCGCTATGGTGCCAGTTAAGCCAGTATGCGAACCGGATAGACGCTACAGCCAGCGCGAGGCGGCAGAGCTTTTAGGCGTGGAGCGTCACACGGTAAAACGCTGGGAGCAGGACGGCTGCATACGTTTCAACGTAAGAAAAGCCGGACGCGCAAAATTTACAACGGGAAGGCAGATAGTTAAATGCTGGGAAGCCACCTATTTATAAACAATTTAATCGCAAGAGTATGAAAAAGATTTTTTCAAATTATCGCTACTACGTGCTTTTCGTGCTGGGGCTTATTACGACTATCGGCTTTTTCGCTGTACCCGACGACGAGCTGCCAGCGTTAAGCTGGGTTTACGTGCTGGTTTCCTCTAAGGTTATCGCACTGGTGGCCGGCTTCACAGCTGCCCGATTATTTACGCACTGGGAGCAGCAGGATAAGATTAAGGAGCTTACAAAGTTTATCAACGAATTATAACACAGTAAAGTTATGCAACCAATTCAAATTAACGTGCAGGTTAATATCGGTATGGATAGCGCGCTTTTGTCGATGCTTTCCGGACTTGTTACAACCGCGCAGACGGCCGCGCCAGCAGCGCAGCAGCCGCAGAGAAAACCAAAGGCCGAGGCTAAGCCAAAGCAAGTAAACCAACCAGCCGCGCAGCAGCCAGCACCCGCCGCAGAGGAAAACGCGCCAGCATCCGGAGAGGTCAAGCCCGAACCAATGCCGGAGAAACCAAAGGAATACACCGAGATAGATATACGCGCGGCGATGGATAGAACCCGTAAGCGCATCGAGGGCGAGGACTACAAGGAGAAGCCGGACAGCGAGGGTTACAAGACGTGGCACAAACGCTTAACGGCGTGGTTTAAGAATACAGCAGCCCTTTGCGGTGCCGAGAAGCCAAGCGCATTACCCGACAGCGAAAGCCGCGCTAAGTTTATCGCCGCGTGCGATGCTGTAGAGATTAAAGGCGATGAATTAACCGAAACCTGCCCCTTTTAGCCTATGAGCGCACACGCATTATTAAGCCCGTCTGCCGCGCACCGCTGGATAAACTGCGCAGCAGCACCAAGACTGGAGGCTACAGTAGAGGACAGCGGCAGCAGCTATGCAGCCGAGGGTAGTTTAGCACACGCCTACTGCGCTAAGAAGCTAAAAGAGTATTTAGGCCAGCCGACCGATGGGGAGCAAGCCGAGATAGCAGAGTTAGACGCGCAGTACCACAGCGGCGAAATGGACGAATATACGGACACCTATAAGGTTATCGTACTGGAGAAGTTAAACGCCGCGCTGGAGAGAACACCGGACGCGCAGCTGCTGGTAGAAACAAGATTAGATTTTAGCGACTACGTACCGGAGGCTTTCGGAACTGCCGACGCTATTATTATCGCCGACGGCTGTATGGAGGTTATCGACTTTAAGTACGGCAAAGGTGTACGAGTAAGCGCGGAGAATAACCCGCAGATGATGATATACGCGTTAGGCGCGTTTGCCCGCTTTAGCTTCGAGTACCATATAGACCGCGTGCGTATGACGATAGTCCAGCCGCGTATCGACAACCTCAGCGAGTGGGAGCTATCTATTAAGGAGCTTACCAACTGGACGGAAACCGTACTTATCCCCGCGGCCGAAAAAGCCTATAAGGGAGACGGCCCACAGAACCCCGGCGGCTGGTGTCAATTCTGCAAAGTAAAGAGCAGCTGCCGCGCACTGGCTAATCAATGTACTACGATGGCCAAAGACTACGCGGATAAGATACTTACCCCGGAAGAACTGGCTAACGACGTGCTGCCAAGACTGGCAACCGTTAAAACGTGGCTGGCAGGTGTCGAGGAGTACGCACTACAGCAAGCGTTAAGCGGTGTAGAGATACCGGGCTGGAAAATCGTAGAGGGCCGCAGCGTCCGAAAGATTACCGACATAAGCGGCGCGGCCTCAGCTCTAAGTAACGCGGGCTATACTACAGCGGACATATACAAGCCGCAGGAACTACGCACCATTACAGAGCTGGAAAAGCTGGCAGGTAAGAAACAGTTTGCTGCTATATGCGGCGACTATATCGTTAAACCGCAGGGCAAACCAACGCTGGCACCAGCGAGCGACAAACGCCCCGCTATAAATTCAATAGCCGACGACTTTAGCGGCATCGAGTAACAACTATGCAGCCTTTATTTGATTTCGTTATGCAGCATCCGTTTTACGCCCTATATTTAGCCCTGCTGCTGGGTATCGCGATACACGGATTTAGAACAAAAGAATAAAACGGCCCGGCGTATTCCGGGAGACGATACAAGATAAAAAGTATATGACAGACAAAGCAAAGAAAGTCGTAGATAGCGCAAACGCGCTTAGCGACGCAGTTAAGGAGGCAGGCGGCTGCCTTATGGTTATCGCCCAAGTACCTGCAAAGGACGGCGAGAAAGTAGCGGACGAGATTTTAGCGACCTTATACGGTAAGGTTTCCGACATTACCGAAGCCTCAGCGCGTATGCTGGTGCAGGAAAGCGCGGCACCGTTCCGAATGATTTTCAAGAACGCGCAGACGATTAAGGCCATTATGGAGCTAACCGGTAAGA
>ERZ1026776.555-NODE-555-length-25316-cov-7.075017_pt1 | contig 25316 bp, 23 predicted proteins | sample MGYA00380125_ERZ1026776 | MGnify/ENA primary metagenome ERZ1026776 (study PRJEB33269, sample SAMEA4719761) | human gut metagenome | biome: human-associated habitat; feature: organic feature; material: feces | place: Cameroon | collected 2013-10 ...
CGGCAGCGTCAGATGTGTATAAGAGACAGAATTAGAGGTATAGAATATTATGATGTGGTGGAAGAAGCAGGGCATTGGTCGTTTAAAATAGGTTTTTTTGCTTATGATTATTTTTACGTTGTTTTCACTTATGAACTTGATGTTATAGGGTTTTCTATAGAAGTTGGAAATGGAAGATTAATAAGCGTAATGAATACACACAATTGCTATTCAAATACAGATATGGAAGCTTATATACGACGAATTGTTGAGGAACTTGAATTAAGAATTCCAGATAAATATCTGCAAACACACGGTTGGTTATAATTTTAAATTCTTATTCAGAATGCGGATAATTCTTCACGAGCATATTAATCCATGGGAAGAATGTCAGATGATTTATTGCTAAATTCGAAAACAAATACAAATTGTGCAAATAATCTGACTGAATAGAGAAGCTTCGATGGAACAAGACAGTTCAGAGAGGTTGAATCAGATTACTTTGGCAGATACAATATGGAAATATTACAGGAAGATAGAATAATGTATCGAGCAGGTAATGCTCAAAATCCGTATGGAAGATGGTTTACGAGTGAGTCACCTGCTTCTGTTGCTAATGTAAGAATTGACACAGCGGTTAAGACTCATTGGATAGACCCGAAAACTGGTGCGTATGAGGCAAGCTCTTATATAGATAATGTATATGCGATTAAAATACCAAAGGGTACTACTATTTATACAGGACCAGTCGGACCGCAAGGTGGAGTATATGTGGGAGGATGTAATGTTATGCAAACCTATATAGATGCACCATGGACTTTTGAAGTTGTAGGAAAAACACCGTTACAATAGATTGGAGATAGAAGAATGATAAGAAATGAAGCGTTTTTGCAGTTGCGAGAGGCGTATATAGAGATTGGCAAAATGGTACAAAAATATGGATATGGACAATATAACGGGATATTAAGAATTCTTATGGGACAAGTTAATTGTATTGACTCGGATGAGAGCGATGGTGAAAAAATGAAATATCTGATAGAAAGCTATAGTAAACTGTTTGCTTCGAGAGGCGGGTTAAGCGATTTCATTATTTATGATGTAGATGTTCAATTAAGAAATCAGTTGAATGAGAAATATAATGACGAAGTAAAAAGGGTTTGGAACATTATGAAAGACTATATTTAATAATGATTTCGTATAAGGACATCCGAAATCAAAAAAGAATAATGTTCCATCGTATTGGATGCAGCCGGAAGCATACAGAATGATTACCAGTATGATGCGTTTGGTCAAAGGATTGCAGGACAGGAAAACATCCCGAATCGTCTAAGGTATAATACACAGATTGAGGATGACCTGACGGGACTTTACTATCTGCGTGCACGTTATTACAATACGGGTATCGGACGGTTCACGCAGGAAGATGTGATCTATAATGATGGACTGAATCTGTATGCTTACTGTAGCAGTAATCCGGTGATGTATGAGAATCCGAGTGGCTATGCTGCAAATGTAACAGAGTCTGTAGGTGAAGAAAAATGAAATATAGAATAGAAGAATATAAACAAAAATAGAGGAATGATAAAATGAAGGTTGTAGTAGCAATTGATTCATTCAAAGGAAGCATGACAAGCATGCAGGCAGGGATGGCATGCAAAGAAGGCATATTGGCGGCAATGCCGAAAGCAGATGTGGTGGTCAGACCACTTGCGGATGGCGGCGAGGGAACCGTAACCGCTTTGGTAGAGGGCATGAATGGCACATATGAACATGTTGATGTAACAGGACCGATGGGACAAAAGGTGCATGCGACATATGGAGTACTTGAGGACAATACGGCTGTTATGGAAATGGCAGAAGCGTCGGGAATCACACTTGTTGAAGGTAAACCTGATCCGTGGAAAGCAACCTCATTGGGTGTGGGAGAGATGATATTGGATGCTGTTCACAAGGGCTGTCGGAATTTCATAATCGGAATAGGCGGAAGCGCAACCACTGAGGGTGGCATAGGAATGCTGACGGCGCTCGGCTATGAGTTTTATGATGAGGATGACAATATTCTTCCACCGGTATTTGGCTCGCTAGCAAGGGTAAAAAAGATCAAGGCTGACAAGGTTCCTTCAGAATTGAAGCAGTGTCATTTCAAAATAGCATGTGATGTTACTAATCCACTGTGCACAGAGCAGGGCTGCGTATACATTTTTGGAAAGCAAAAGGGCGTACAGGAGCAGGAAAAGGCACAGATGGATAAAATGATGAGACAGTATGCAGACTGTGTTGAGGAGTATGCGGGAAAACGTTTTAGCGAGACACCGGGTGCAGGCGCTGCCGGAGGTCTTGGGTTTGCGTTTCTATTTGGACTCGAGAACGTGGAGCTTAAGTCCGGAATAGATATAGTGCTAAACGCCATACAGCTTGACAAGGAACTGAAAAATGCCGATATCGTTGTGACGGGAGAGGGCAGGCTTGATGGACAGAGCGCCATGGGAAAGGTGCCTGTCGGAGTAGCAAAAGCGGGCAAAAAAAATGGATGCAAAGTTATCGCACTTGCGGGAAGCGTTACTGACGATGCAAAGGCATGCAATAAAGAAGGCATAGATGCGTTTTTTCCTATTATAAGAGGGGCAACAACGCTTAACGAGGCTATGGATATCAAAAATGCTCAAAAAAATATGAAAAACACTGCAGAACAAGTTTTCAGGCTTATTGACATCAGCTCGCTTATGGAATAATATATGTTAGTAAAACTATCGTTACTGTTTATACTATTTATAATATGTGGCAGTAACAAATCATGCGTGGTGCAGGGCAGGGATGAAAAGCCCTGTATATCATAGAATATTTCAATATAAAAGGAGAAAAGCAATGGCTAAGGAGAAAAAATTAGTAGAGGCCATCACTTCCATGGAGGAAGATTTCACACAATGGTATACAGACGTTGTGAAGAAAGCAGAGTTGATGGATTATTCATCTGTAAAGGGATGCATGATCTTTAAGCCCAATGGTTATGCCATCTGGGAGAATATACAGAAAAATCTCGATGCAATGTTCAAAGAGACAGGTGTAGAGAATGTATACATGCCAATGTTCATTCCGGAGAGCCTGCTCCAGAAGGAAAAGGATCACGTAGAGGGCTTTGCACCTGAGGTTGCATGGGTCACACAGGGCGGACTTGAGACACTTCAGGAGAGACTTGCAGTAAGACCTACATCAGAGACACTTTTCTGCGAGCTTTTCAGCAAAACAGTACAGTCACACAGAGACCTTCCAAAGGTATATAACCAGTGGTGCTCAGTAGTGCGCTGGGAGAAGACAACACGTCCATTCCTCCGCTCATCAGAGTTCTTATGGCAGGAGGGACATACTGTTCATGCAACAGCCGAGGAGGCAGAGGCACGTACAGTACAGATGTTAAACATCTATGCGGATTTCTGCGAGAAATACCTTGCAATCCCTATGGTAAAGGGAAGAAAGACAGACAAGGAGAAGTTCGCCGGAGCAGAGGCTACCTATACAATAGAAGCACTCATGCATGATGGAAAAGCACTCCAGTCAGGAACCTCACACAACTTTGGTGACGGCTTCCCTAAGGCCTTCGGCATCCAGTACACAGACAAGGACAATAAATTACAGTACTGTCATGAGACATCATGGGGCGTTTCAACACGTCTTATCGGAGCTATCATCATGGTTCACGGAGATGACTCAGGACTCGTGCTTCCACCAAAGATTGCACCAACACAGGTTATGGTCATTCCAATCCAGCAGCAGAAGGACGGCGTACTTGACAAGGCATACGATCTCAAGGACAAGCTCTCAAAGGATTTCCGCGTGAAAATCGATGCAACCGACAAGACACCTGGCTGGAAATTCGCAGCACAGGAGGTTCAGGGAATCTCAACACGTATCGAGATTGGACCAAAGGATATCGAGAAAAACCAGTGCGTTATCGTTCGTCGAGACACAAGGGAGAAAATCGTTGTCTCACTCGATGAGGTAAATGAGAAGCTCGCAGAGGTACTTGAGACAATGCAGAATGACATGCTCGAGAAGGCAAAGGCATTCCTTGCAAGCCATATAAACGATGCACACGACTACAATGAGTTCAAGGCAATCGCAGAGACAAAGCCTGGCTTTATCCGTGCAATGTGGTGTGGAGACGAGGCCTGCGAGAACAAAATCAAAGAGGATACAACAGTTACAAGCCGTTGTATGCCATTTGGTGACCAGGAGCAGATTTCCGACGTATGCGTATGCTGTGGAAAGCCGGCACATAAGCTCGTATACTGGGGTAAGGCATACTAAATTCGCGCCTACGAAAATTTATTTCGCGAATTAGCAATTATTATTGTATATTATTATGATAAACAGCTCGCCGGAGGGGCGCATTGACGCAGTATATGGCTGTGGCGCATGCTCGATTTACGACGTGTCGTGTGTGAGAGTTAATGCCACCTGCAGCTGAAGCTGGCGCAAAAAATACTCGTTCAAGCGTAAGCGCGTTTGATTTTTTGCGCATAATAAGCTCTGCCGCAGGGGGTGTTTACTCTCACCAGACTAAGGAGTTATGAGAGCATGTGTTACAGTCGTATGCTGTGGAAATGTGCCCCTCCGGCGAGCGTCATTTAGAATAAAAAAGGAGAACTAAACGATGCGCATAGATTTACCGCAGAATGTCAACTTCATAATAGACAGGCTCTACGAGCATGGCTTTGAGGCATATGCGGTAGGTGGATGCGTGCGAGACAGTCTCCTTGGCAGGACACCGCAGGACTGGGATATCACCACATCTGCAAAGCCTGCGCAGGTCAAAGCGATATTTGACCACACCATAGACACAGGCATCCAGCATGGCACAGTCACGGTCATGCTGGAGCATGTGGGCTATGAGGTCACCACATATAGGATAGACGGAGAGTACGAGGATGCACGCCATCCAAAGGAGGTCACCTTTACCTCCAATCTGAAGCTTGACTTAGAGAGGCGCGACTTCACAATCAATGCCATGGCATATAATCATAGGGCAGGGCTCGTCGATGAATTTGATGGCATAGCAGATTTAAAAGCACATGTGATCAGATGTGTGGGCTGTGCACACGACAGATTCAGTGAGGACGCACTCAGGATGTTTCGTGCGGTGAGATTTGCAGCCCAGCTAGGTTTTGATATAGAGGCACAGACCAAAGCAGCCATAAAAGAGCTTGCACCTGCCATGTCAAAGGTCAGCGCAGAGCGAATCCAGGTGGAGCTTGTGAAGCTTCTGACATCAGACCATCCGCAGATGATGAGAGATTTGTATGAGCTTGGACTCACAGCGGTATTCATGCCAGAGTTTGATGTGATGATGCAGACACCACAGCACAATAAGCACCATATGTACAGTGTCGGCGAGCATACGCTTCATACCTTGGAGCATGTGCGGGCGGACAAAATCCTAAGGCTTACCATGCTGCTTCATGATGTGGCAAAGCCGGTGTGCATTACGACAGACGAGGAAGGCCAGAATCATTTCAAGAAGCATCCTGTTGTGGGAGCTGATATGACAAGAAAGATACTCAGGCGCCTTAAGTTTGATAACAGGACTACAGACTGCTGCTGTAAGCTTGTAAAAGAGCATGATGACCGTCCGGCCATCACGGAGCGCAACGTGAGGCGTGCCATGAGCCGCATAGGGACAGAGCTTTTTCCGCTGTTATTTGAGGTGAAAAGAGCCGATACACTCGGACAGAGCATGTATAAGCGCGCAGAAAAGCTTGAATACATCGCAGAATATGAGCGTGTATACAGGAAAATCCTTGCAGACCACCAGTGTGTATCCAAAAAGGAAATGAAGATAAATGGCAGCGACCTGATTAAAATGGGAGTAGAGCCGGGACCGAAGCTTGGCGATATCCTGGACAGGCTTTATGAGCAGGTGCTTGATGACCCATCGCTCAATGAGGCACAAAAACTTAAAGAGCTTGCGAATAAAATAATAACCTCTCTCATATGATTAAAAAGCATCTGAATAGTTATGATGTATTAATCATATGAGGGGGGATTTTTTTGTATAATCAGCCGGAAGTGGCTTTGGAAAATTATGAGCTTACAGTAAGCAGGATAATAAAGGGCAGAGGTGCATATATATGTGATACAGGCATCGGACAGAAAATGCTCGTGCCGTACAGAGGGCATGAGCAAAGGGCATGCACCCTGCGGGATACGCTGGCATTTATCCAGAGAAACGGTATGGATGTGGAGCAGATATCACAGACAAAGGAGCAGTGTATCATATCGCGAGACAACTGTGAGGCCGCATACATATTGAAGGATTACAGAGCAGGCAGAGAGTGCAGCACGGACAGCATAGATGATATGCGTGGCGGCAGCAGGGCATTGGCGCAGCTGCACAGTATACTGGAAAAGTATCCGCTGCCTTCGGATATGGAGGTAGAAAGTCTGCACGAAAAAGCTCAGCGCAAATGTGCGCAGATAGTAAAGCTTAAAAACTACATACTGCGTCACAGCAAGACAAATGCCTTTGAACATCTGTTTTATGAATGCTATGAGCGATTCTTAGAGCAGGGGCAGAAATCGGCGGAAATATTGTGTGAGCTGGAAAATAGTAAAAAGTCGGTTCCGATATACTGTCACGGAGCCCTCAACCAGCACAATGTCGTGTATACACAGTCCGGAAGATGGCTCCCTGTCAATTTCGAGACCATGCATCCGGGATATCCGGAAACTGATATTGCGGAGTACATGCGCAAGATGCTCGAAAAAAATCACTGGGATACAGCGGTTGCAGATGCAATTCTCGACAGCTATTGCAGCGTAAGAAGTCTTGATGATACATCAATGAGGCTGCTTGGAGCATTGCTTTTGTTTCCTGAAAAATTTTGTAAGCTCTGCAATCACTATAGCAACTCGCGCAAGTCATGGGTATGCGACCGCGATGTGGATAAGCTTGCACAGCTCATACAGCTAAGCGGGGAGCGCGAGGAGTATCTGCATGCCATAGTGTAAACAGTGATGAACATATATAGTAAATTTAATTGAAAAGTAAATGACTATACGATATATTATTATTGTGGAAAACGTTTAAAGCCGGCTATTGGCCATGATTGATGAAATACAAAAGAGAAAAGCATATTATATAAATCAATAAAGGAAATACAGGAAACACAGATGAAGAAATTCACAGGATTATTTTGTGTGTTCTGCATGCTTATGCTATCACTCGCAGCATGTGGAAAACCAGACACTGATGATGGTGTAAAAAAATTCTATAACAGCATGAATGATACGACGGAGGCCGTGGGAGAAAGCACGCAGTCCGGTTTGGAAGCTGCTGCGGCGGAAAATGGAAAGTCCGTTAAGAAAAATTCAGATATTCTCATAGTATCGGACATAAACAGTGCCAACGAGACAATCAGGGTATACAATTACTCGACAGGAGTGCAGTATCAGTATTACTATGGCCTGACCACCGGCTTTTTCGACAAATATGGCAATCACATGTCAGTTTCAGACATACATCAGGGTGATGTGGTTGACATATCTGGGGCAGATTCAGACGGCAAGGCAAAGCGTATACAAAAATCCGATAAGGTGTGGACAAACGACGCAGTGACCAATTTTTCTGTGGATAAGGATAAGAGCGTGCTTGAAATCGGAAGCAGCAGCTACAGGCTGGGTGAGCGCACCATGATATTTTCAGGCTCGGAAGTCATAGATACTGACAGCATCACGGCGCAGGATAAGCTGTCTGTTGTCGGGATTGACAAGGATATAGTGTCAATTTCTGTCACAACAGGGCACGGCACACTGCAGCTTAGCAACACATCGCTGTTTGAGGGCAGCTTTTTGCAGCTCGGAGACAGGATATTTGCGGAAATTACTAAGGATATGTCGCTTGATGTGCCGGAGGGCAGCTATACGCTTGCCGTGGCCAACAACGGCTGGGGAGGCAGCACGGATATTGAGATAAAAAGAGGCGAGACAACAAAGGTCAACTTAAATGATTTAAAGGGTGAGGGACCTAAAAAGAGCAGCATACTTTTCGAGGTTGACGTGCAGGGAGCGAAAATATATGTCGATGGCAAGGAAATAGACTATACGAGCCCTGTTGAGATAACCTACGGAAAGCACACGCTTAAGGTAACAGCTGATGGCTATGACACCTGGACGAGGACACTTTACGTGAACTCAAAGGAGGCCACCATACAGATTACGATAAACGACAATACAGATAGCACGGGCAGCGATGCATCAGGCAACGGCAACAACAGCACGGCTACCGCACAGACTCCTTCCGAGACAGCCTCAGAGAGGGCAGATGAGAAGGAAAATCAAAGTACATCTCAAGGCACCACCGGCAGCTCACAGAGTACAAATTCATCACAGGGAACAGACAGCAAATCCTCTGACAGCTCGGGAAATAGTCTGACAAATAAGGACATATCCGATTATCTTTCAACATTAACCTCTTTATTAAGCTCAAAGTAAGGTTTTAAGAATGGTAAAAGTACATAAAAGCCTAGGAAATAGCGCATTTTCCTTGACAAACCCCATAAAAACAAGTATATATATTCTTGTAGGTAATTTGGGAATACAGCTCGAATTATATAAATTATGAAAATCCAGAGGAGGAATTTTATCATGAACAAAGCAGATTTAGTTGCAGCTATGGCAGAGAAGGCCGGAGTATCAAAGAAGGACGCAGAGGCATCTTTAAAGGCATTCACAGATGTTGTTGCAGAGGAGTTAAAGAAAGGCGAGAAGATCCAGTTAGTTGGATTCGGTACTTTCGAGGTATCTGAGAGAGCAGCAAGAACAGGAAGAAATCCACAGACTGGCGCTGAGATGACAATTGCAGCATCTAAGGCTCCTAAGTTCAAGGCTGGAAAGGCTTTAAAGGATTCTCTTAACTAATAAGTTAGACTATCTGGAGTAGAAGAATGGGTGAAGTCTTTAAGGCTCCACCCATTTTTGGCTATATCCCTTGAAATTATATTAATAGTTATGAATTGGTTTATTAAAACCAGACACAGAGGTAACAATGAGATTAGACAAATTTTTGAAGGTATCGCGTCTGATAAAGAGGCGTACCGTGGCAAATGAGGCATGTGACGCAGGCCGTGTCACAGTAAACGGCAGACCGGCAAAGGCATCTGTAAATGTCAAGGTTGGAGACATAATAGAGATAGCATTTGGACAAAAGACAGTCAAGGTTAAGGTGTTAAATCTCCTTGACACAACAAAGAAGGAAGAAGCAAAAGATCTTTTTGAGTATATATAGGTAATATTTTCATGAATCCCGGCATATATTTACATATGTGATTCCACAGATGGCATGTATATGTGCGGCTGTCTATGGAGCATATTAAAAAATATGTGAGGGACAGGGAATGGAAGAAATATCAGGCACAAAGAGTCATAAGCTTATCTTGAATAATCGCAGAACAGGCAGCTTTACAGGCATTTTGGATGTGCTCTCCTTTGATGTGGGAGAGATACTTTTGGAGACGGAGCTTGGCATGCTTGACCTAAAGGGCAAGGATCTTCACGTAAACAGGCTAAACCTTGAGAAGGGAGAAGCCGATATAGAAGGTGAGATAGACATGATTACGTATTCGAAGGTACCGGAGGTGACCGGAAAGAAGGATAAAATGTTTGGCAGGATATTCAGATAAGCACCTAAGGAGGAATAATGAGTAGACGTCGTGCAAAGAGAAGAGGCGGAGCTTTAAGTGTTTCTATCATAGTTATTGCATTTCTTGTGGTTATGGTAGTCCAGGTTGTGCAGCTAAAGCAGAAGGAGGCAGCATATGCCGCACAAAAGGCGCAGCTGGAAAAGCAGTACACCAAAGAATCGGAGCGTGCTGATGAGATAGAAAGCATGCAGCAGTATATGCAGAGTGACCAGTACATAGAGGATATAGCAAAGAGCAAGCTGGGGCTTGCGTATGACAATGAAATAATCTTCAAGGAAAAGGACAAATAATTTTTGAAGAGATAGTTGCGCTTTTTCGTCAAAACCTTCATTTTTGACCACATATAATCGTTGAAAAAAGATGGAGGCAAAAAGATGAGGAGTGCAAATTTAAAAAAAGCTGTGTGGGGGCTTATGGCATTTGCATCCACACTGGTGTGTGTGATGGATTGTTATCCGCTGATACCTGCAGTGTACGGAGTTTATTGTCTGAGCAACGCTCGTACGATTATTTTTTACATAGGATTAATTATTGGAATGGGATACTTTATATCGATACCGTCGATATGCAAGTATCTCTTTATTATTGCGGTGATTTGCTTTGGAGTGAGGCTTTTCGTGAGAAAAAGCGCTAAAAACGGATGTCTGATAACAGCCGTTGTAGCAGCCTGTGCCACGGCGGTGATGAATCTGTCGGTAGCATTTTTAGGGAAGCCTGATACGGATGAGCTGGTGCTGGCTGTAGCTGAGAGTCTTGTTGTGTTTTCCATAGCCTTTGCACTGTGCAGAGCATGCGAATATTTAAGGACCTTTGGACACAATGAAAATGCGGCCATAGCAGGGCTTCTGCCTGACAGGGAGGAGGCATTTGCCACAGCGGTTTCAGGACTTTCGGGCATTATTTCGACTGCAAATGTCATGGCTGTAAAATGTACGGCAGATAAAATTCCTGATGAGAGTGAGAAAATACAGCTTGAGGTGACAGGAAGGCTTTGCGCATGCTGTGAGGGCTGCAGTGTGTGCTGGACAAGCGGGGCTTCGATTTCAGACGGTATAAAAATGCTTGCTGATGCAGTGCGCAAACGTATGAAAACAGAGGAAATTGTGCAAAACAGATATGTGGAGGGCTGCCCGCACTATACGCGCATGGTGGAGGCCGCCACAGAGGCATTTGCCCGTATTGAGCTAAATGAAGCCTGGTACAGGCGCCTTACGGAAAACAGACGCGTCATAGCCGCACAGCTTGACGCTATGGCAGAGCTTATGGAGGATTGGTGCAGGGCTGAAAAATGCATTGATAAAAAAAGAAGGCTTCGTCTTTCAAGAATTTATGTATATACGAAAGAGGCCGGTATACAGGTGGAAAATGCCCATATTTATGAGAATGTAAGGCAGCAGATATGTATAAAGGCAGATGTCTGCACCAAGGCAGATGGCGGGATTGAAATTTCAAGGTATGTACAGTCGGTTTCACGCGCCATGGGAGTGAAGCTTAGGCAGGCGCAGGGGACTGTTTCGATAATCTCCGACGAGAGGACATCTATTGTGCTGTACGAGGAGAATCAGTTCTATGCGCTTTCCGGAGTGGCGACCAAAAAGAAAACAGGCTCTCAGGCAAATGGCGACAGCTGCAGCATGTTTCAGCTGGACGATGGCATGTATCATGTGTGTGTATCCGATGGCATGGGCTCGGGCAAGCAGGCGCAGGCTGAGAGCACGCTGGTGGTGGATTTGCTTGAAAAGCTCTTAGAGGCAGGCTTTAGCAGGGAAAGTGCCCTAAAGCTGATGAACTCTGCCATGGTCATATCAGCGGGCGAGGAGTCCTATTCCACGGTTGATTTTGCCACAATAGACATGTATACAGGTGAGCTTGAGCTGACCAAAATAGGTGCAGCACCGTCATTTATCAAATCAGGGAAAAAAGTAAGTGTTATAGAAAATGAATCACTCCCGGTGGGAGTCGATGCCGCTCAGGAGAGCATACACTCAAAAAATACGCTTCAAAGTGGCGATTTTCTTGTCATGGTGACGGATGGTGTGCTAGAATATCTGCATGTAAAGGACAAGCAGGAGAAGCTTATGGATATCATCGCAGGCGTCAAAAGCGATAATGCCGGCGTGCTGGCGCAGGAAATTCTGGACAGGGTGCTGCTTGACACAGGCGGGTACGCAATGGATGATATGACGGTTGTTGCAATAGGAATCTGGGAAAAATAATGATTAGACGGACAAAAGATTATATTCTGGAAAACAAAATGATAAAAAATCACAGCACAGTGATTGTTGCGCTGTCGGGTGGTGCGGATTCAGTCTGCCTGCTGCTGTTGTTAAATGAGATAAAAAGACAGTGCGCAGATGAGCTCGATTTTGCGCTGAAGGCGGTGCATGTGGAGCATGGCATCAGAGGCGCCCAGAGCAGGGAGGATGCGAGGTTTGCGTCAGACCTTTGCGAGAGGCTTCACATACCGTGCCATGTACACTCTGTTGATGTGCCGCAATATGCAAAAAGCCATGGACTTGGGCTGGAGGAGGCCGCCAGGATATTGCGCTATGAAGCGTTTGAAGAGGAAGCAGAGCAAAATCAGGATAACAGCAGGCAGGCAGTCGTTGCGGTTGCGCACCATATGGAGGACAACGCGGAGACAGTTCTTTTTCAGATGCTTCGCGGAAGCGGAGCGAAGGGACTCGCAGGCATGCATCCGGTTTCCGTGAAGAATGGTGTCACCTATATCAGGCCGCTTTTATCGGCAACACGCGCACAGATAGAGGAATATCTGAAGGAAAACGGACAGGCTTTTGTCACCGATGCCACAAATACTGACACAGCCTACTCCAGAAACAAGCTGCGCCATGATGTGTTTCCACTGCTTTTGCAGATTAATGACAGGGCGATAGAGCATATCAATGAAAGTGCAGGACAGCTTGCGGTGATGAATGATTTTTACGAGGAGCAGCTAAAGGAGGCGTGCGACAGCATGGTTTCCAAAAAAGAAGACAGGGTGATACTTGAAATCAGCCGCTTTGAGAGTCTGCATCCGGCATTAAAAAGCGGAGTAGCGCGCGAGTGTATACATTTAGCGTCAGGGCGGCTCAAGGACATCACGAGCACGCATATCGGTGCGCTTGTGAAGCTTGCAGGGCAGCAGTCGGGCAGAAAAATCAATCTGCCGTATGGAATTATTGCGGAAAAATCATTTGGCGAGGTGATGCTCTACGCCGGAAAGTGTGACGATGAAAAAGAAGAAATTCACGTTACAGCAAAGGAGCTTGAGGCACTAAGTGCCACGGGAGAGCAAAAAACCATCAGACTTTCGGCAGATGGCTCATATGTCACGCTTTGTATACAGGATTTTAATGGTAAAATGGACGAAATTCCCAAAAAACCATATACGAAATGGTTTGATTATGATAAGATGAAGAAAGGCTTTGAAATCAGAACGAGAAAAGCCGGTGACTATATAATTGTGGATGACGAGGGCCATCACAAGAAGCTGAAGCAGGTATTTACAGGTGATAAAATTCCTGCACAGCAGAGAGCAGGACTGTGGCTTATAGCCCGTGGATCACTGGTGCATGCCATAATCGGATACAGATCCGGCTGCAGCGCACTTGTCACACCACAGACAGGAAAAGTACTTAAGATCACATTTTACGGAGGAAAACAAAATGGATTTTTCAAAGAAATATGATATTTCGGTTTACCTGACAGAGGAGCAGCTCAATAAGCGAATCGCAGAGATTGGAGCGCAAATCACAGAAAAATACAAGGGACAGTCAGTATATCTCATTTGTATACTCAAGGGCTCAATATTCTTTACCACAGAGCTTGCAAAGAGAATTGACCTGCCTATGACTATGGATTTCATGTCGGTATCCAGCTATGGCTCAGGCACAGAGTCATCGGGCGATGTCAAGATCAAAAAGGATCTTGAGCATTCTATCGAGGGCGAGAATGTCATCATCATAGAGGATATCATTGATTCGGGAAATACCCTTAGCAGGCTTTCAAAGCTTCTTGCCAAAAGAAACCCGAAGAGCCTCACAATCTGCACACTTTTGGACAAGCCTGAGCGCCGTGTGGTTGATGATGTAAATGTAGACTACGTGGGCTTTGTGATTCCGGACAAGTTTGTGGTAGGCTATGGTCTTGACTATGACCAGAGGTTTAGAAATCTGCCTTACATCGGCTTTGTCGAGGGCGAAATAAAATAAAAAGGAGAAGTAAATTGAATAAACAAAAAAGCGGTATGCGCGGAATAGGCGTATACATTATCATTGTATTTGCGGTAATCTGCATCTGGTACTGGCTGAGCGCCGGAGCTACATCAAACTCTTACACACAGAGTCAGTTCGAGAAGGATCTTGACAAGAATCAGGTGAAGAGCGTAAAGGTAGTGCAAAACAGGGAGATACCGACAGGAAGCCTGGAGGTGAAGTTCAAGGATGGCACATCAAAGGTGCTTTATGTATCAGATGTAAACAGCATCGAAAAGACCATGACAAAGGCAGGCTACACCGATTATACAGTTGCAGATGTGCCGGCTGAGAGCTGGATTATGACACTGCTTCCGTATCTTTTGGTATTTGGAGCCATGTTCATACTCTTTGCAGTGATGAACAACAACGCGGCAGCACAGGGCGGCGGTGGCAAGATGATGAACTTCGGCAAGAACCGTGCGAAGCTCACCACACAGGAGGAGAATCATATCAAGTTTTCCGATGTGGCAGGCCTCAAGGAGGAAAAGGAGGAGATTGCAGAGATAGTTGATTTCCTTCGTGATCCGGGAAAATACACAAGGCTTGGAGCAAGAATCCCAAAGGGTGTCCTTCTCGTAGGACCTCCGGGAACAGGTAAGACACTTCTTGCCAAGGCAGTAGCCGGAGAGGCAGGAGTACCGTTTTTCACTATTTCAGGATCGGATTTCGTGGAGATGTTCGTCGGAGTCGGAGCTTCACGAGTGAGAGATTTGTTTGAGGATGCCAAGAAAAATGCGCCATGTATCGTATTTATCGACGAGATTGATGCCGTAGCCAGACGCCGTGGTACAGGAATGGGCGGCGGACACGACGAGCGTGAGCAGACATTGAACCAGATGCTTGTCGAGATGGATGGCTTTGGTGTCAATGAGGGCATTATCGTCATGGCAGCCACAAACCGTGTGGATATACTTGACCCGGCAATCATGCGTCCGGGACGTTTCGACAGAAAGGTTGTAGTAGGCAGACCGGATGTGGGCGGCAGAGAAGAAATTTTAGGTGTCCATGCCAAGAAAAAACCTCTTGCAGAGGATGTAGACTTAAAGCAGATTGCACAGACTACAGCAGGCTTCACAGGTGCAGACCTTGAGAATCTGATGAATGAGGCGGCAATCCGTGCAGCGGGCGAAAACAGAGAATATATCACACAGGATGATATCAGAAAATCCTTCGTCAAGGTTGGTATCGGAGCTGAGAAGAAGAGCCGTATCATCTCTGATAAGGAGAAGCGCATCACAGCCTACCACGAGGCAGGACATGCAATTCTTTTCCATCTGCTTCCGGACGTAGGACCTGTATACACAGTTTCAATCATCCCTACAGGAGCAGGCGCAGCAGGCTACACCATGCCTCTGCCTGAGAAGGATGAGATGTTCAACACAAAGGGTCGTATGCTTCAGGAAATCGTAGTGGATTTAGGCGGCCGTGTCGCAGAGGAGCTTGTATTTGATGATATCACCACAGGTGCATCACAGGATATCAAGCAGGCCACAAAGCTTGCTCGTGAGATGGTTACCAGATACGGTATGTCAGACAATATCGGTCTCATCTGCTATGCAGATGATGAGGAGGAGGTCTTCATCGGACGTGACCTCGCACATGCAAAGAACTACAGCGAGGGCATAGCATCGGCAATCGATGTTGAGGTAAAGCGTATCATCGACGAGTCATACGAAAAGGCAAAGAGCATGATAGCAGAGTACCGAGGTGTGCTTGACAGATGTGCAGCACTTCTTCTTGAGAAGGAGAAAATCACAAGAGATGAGTTTGAAGCACTGTTTGATGAGGACAGCAAAACAGAAGTTGGACATAATATTTAAAAAACAGTCATGATTTTGTGCATAATAACTATATGAAAAATATTAAATAAGACTAAAGCACTATACAAATTGCATAAAAACAAACCTTGATTTTTATGCAATTTGTGAACACTTATCGTTATAACCGTGATATTATAATAATCGTAAAAACCCCCCAATACATTATATAGTTTTTGCTATACCCCATAGTAAAAATACCTTCTCCTAAAAGGCAGCCGAACGTAGGCTGTCTTTTTTAATTTAAAAAAATAGTAACTATTCAGAACAATTGAGAACAAGAAAAGCTGATGCGTCATGCTTGCATGTAAGCAGCAGCTTTTCTTGTTCTCAAGGGGGCTCGAATAGAGCCACCCCCCACACATATGAGCAAAATTAGCTGCGTAGCGGCGGTAAAGCACGAGTATCGTGCGGTTTTGCGAATGTGCGTGGGGTGGTTCTGAATAGTTAAAAAATATGCTTGCATAATCACATCTGTTGTGATAAACTATGCAAGTATCGTAATTGAATACATGGGCAGATTCCCGAGTGGCCAAAGGGGACAGACTGTAAATCTGCTGCAACTTGCTTCGATGGTTCGAATCCATCTCTGCCCATTAAAAAACCTCAAGTCGTATGACTTGAGGTTTTTTGCGTTATTTTTTGTGTTATTCCGATATTATCATTTAATCGGCCTGTGCTCCGCTGGCGGTAAGCACAGACTCCCATGCCATCGTATCAGGCCAGCCCTTTGTATCAAAGCCATCGCGGATACATCTGCTGTAGTAGTCGAGCTTGTTTCGTATCGGCGAATCATCTGTGAATCTTGCATCATCATAAATGCCGTTAATATAATCATCTATCGCAGTTCCGAATATTTCGGAGCGGTCCTCTGTCGCAAAGGTCATGCCATAGGAATCGATGAAATACCCTGATATGTGGTTTGATGGATCATCCGGATTGTAGTTTGCGTAGCTGTCATCGTAGGAGAAGCTGTCTGGGTTAAAGCTGTTCCATTTCTCCTCAGAAAACTCGCTCTTGTCATCATAGGTGTGTATGAATGTAAGCCTCTGGTCTATCAGATGGGAAATCTCATGGCCTACAGTGTAGCTGAAATCCCAGCTGTAGTTGCAGTTTAGAACCATCACATTGTGGTTGTTTATTATATTTACGAATCCGCTTGGCTCGTTTATCATATCTGAGTGGTCTGATGAAATGTCACCGCACAGATAGATTCGCATGCCTCTTATGTCGCCATAACACAGCTGAGTGAAAAAGTCATCAGGGAAACAGCCAAGTATCTCCTCAAGCGCATCCAGAGCAGCCGACAGCTTATCTGTGTTCTTTAATTGATGGATATCGTAGTAATCAATCCTCTTTGGCACCTCAGACCCGAAATATACGGAAAAGCCGTATTTTTGTTCAAGGGCTGTGATACGTGCATTTATGTCGGATAAATCACCCCAGTCATATGACGCGGTGTCAGGCACCAGAGTGACCTCGTCTCCATATGTATTGTAGTCTGAATCCTTCCCGGCCTCTTCCGTAGCCTCTTTATTTTCATCGGTGCTGTCACCGGTGTCTATGGCAGAATATGGGGATACATATGAGCCATCATCGCGCAAGGCCTGCAGCAGGGTATCACAGTCATTATATGATGTGATTTCGGCTTTGGTGTCATTTTTGCCCTTGTCAAGTGACCAGATGAGTATTTCCGGGTTGCACTGCGCTGTGTACAAAAGCATCATCACACAGTTTGCGTCGGGCAGATAGACCGAGTTGGCAGAGAAATAGGTCTGGGTATCGGCTGCTGCGGAATCAGATGAGCTGTCATGTGTTTTGCCTGTGCTTCGTGCTGCTGGATTGTATGAAAAGGATGAGCTGACACCGGTGACAGGTGAATATTTATAATAACTGATGCTGTTGCCTGAGGTTAAATCCTGGCAACGTATGAGCATGTCATTGTCCTTGGCGAGAGCTATATCCACCACATCTGGCAATGAAAAGAAGCTGTCTTTTCCATCGGATGAATGATAGTTCCATATATTGTTGGCGGTGTCTGCCTCAATTACAAAGCCCTTTGAGTCGACACATGACATGGAAAAGCTCTGTCCTTCGTAGGTTGAAAGCACTTTATTATCGTCTAGGCTTATATCAGAGATTACATATTTGTAGGTATCGGGTGAGACGCCTGACACCAGAGCATATTTTCCGTCAGATGAGGTAGCAATCTGTGAGACATCATAGTAATTGCCGGGATTTGGTACATCGCCGGCATCAGGACCGGATGTATCGCCATTGCCCTCATAGTCCTCAGGGGTATATTTGCAGGTTTTGATTTCTTTTAAATCCTTATCATAGATGGTTGCTTTTTTAGCGGATGAATCGATGAGCCACAATTTATCACCCTTAATCAGATAGTCATCGCAGTTTGTTTTGTCGTGGGCGAGACTAGCGGTTATTTCGTTGGACCAGGGATTGTATACATCAAATGAATACTGAACGGATTGACCATCAGTCTCTATGATGGAATTATTGTAGCTGCCCTGCCCTACCATAAGGATATTATCGCCAAACTGTCTTATGTCATTGTACGGATGCCCTTCAAAGGCGACATTGTGCAGGATGGACAGGTTACTGCTTCCGGTAACGCTTGTGGTGTCATCCCAAAAAGCAGGTGATTTGTGCAGAATAGCCTGCTTTTGTGCGGGGCTCTTGAATAAATAAGAGACATCCGAAAAAGAGCAGGCTGTCAGAGAAATCGCGCTGCATAGCACCAGCGAATATGTAATTAAAATAGTTGCATGTTTGCGTTTGAACAATTTTGCCTCCTTTGAAGGTGGTATATACTGCTATTCGCTTGTGGTGTGTGCAGTGGAAACACGTGCAGTCGATTCCCTTTCAATCAGTCTCGGACGCAGCTGTGTACGGCTGATTGGAATATGGTGAATGAGCGAATTCAATATAATATATGCACAGCGTCCCAGATCATTACACTCCTGTCTGACAGTGGTAAGAGGCGGGGTGAGGGCTGCCGCAAACTTGACATCGTCAAAGCCGACCACACTTATGTCGTTTGGCACATTGAAGCCGTGCAGCTGGCACTCAGAGATAACACCCTTTGCGATAGCGTCACTGCCGCAGAGGATAGCCGTAGCGCCTGCCGCGATAAAATTGGAAACGTAGTACTGTGCGGTTTCCGGAATATAGTAGCCGTGACCCATGAGCTCCGGGTAGATTTCAAGACCGGCATCGCGCATGGAGCTTTCAAAGGCTTCCTGACGCTGATCTGAAACCAGGGAAAAAAGAGAACCGTTGATAAAGGCAATCTTTTTATGACCCAGATTGTGCAGATGCTTTACAGCCATGTCGATACCCTCGAAGCTGTCAGTGCCTACATAGGCTACATTTGGATTGTTTTCTATATAGTTATCAAACAAAACAGTAGGCATTGTTGTATTTTTGAGCTGCTGCATCCACTCATCGTGCAGGGCAAAGCCTACCAGAAATGCGCCGCAATAGCCATTCTTTAATATATATGTATCATATTTTTCTTCTGCCTGCAGCTGAGGTGTGACAGGGATGATGTCCACGTCCCATTTGTGCTTGAAAGCATTCTGCTTGAAGCCAAGCACTACATCATATCCGAACTCATCGATAGACTCGTAGTTCATATTTTCAATGAACAGAGCCAGCTTTCGGTTTTCTACCTTCCTGGAGCGTTTGGTGCTGTAGCCCATCTCGACAGCAGTATCTAAAACGGTCTGGCGAAGCTCCTCGCTTATATCGCTGGCACCATTTAATCCTTTTGAAACAGTACTGATTGATACACCCAGCCGGGCGGCAATATCCTTAATAGTAGCCATAATAGTAGTCCTTTCTTATGTGATAATTAAATTATACAATTACTATCAGAAATAGGCAATATTTTCTGCAATAATTTTTTCGAAAAATATCTTTGAAATCGTGGTAATAACTACCAAAAAATGAATGTAAATTACGTGAAAAGTGGCAAAAATGAGTTAGAAGACACTAAAACAATTGACAAATACGATAATAGGAAATAAAATAGTCTCAGATACGAAAAAAATAGAAAATTTTTAGGAAAGAGGAATGGAAATTTGGAGGCCAGAGAAAATCTCAGAGGCTCCGGAATACTTCTTTCAATCTCGAGTCTGCCGTCACCATATGGTATAGGTACTCTTGGGAGAGAGGCATACAATTTTGTTGATCTCCTTGGTGATTTGAAACAGAAGTACTGGCAGGTTCTTCCGGTTGGTCCCACCATATTTGGCGATAGTCCATATCAGCCATCATCAGGCTGTGCGGGCAATATCTATTTCATAGATTTAGATAAGCTGGTAGATGAGGAATTGTTAGAGAGGGAAGAAATCCTGGGGTACAATTGGGGCACAGACGAATCAGAAATTGATTATGCAGCATTACATCAGAACAGATACAAGATTTTACAAAAAGCGTTTGAAAGATTTGACACAAATGCACAAGAGTTTCAGGACTTTGTAAAAAAACAGTCGGGATGGCTTGAGCAATATGCACTGTTTATGACACTGAAAACCGACAATTTATACAAAAATTGGAGCGAGTGGCCAAGCGAGTATAGAAATCTGCAAACGGTTGCGCTTGAAAATTACCAAAAAAAGAATTATAATACAATTACTTTTTGGAAGTTCTGTCAATACAAATTCTTCGAACAATGGGAGGATTTGAAAAATTATGCTAACTCAAAAGGCATCTACATAATAGGTGATATCTCATTTTATGTAGGATATGACAGCGTAGATGTATGGTCAGAGAGACAACTCTTTATGATGGGCGCAAACGATACACCGGAGTATGTTGCAGCGGCCGGTCCTGATAAGTATTCAGAGAGCGGACAGGTGTGGGGCAATCCAATGTATGACTGGGATGCCATGAAGGAGGACAGTTTCTCATGGTGGAGAAAGCGGATGCGTGTATGCAGAGAGCTTTTTGATATTGTCAGGATTGATCATTTTGCAGGAATTGTAAAAGCATATGCGGTACCGTACGGACAGGACAAGAGCCTATCCGGCAAATGGTTCAAGGGACCGGGACGCAGGCTTGTCAATGCGATCAACGAAGAGCTTGAGGGTGTTAATGTAGTGGCTGATGATTATACGTCAGCAAGCCTTTTACCGGGAGTGAAAAAGCTCCTTGCAAAATCGGGCTGGATGGGAACTAAGGTCATGATGTTCGCCTTTGACGGTGATCCGACCAATGAATATCTGCCACACAATTATACTGATTCACATGTAGTTGCATATATTGGCACACATGACAATGAGACTATAGTTGGTTCATTCAGTGACAAGACCGATTACGAGCTTGCTTATCTGTATGAGTATCTGAATATTGAAAATAAATCACAGGTTCCAAACGCTCTTATCAGGGAGCTGTATCACAGCACCGCAGAGCTGGCGATAGTCCAGATGCAGGATATATTAGAGCTTGGAAATGAGGCTAGGATGAATTATCCTTCGACAGTCGGACACAACTGGAGATGGCGGATGACAAGCAAGCCACACAGACTGGACAACGAAAAGATAGCCTGGATTAGAAACATTGCGGTGGTTTACCGCAGATAATTAATTTGATATAAGTTGCACGGCAATTTATATATATACTTTTTTACATTTTATATTCAAAAAGGAGAGGAAGATATGAAGAAGAAAGTATTAGCATCTTTACTTTGCGCATCTATGGTAGCAACAATGTTTGCAGGATGCGGAAGCAGCAACGGAGATGGAACAGAGAAAGCCGACAAGAAGGACGGCGGTAAGGAGACCATTACAGTAATGGGACCTTCAGAGGATTTAGATGATGCAAAGGGTGCTTGGCTCAAGACAGAGTGCGAGGCATTTGCTAAAGCAAATCCTGATTTCAACATCGAGTTCAAGTATGTTACATCATCTGAGAGTGATGCAAAGGACGTTGTTACAAAGGATCCTAAGGCAGCAGCTGATGTTTACATGTTTGCAAACGATCAGATTGAGCAATTAGTTAAGGCTAATGCTATTGCTAAGTTAGGTGGAGAGACAGCAGATTATGTTAAGACATCTAACTCAGAGGCTATGGCAGCAACTGTTACATATGATGGAGACATCTACGCAGTTCCTTATACATCAAACACATGGTTCATGTACTATGACAAGAGAGTTTTCTCTGAGGATGATGTAAAGAGCCTTGATACAATGCTTACAAAGGGTAAGGTTTCATTCCCATTTGATAACGGCTGGTATCTCAATGCATTCTACGCAGCAAACGGATGTACAATCTTCGGAGACGGAACAGACAAGGCTGCCGGATATGATTTCAGCGGAGATAAGGCAGTAGCAGTTACAAACTACATCGTAGATTTATTTGCAAATCCAAACTTCGTAATGGATAACAATGAAGGATCACTTGGTCTTGCTGGACTTAAGGATGGCTCAGTAAACGCTTACTTCAATGGTAACTGGAACTATGACGCAGTTAAAGAGGCACTTGGTGAGGAGAACGTTGGTGTTGCAGCTCTTCCTACAATCAATATTGGTGGAAAAGACTGCCAGTTAAAGGCATTCTTAGGATCTAAGGCTATCGGTGTTAACCCTAACTGCAAGAACCAGGAAGTAGCAGTTAAGCTTGCAGCATTCCTTGGCAGCGAGGACGCACAGCTTGCTCACTTCAAATTAAGAGGACAGGCTCCTGTAAACACAAACCTTGTATCAAACGAGGAAATCGCAGCAGATCCTGTAGCAGTAGCTATGGCTAAGGTTTCATCTGATTGTTCAGTAGCACAGCCTATCATTGATATGGCAGGTTACTGGGATGCAGCTACACCATTCGGTGATGCTTTCCAGAACGGTGCAGAAGGCCAGATTACAAAGGACAATGCAGCTCAGAAGACAGAGGACTTCAATACTCAGCTTAATGATTCTCTTAAATAATTAAGTAGATCAGATTATGATTCCAAGGTTCCGGGCAACCGGAATCTTGGAATAAATTAGTTTAAAGGAATGGCATATATAATGCATGCCAGGAGGAAAAGTATGATAGGAGCAAACAAAAAGAAAAAAGTTTCGGAATTTGCTACTCCGTATACTGTTGGCAATGCCCTCACAAAAGGCGGAGCTACAGTTAAGCTATCGGCACTCGTAATGGGTCTTGCCAATATGGCTCATAAGCAGATTATAAAGGGTCTGATTTTTCTTGCTATAGAGATTGCATATATAGCATATATGGTTAGCGCTGGTGCTTATTACATTTCCATGCTGCCTTCACTTGGCTGGAGAAAGCAGGAAGAGGTATTTAATGAGCAGAAGCAGATTTATGAATATGTTGCAGGCGACCAGTCAGTATTATTACTGTTATATGGCGTCATAACAATTGCCATCACAGTATTATTTATTTACATGTGGTGCGAGAATTTAAAGAGCGGATATAAGGCAGAATGCCTTTCAAAAGCTGGAAAAGAAATCAATTCTTTTGGCAAAGATGTCAAGGATTTATTTGATAAAAACCTACATAAGACACTTATGTTTCTCCCACTTATGGGAATATTTATTTTTACAGTTTTACCATTGCTGTTCATGATTCCAATGGCCTTTACAAACTATTCAGTAAAGGGTGATCATCTGGTATTGTTCGACTGGACAGGCTTTGCCTCATTCGGACAGGTGCTTGGACTTGGTGGTAAGCTTGGTAAGGTATTCTGGAGAGTACTCGGATGGACAATCTGCTGGGCTGTATTTGCAACCTTCCTTTGTAACTTCCTTGGACTCATTCTTGCTATCGTAATCAATCGTAAAGAGACACATTGCAAGGCCTTCTGGCGTACATGCTTTGTTATCTCAATTGCGGTACCGCAGTTCGTATCACTCCTTGTAATGAGACAGATGTTCCAGCCACAGGGTGCTGTTAATAACCTGCTTTTGGAGTGGGGCTGGATTGATAACCCGCTTCCATTCTGGACCAACACTATGTGGGCGAGAGCTTCTGTTATTCTCATCAACTGCTGGGTAGGTATTCCATATACTATGCTTCAGGTTACAGGTGTATTACAGAATGTGCCTTCAGAGCTTTATGAGGCTGCAAAGATTGATGGTGCAAACGCAGGACAGATCTTCTTTAAGATCACACTCCCATATATCATGTTTATCATGGGACCATACATCATCACACAGTTTACAGGAAATATCAACAACTTCAACGTTATCTACCTGTTATCAGCAGGAAAGCCTACACCTGTCGGAGACAGTGCAGGAAAGACGGACCTTCTGGTTACATGGCTGTACAAGCTGACTATTGATAATCAGGAGTACAATATCGGTGCCGTTATCGGTATCCTCACATTCGTTGTACTTTCTATCGTAGCGCTTGTTACATACAGAAATACAAAATCATACAAGGATGAGGAGGGATTCATGTAATGAGTAGTGTAGCAAAAGCAAAAAGACCTATGTCTGCCGGACGTGCTAAGAAAATAGCAAAGAATTCCCTTGTTCATGTCATTCTTGGAATACTTGCTGTAGTATGGCTGTTCCCAATTTTCTGGATTATTATGACAAGCTTTAGAGCTGAGAGTGGTGCTTATACAAAGTACTTCTTCCCACATGGCCTTACATTTAGCAACTATACAAGGCTGTTCACAGAGACTACACTGTTGAACTTCCCGAGAGCATTTTTGAATACACTGTTTATTTCAGTGTTCTCATGTATCATTTCAACAGTATTTGTACTTTCTGTTGCATATTGTATGTCACGACTGAGATTCAAGATGCGTAAGCCTTTCATGAATCTGGCTATGATTCTTGGATTGTTCCCGGCTTTCATGTCAATGGTTGCCGTATACTTTATCTTAAAGGCTATCGGACTTACAGAGGGCAGTATGCTTCGTCTTTCATTGATTCTCATATACTCAGCAGGATCAGGAACAGGCTTCTATATCGCAAAGGGATTCTTTGATACTGTACCTAAGTCTCTTACTGAGGCTGCTATCCTTGACGGATGTACACAGTTCCAGGTATTTTACAAGGTTATCCTGCCACTCAGTAAGCCAATCGTAGTATATACAGTACTTACAGCATTCCTTGCTCCATGGCTTGATTTCGTATTTGTAAGGGTTATCGTTGGTCCAAACGACAAGTATTGGACAGTATCTCTTCTCCTTTACAACATGCTTGAGAAAGAGTTTATAAACGGATGGTTTACAAGATGGGCTGCTGCTGCAGTTATTGTATCAATACCTATCTCAATACTTTTCGTCATCATGCAGAGATTCTACGTGGATGGACTTACAGGAGCTGTCAAAGGCTAATTTGGTTTTATTTGGGCCGCTGCACTTTTGTGCGGCGGCTTTTGATTTATATTGGGTTGTGGCAAACTTAGCACTTTCAGGTTGTGGGGTGCCGGGGTGGTACACAGTGCTAAGTTTGTTGCTACTTTGTGGAAGATGTGAGAATGGAGGGCTTATGTTTAATAAATGTAATACAGATAGTAAGATTAATAAAATATCGAATAATTGTAAAGATTTGAATAAATTTGAAAAAATAGGCGGCCGCAATATGGTCGGC
>ERZ1026776.559-NODE-559-length-25190-cov-85.528228_pt1 | contig 25190 bp, 17 predicted proteins | sample MGYA00380125_ERZ1026776 | MGnify/ENA primary metagenome ERZ1026776 (study PRJEB33269, sample SAMEA4719761) | human gut metagenome | biome: human-associated habitat; feature: organic feature; material: feces | place: Cameroon | collected 2013-10 ...
TGCAACTTAAAATTGGGTACCTTTTTCAGTGCCCTCCCTGGGCTAGGAGCTTCTGGGCCTTCAGCCCGTACCTGAACCACGTGCGAAACTTCGTAATCTGATGGGTTCTAATTTTATTCGACATCATTCAACGGTTGTATATATATATTGCGCATCCTTCCAGTTGTCGGGAAGATAACTTTTATCTTTCAATGCTTTATGGGCTTCATAATTTTTTATTATGAGTGAGAGTACGCTTTCGTCGGTTCCAGCATTCGTTAACCAATCTTTGCAGCAATCAGATGCGCTTGTAATTTGGTCGCTTGGTGCCAACATTGTGACGGTTGACAATTTTGTACAACCTTCGAACATACTAGAATAGCATCTTACTGCTAACGTTGTAGCCTTTAATTCTGGGGCAGCCGTGAGACTTGTACAACAAAAGAACATACCATAATAGCAGTAATCAGCTAATTTTGTAGCAGGCAATTCTGGGGCAGAGGTTAATACACTGCAACCATCGAACAAATTACAGAATTTGGCATTTTGGGTATCTACCGTCTTATAGTTTTTCCAGTCCAGCAGCGTGCGGATGTCGCCTGTGCAAGCTACTTTCACATTTTTATCAGTAAATGTGATGGTTGAATATTTTTTAATATAGTGATATGCTGTTCCATTAATGTTCGTGCCACGTAAACGAAGGGTGCTATTTGTTCCACCGAAGGTGACTTCTTTATCTACCACAACATTTTGCCATTTGCCATTATTCACAGAATACTGAAGTCCTGAGATGGTGTAATCTCCATAAGTGGTCATCTTAAACGTTTGCTCAGCATCTGCCGTAAAGGTGACGTATGGAGAGAATAGTTCTGCTTTACCATTATCTGTAATTGTCCCCGTATTCCAGTTTGCTACGGAAATACCGGAAACGGAAATCTTGTTCTTACCCACTGTGAGCTTATAGGTGTAGCTCTTGCCGGCTGTGAGAGCAGGGATGCCGGTGAGCTTTTCTGTTGTTGTTTTGCTTTCTCCTTCTGCCACATCAAGAGAGAGGAAGGTTGCGGAGTTTTGGGCTTCGCATGGCTTGATAAGGGCATAGAACTTCTTATCGTTGTGCTTATTACGCTTTTACACCACAGATGCTGAGGCTGTTGACGTTATCAATCGTAGCTCCGGCATACTGGTCGTTGAAGCCAGCAATCTCTACTACCACTCTCGCCATTTTGCGCTCCATGGTGAGAGAAAGTTGATTGCCATTCTTATTGCTGTGCTTGCCGCTATACGACATGAAGTCGTTGGCAGCAAGCGAAGCCTCATCATATTCCGCAGGCAGGGTGACGTTGTTGAGGTTACCATCAAACGTAGCAGGATAGTAGGCGGTGAAATTCATCTCATTGCTTTCCCACTTCAGGAACTTGTTGCCCTGTGGCTGCCATTCCTTGCCGTCATACTTATAAGTCACGGCATCCTGGCCATCAGCCTGGACGCTAATCTCATCATTTTCATTGAATTTCGCCTGCTCTTCAGCAGTACCCAGCGGATTGCTGCGGGTGAAGCCATCGGCAGATGCTTTACCTACTTGCGCAGTGATGCGCACAGCGTTAGGGTCGCTGTGGAATGCAGAGAGGAGGTCTTCTGATTCGGAGCATGCCGACAGCGCCAGAATGGCGGCTGCGCATCCCATCAATCGTCTCATGATCTTCATTGTTTTCATATTCTTGTCGTTTATCTTGTTATTATCTGTTTTTTCGGTTTCTTTCCTTTAATCGGTTTCTTTCTTTTCACCGTCACCATTTCCTTTGCCCCATGGAGCAACAGAGAAGGATACAGGCTGCACCTTGTCGTCTCCGGCTATCAGCTTGAGTGTATAGGCGGTGGTAGGAGCCAGCGTCAATCCTGCTTCATTATTATATGCCCACTCATAGAGCTTGCCATCTACCTTGAAGCTGACAGTAAACTTTCCGCTTGCGATGGTTTGAGGAATCAGAATCGCCTCGTAAGTGGCTTTTGCCTTGGTGATGACTCCGTTTGTTTTGCTGTAAGGCGTTGTGCCGGTGCGGAATGGAGAGACAGGTATTGAATTACCGGATATATTATCAAATTCAAAACCGAATTCGGTATTTTCAGGTTTAATATGGAATAACGCCTCAACCTTCGAACCGTCAATCTTCACATCCGTAATCATCTTATCTACATTCTCTGCAAACTCATATTCATCGCCCAATTCGATGGTGAGCTTGATTTTGCTCATTGTATGCTTAAATTCCACCTTGATGCCATTTGTACTTGGGACTACTTGGGTTACTGGCATGGTCAACAGGTCTGCCTTCTTCACTCCTTCGGCTGAAGTTTGGTCGGTAGGAATTTTGTCGAAGTTAACATTTGATAAGGCTGCAATAGCAACCTTGTCATTCATGTTAGCCCAAAGCATGGTGACATCTTTCTTTGTTCCGTCCTTAAGGTACGATTCGAGATCATAAGTTTTCCAATCTGTACCATTCCCTTCAGCCCAAACATTATAATTATATTTATCATTTTTACTATCACTATGTTGAACTGTCAGCCCAAAACCTTCTGGCTGTTCTGTATTGGAATATCCCGCACGGGTTGTTGGCTCATCCACGCTAACGTTGAGCTTGATGGGAGTATCTGCCAGGTAGTCCTGGCTGAATTCACTGTTTGAGTCTGAGCAGCTGCCCAGCATCATGGTCATTGCTGCGAGAGCAATCATGTAAAGTTTTGTTCTCATATTCTTTAATTGTTTGATTTTTAGACTTTTTATTTCCATGGTACAAATATAGCATTTTTTCCCGAAAAGTGGTGTCGTGATTTTCGAAAAAGGTGTCTACTTCCTATGTTCAAGGTGTCGCATTGGTACCAATGCGACACCCCAGTTAACATAAAAATACATATAAATACGTATTTTAGTGCACATATCCCGTCAGCCTCATCCCACGCCGTATTTTCGGCTTTGTAAAGATAATTAATGACTTCTATTTTATTTCGGTGTTATCTTCTTTCTTCACGGTAGTACCTGCAGCGCCTTTCTTCCAGTTGGCAGGAAGCTCACCAATGCCTTCCAACGCAGTATATGCTGCCGCATCTTGTACTTTGAGTGTGCGGGAAGTGGCACTCGTTCCGGCATTTAAAAGCCAATTATAGTAGCAATTAGTTGCTTCCGAAATTTTGTCGCTTGGTGCCAACATGGTGACGGTTGACAATTTTTCACAACCTTCGAACATCGTACCATAGCTAAAATCACCTAATTTTGTAGCTGGTAAATTCGGCGCTTCTGTAAGATTTATGCAATATTTGAACATACCATTATAACAACGCGGCGCCAATTCCGTAGCTGGCAGTTTTGGAGCTTTTGTAAAATAGCAGTAAGCGAACATGTCCATATAGCACTGCTCTGCCAACGTTGTTGCTGGCAACTCTGGTGCTTCCTGTAACCAAAAACAATAACTGAACATTTCATGATAGCAACCATGAGCTAATTTTGTAGCTGGCAGTTTTGGCGCTTTTGTAAGTCTGGTGCATCCCCAGAACATTTTCTGGTAGCACTGGGTATTTAATTTTGTTGCAGGCAACTCTGGGGCATTCTCAAGGTAAGGACACCAATAGAACATATAAGCATAGCAACTAAAACCTAATTCTGTAGCTGGCAGATCGGGTGCCGAAGTCAATACCCAGCAATGATTGAACAAATTGGCGAAACAGGCTTGTGAGGTATTAACATTCTTGTAGTTACTGTAATCCAACAACGTACGGATATCACCTGTACATGCCACCTTTACATTATTAGGATTATTCTCATTATTTTCATCATAGGCGAAAGTGATTGTTGAATATTTAATTAAATTTTCTGCAGTACCATTTATATTCTTTCCACGCAAGCGTAGACCGCCATTTTGTCCACCAAAAGTAACGCCTTCGTTAGCCTTTACTTCTTTCCAGTCTCCGAAGTTCACCGAATATTCAAGCTTGGAAATGGTGTAACCACCTGTACATACCATCTTAAACGTCTGCTCTGCAGGAGCTGAGAATGTGACATAAGGAGTCTTGTCTTTTACATCGGTACTTCCGCCTGTAATATTTCCCGTAGTCCAATCTTTCACGGTGATACCGGAAACAGATACCTTGTCCTTACCCACGGTGAGCTGATAGGTATAGCTATTGCCGGCTGCGAGAGCAGGGATGCCGGCGAGCGTTTCTGTTGTTTTGCTTGCTCCTTCTGCTACATCAAGAGAGATGAAGGTTGCGGAGTTTTGGGCTTCGCATGGCTTGATAAGGGCATAGAACTTCTTATCGCTGTGCTTATACGCTTTCACACCACAGATGCTGAGGCTGTTGATGTTATCAATCGTAGCTCCGGCATACTGGTCTTTGAAGCCATCAATCTCTACTACCACTCTCGCCATCTTGCGCTCCATGATGAGAGAAAGGTTATTGCTATTGTTGGTATTGGTTTGCGGACCGCTAAACGACATGAAGTCGGCGGCAGCAAGATCATCCTCGCTGGTGTATTTCGTAGGCTGGGTGATGGTACCGTTGAACGTAGCAGGGTAGTAGGCGGTGAAATTCATCGTCTCGCTTTCCCATTTCAGGAACTTGCCGCCTTGCGGCTGCCATTCATTGTTATTTAACTGATAGGTCACGGCATCCTGGCCATCAGCCTGGACGCTGATCATATCACCATCTTTAAACTTCGTCTGCGCTTCGGCATCCCCCAGCGGAAAGCTGCGGGTGAAGCCATTGGCAGATGCTTTACCTACTTGCGCAGTGATGCGCACAGCGTTAGGGTCGCTGTGGAACGCTGAGAGGAGGTCTTCTGATTCGGAGCAGGAAGACAGCGCCAGAATCATGGTCATTGCAGCGAGAGCAATCATGTAAAGTTTTGTTCTCATATTCTTTAATTGTTTGATTTTTAGACTTTTTATTTCCATGGTACAAATATAGCATTTTTTCCCGAAAAGTGGTGTCGTGATTTTCGAAAAAGGTGTCTACTTCCTATGTTCAAGGTGTCGCATTGGTACCAATGCGACACCCCAATTAACATAAAGATACATATAAATACGTATTTTAGCGCATATATTCAATGAGCCTCATCCCAGGGCGATTTTTCGGCTTTGTAAAGATAATGCTACAAAAAATTAAGCTTCGCAAATGACTTCCGGTCCCCGAAGGGGGCGAACCACATCCAGTCTTGCTCCTGTTCGCCCCCTTTGGGGACGATAGAGAGAGTATGTCTGCTATCCGCAGGTTCCATTCCCTTCGGTCATTCCACCCGCGGTTATTCACATTCGCCCCCTTCGGGGACGGTAGAATGCCACTTGCGAAACTTCTGTAATATAATTCAAGTATATTCCATAATGCTATGCTTTATTATTATCGTTCACAAAGATAATCTTTCTGAACGATAATTCCAAATATTTGAGCTACAATTAGTTGCTTGTTATTGTTATTTAACTATTAATCGGGGATTTCATCACCAATCATCTGCGGAATCTGCGGAATCTGCGTGACTTAAAATCCAAACCAAGAATCTGTGTGAATCTGTGAAATCTGTGGGACAAAGAATAATCTGTGGGACAAAGAATAGGGGATTGTCAAGTATAGTCTTAAAAAAAGGAGCATTTCAAAACTTGCCATCCAGATGGCGATGAGGCTGGAAATCTGCCCCTTACTGAGGGCTTGGGCTGCGATTTCGAGGTTGAATGGGCTACGAGTGTACGGTCGTAAACCTGCGACTGTACAGTTATATAGTGTATGCTCGTACACTCGTAGCGCTACGACCGTACACTTGTAGGGTATTCAACCGTACACTCGTAGAAAAATGAATGGTTTCGAATTCTTTACATTCTTCTAACCCATTGATTTGCAGATAGAAACGAAAATCCTTCATATTTCCGGTATTTCAGATAAAATATTTCCCGGCGGAAAATACGGGAATTATGGTACGTTTTAGTTGAAAATCTGTATACTTTTATTTGCGTTATCTGTCACCAGACTGCTCCGCAGAAAGGAAGTTATCAACCAGCACGGCTCGCACAAACAAACGCCTGCATACCGCATAGAAGGCAGGATTCCACCACAGAATACGTGTTTTTTTGTTACATTATCGGTTCAATTTGGTTCATTTTAGTCCAAACGGCATTTTTTTCTCCTTTATATTTTGCTCATTCAACATTTTTATTTATCTTTGCAGGGATTTAGCAGAAATGTTATCTTTCAACGAAGATTCCGTTAAAAACTATTATTGTTAGGACTATTATAAATTGTTTATATGATGAATAATAACTACTACAGAGGGAATGTGCTGGTGAGACGACTGGTAACATGCATGGACATCGTTATCTTAAACGTTTTGCTGTTTGCCTATACCAAGTATTGTGCAGAATTGGTTCCCGATTATTTTGATGAAGCAACGAAGATTACGGCTTTCGTTGCCAATGCTGCCTTACTCCTGAGTGAGTATTATTACTCCACCATCATCCATGTAAGAAAGATCGGTTTCCTGCAGGTATTGAAGCGTACGCTATGCCTGGCTGCATCCACCACCTTCTGGTTCTTTGTCTTCGTAAGACTGCTCAGTCATGGAGGTCAGATGTTCTCTTTTGCATTCATCTTCGGCATATCATTTTATTTTTTACTGGTTATATCCCGACTCTGTGAACTCTCACTCCTCAAATACTACCGTTCCAAGGGACGCAACAGCCGCACGGTTGTCTTTGTGGGCAATGACCCGGCAGTGGGAGAGATGTATCGGACGATGACGGAGGATCCTTCGGCTGGTTATATCGTGAAGGGATATTATGCTGATGCCGATATGGCCAAGGCTCCAGAGGGACTGAAGAGGATAGGAACCATGCAGGATCTCAACAATAACATGTCTTCCACCATCAACGATACCATCAACGGAACTCCTAACGGCATCGACGAGGTGTTCTGCTGCCTGTCGCATACGGAATCGGAGCAGATTGTGAAGATTATGCAGTTCTGCGACAAGAACGTGGTTCACTTCTACTTCATGCCTCGTGTTTTCGGCGAATACAAGCTGCATCTCGATGCCCAGAACTTCATGGGCAGAACGGTATATTCCAATCATCAGGAGCCGCTGGCAAGTATTTCCAACCGCATCGTGAAGCGAGCTTTCGACATCGTGGTGAGCGGAATTATATGTCTGTGCGTATTGCCGTTCATCCCTATCATCGCACTCATCATCAAGGTTCAGAGTCCGGGTCCTATCTTCTTCAAGCAGGCAAGAACGGGTCTGAATGGTGATACTTTCTACTGTCTGAAGTTCCGTTCCATGCATGTGAACAAGGATGCCGACAAGGCGCAGGCCACGAAGGACGACCCGAGAAAGTTTGCCTTCGGCAATTTTATGCGTAAGACGAACATCGATGAGTTCCCTCAGTTTATCAATGTGCTGAAGGGCGACATGAGCATCGTGGGTCCGCGTCCTCACATGCTGCACCACACCGAGGTATATGGCAGCTTGATAGACAAATACATGGTTCGCCATTTCTCCAAGCCGGGCATCACGGGTTGGGCTCAGGTTACGGGATTCCGTGGCGAGACCAAGGAGCTGTGGCAGATGGAAGAGCGCATCCGCCGAGACATCTGGTATATCGAGAACTGGTCGTTCTGGCTCGACATCAAGATTATCTTCCTCACGGCCAAGAGCATCATCTTCCCGGATAAGAATGCATACTAAATAGAAACAATTCATACTATACCTTAATTATGTAAGGGCAGTTATGGTAAATAGGGCTTAAAGCGCAGAAGTCTGCCGGCATCACTGCCAGCAGACTTCCCTCTTCATTAATAGAACCTAAAATTACATCTATTTTTCAAGAACGGCTTCTTAATAGGGATAATGCGTAGAGTGGCAGTATTGTAACGTGCCTTACAGCGCCATCGGCTTGATTGTCAATGTAATCGAATGCGCCGAAATTCTCTAGGGAACAGCGGAAGGCTTCGGTGAGCTTTTTCTCTCTCATGAATAGCCAGAGACTCTTCATGCCGCCTTGTGTTCCCGATTTGATTTCGATAGGGGTAATCTTCATGTTGTGGATTTCCAGATAGTCTATCTCTGCTACGCTCTTCCCCTTCTTTTCCCAATAGAACATCTTCTGGCGTTGGATGCATGGTTTGTAGCGCATCATCTCGAGTCCTGCAACCATTTCTGTAAGACCGCCCTTATTGACAAGTTCCTGTGGGGTGCCGGCTAAAATAAGCTCTATGAGTTGCTGAGACAAGTCACCTTCCAGTTGAAGCACGGCTAACAGTAATCCTGGGTCCAGGAAGAGAACCTTCATGCTTTTCTCGTCGGCTTCCGCATCCAGCGGAATGCCATTGCCCGAGGTTGCTACAACAGGAGTTACGATTCCTGCAAGTGTCAGTAGGCGCAGAGCTTCTCTGATTTGTGAACTCTGATAGTCTGCTGATATTTGCCTGTATGTCAGCTTCTCTCCTGCCTGGTGGCAGATGCCACGCATCGTCGTGCGCAGCAAGTCTGGGTTGACTCTCTTTTTATACTTGCTGAAATCGTCTTCGTATGTCAGTATGATATCTTCCTGGATGTTTCTGCATCGGTTGAAATCGTGCGTCTTGGTCCATGCAAGTACAGATTCCGGCATGCCTCCAACAAGCAGGTAGGTGCGGAAGTATTCCACGAGTTTGTCATGGAAGGGTTGTTCTATAGAAAGATTCCTGTATGCTTCATTTCGGATACGGATGAGACCTTCTTCGTGGTTAGCATGCAGGAATTCATCGAAAGTCATTGGATACATGAAGAGAGAATGAATTCTTCCTACTCCAAAAGTAGGGAGTTCCTGAAGCGTAAATTCCAGAAGAGATCCTGCTGCAATAACATGTAGTTCCGGATAATCTTCCTTGAAAAATCGTAGTGCCATGATAGCTTCCGGGCATTCCTGGATTTCGTCGAGGAAGAGGAGCGTCTTGCCTGCCTCTATAGGGACATTGATATAACTGCTGATTTTTTCAGCAATCAATCGCACGTCTATATCCCCCTGAAAGAATGTTTTTATTGCCTTGTTGCGTTCGAAGTTCACTTCAGCGAAATACTTGAATTGTCTTCCGAAATTTTTCACTGCAGAAGATTTTCCAACCTGTCTGGCCCCACGAAGCAACAGAGGTTTCCGCATGGAATCTTCTTTCCATGCGGTGAGTTCTGAATCTATGTTTCTTTGTATGTATTCTGCCATAATTGTAACTGTTTGAATAACAGGTGCAAAAATAGCGAAAATACTCAAATCCGAGAAATAAATCGCGTTAAAATACTCAAATCCGAGAAATAACCTGCGCTAAAGTACTCAAATCCGAGAAATAATCTGCATTATCCTGGTAATATGAGCAGCAAATTAGTAATACGCCATCTCCGTATGTAACAAAATCTATCCCTTTGCAGCAGCGTTTGCCTTGACTTTTGGATAAAAAACCGTCATTTTAGCCTTGACTTTTGGATAAAATTAACTGTTGTTTGCCTTGACTTTTGGATAAAAGTTGTATCTTTGCACTGAAAATCAATAAATTACATAAAATGACATATTACAAGCGAAATATAGATAAAAAACTCATGGAGTGGAAGGCTTCTCAAAGAAGAAAGCCGCTGCTGATACGTGGAGCCAGACAAGTAGGAAAATCTTCTGCTGTTCGCACATCCCTAGAGAATTTCGGAGAGTTTGAGTATGTTGATAAAGAATCCCAGGATGCCATTCGTCATGTAGATGTAATTCCACTTTATGCAATGAGTAATCTTTAGTGTATTGCTTACTCCTATAAAGATAAAGAAACGAAAAGAAGACTCTTTTAAAGACTGAAGATCTGTAAAAGAAAAACTCTGTGTGGTGGTGAGGGTGTGTCATTATTCATCGGATTACGCACGGATTTTAAACGGAAACTCGACCTGACGGTCGTGGCGATACCCCCTAAAGCTGGAATGCGAATGCGCTAGCCCAATGGCCGTAAGGCCAAATCCGTTTAAATTCCGTGCGTAATCCGTGTTGCAAGAATGTTCCGTTAACTCAGCGTAATCCGATGAAGAAAAGAGATGTACTCAGTTAATAATTCATTCCGAAGTACCAGAGAGGGATGATGATTCCATGCCCCATCTCGATATCGTCTTTTACGATACGTCCGTTTTCTACATCCTCTATCTGCTTTTTACCTTTCTTCCTTCCGCCAATCTCAAAGGTATAGTCACCAATGGTAAAGTCGGAAACCCTGGAGCAGATAACATCCTGTTTTTCTCTCATCTGATTGTAGAAGAAAGTTTCCCTTATGTTTCCAATATTGGGATTAGGGATGAGTACAGACATCAGGCTTGGATTATCAACATATACTTTTTCTACCTTTCCAAGATTGCGCATCCCCGAAGTATCATCTCTGAGCAGACCTATCATTCCGGCACGTTCCAGATAGACGAGATAATCAGGCACGTTGTTCTTGCTTACCCCGATTTCCGTGGCAAGGTTCTCTACGCTTGGCTTGTAGGGAGCCAACCCGGAAAGAATAATGAGCATACGCTTTAGCTTGCGTGCTGTTGAAGCTTTCATATCAGCATATTGCGGAATGTCAACTTCTACCGTCTGGTCTATCACCTGCAGCATTCTCTGCGTAAAATCTCCCTCTATGGCAAATGGGTAATAGCCATGGTCGAGGTACGCTCTGAAAAATGGTAATGGATGTTCCACCCCCGGAATCTCTACCTGGTGATTGAGTATTTCGTCGAGACTGAAAACCCTGGTCTTGATGCCTTCAAAAAGTTGCAGGTATTCCCTGAACGACAAGCCTTGCATCATATACATCAGTGCACGGCGGCTCAGATCAGCTTCTCCCTTCTTGATGTCCAATACCGATGAACCAGTAAAGATAAGGTTCAGGGATGGATGCATGTCGTAAATTTGCTTCAGTTCTCTGCTCCAGCCGGCATACTTGTGAATTTCATCTATATAAAGATGTGTACCACCCTCCTTGATAAACTCGTCGGCGAAGTCAATCAGGGAATGATTTGAAAAATAGATATTGTCGGCCGACACATACAGGTGATGGCCTTCCTTGGATAGCTTGATGCGCTGAAGTATCATGGTGGATTTTCCAACGCCTCTCGGTCCCACGATACCTATTAACCGTCCATTCCAGTTGATTTCATCATATTTATATCTGATGAAATCAAGCGGAGTACGTTTCAGCAGCTCCGCCATATATTCATATAGTTTATTTTCTATCATATCTTGCTCTTTTAGATGAATATCATTTAAAACTGCGGCAAAGATACAAATAATCCCTCAATGAGGGATGAATTCTTCCGAAAAGTTCCCTCAATGAGGGATGAATTTAAGTATTTTTATCCCTCATTGGGGGATTTTTGCACATGATGCTATCTCCGTATGTAACAAAATCTATCCCTCACCTATCTCGACTTGCACAGCAGATTGTTGATCTGCTTGCGGATATTGTTGATGCCGGTGGTGACATGGGGAGCCAGCGGAAGAAGAACACGGATGAACTCCTGCATCACCGCCGTATCGCGATCCACCTTCACGGCTGAATCCCACACCATGTCATCAACCACCAGTGCCAGTTCGCGGGCACTGACACATACAGAGAGCTTGGCAACATACTCTTCCAAGGTCTCCACATTATTAATATATATAGCAAGATGAAGCTCTTCCTGGCGGAGCTTCAGTAACGGAGTCTCGATTCTTGCTTCTTTTTGTACTAGCATATCCATCATTTTTAATTTTTGTAAACGAGCAGTGAATCAGAAGTAAACCAAACGGCATGAATAGTAAACGCACTTGACTTTGCTCTTTTTTTGTTGTATCTTTGCAACGTCTATCAGACAAAAACTTAATTATTAACCTTTTAACAGTTTGTTTTATGAGTAAGAGTTACAAAATTTCAAAGACAGTGGTCCACATGGGACCTAAGAAGGGTAAGACACTCTACAGCGTTCGCCCTTACAGTTATGGTACTTTGACCACCGAAGAGGTTGCTAAGCAGATCTCTATGGAGTCTACCGCTACTCCTGCCGACGTAAAGGCTGTGCTCGACCGCTATGCCTACTACGTGAAGGAGAACCTGAAGAAGGGTTACGACATCGAGCTGCTCGGCTTCGGCAAGCTTTACCTCCGCTTCATCACCAGCGGCGCCGTGGAGGACGAGAAGAATGCCAACGCTAAGCTCGTGAAGAGCCTCATCCCTTCCTTCCGTCCGGCGTACAGCCTGCTGAAGAACGGAAGCCGTGTCTATAACCTGGTTCCTGACAACATTGAACTCGTGAACTACGATGACGAGAAGAAGGAGAAGACACCTGGTGATTCCGACGGCGGCGGTTCTACCGGCGAGAACAAGAACCCGGGCTCGGGCGATAACACTCAGGGCGCAGGCGGTTCGGGTACTACGGGCGGAACTACGGGCGGCACCGACCAGGGTGGCGGCAGCGATGGTGATTCTTCTGACGTAGTAATCTAAAATCATCAATGCCTATGAATTTAAATGATGTTCCCAACAGGAAGATTTCCTGGACCAGTGTTCTCTATGCCGTGCTGCAGGCATTGATTGCAGCTCTCACGGCCTTGGGTGTCAGCTCGTGTGCCCAATGTCTCAAGTACTAATTCCTAAACACCTGATTTTTGCTTATGACTAAAGATCAGTTTCCTATGACGATTGGTGGGGAGATGGTCCGCAATGAGCGGACTCTCCTCGCCAGAGTGGAGGACGGGCGATATATGATGTCGCCAGAGTCTGTGAAGTATCTCGTGCTGCATTGTTCTGCCACGAGATGCAACCGGAATTATCCGGTGGAGCAGTTGCGACGCGACCATCTGGCACGCGGTTTCCGTGACATCGGCTACCACTTTTATGTGCGAAAGGACGGCAGCTGCACGCAACACCGTTTCCTGCTGGAGGTTGGCGCCCATGCCCGCCCCTACAACCGCTGCTCGATAGGTATCTGCTACGAGGGCGGTCTGGACGAGAAAGGCAGACCTTCCAACACCCTGACTCCGGAGCAGTATTCCAGAATCCGTGAACTGCTTGCTGTCCTGATGAGGCTTTTTCCGAAAGCCGAGATTGTGGGCCATCGGGATTTGCCGGGTACGACTCCCAAGGATTGTCCTTGCCTGGAGGCTAAAGAGATTTTTGGGACGTAGAACACGTGGCAAAAATACAAAAAAAATATGAGAACAGACTAATTATCCGAGTTTATTTTCAGAGAAATAAAAGAAATGGCATTAGGATATGGAAAACTCCATATTCTAATGCCATTTATTATTATATTACCTTCTGGCGAAAGTTACTTCACAATCTTCAACGCCTGCTTGCCTACCTTTACCAGGTAGATGCCATGAGCTGCATCGGCGAGAGACAATGACTTCACGTTCTTGGCTGACTTCACTACTGCACCTGCGGCTGTATAAACCGTGATGTCGGCTGACTTGGCGAGTGTTACCTCATTGCCATCCCAATCGATGGTGTTGTCGTCGGCAAGAACCTTGCTGATGCCTGATGACTCTGCATTGTTATAGAAGATGTATGAGTAAGTGCCTTCAGTGGTCTTGTCCTCATCACTACCCTTTACATTATCTGTCTGATAAAGTGCATAGTTTCCGTTCTCGGCTACGGATGTGATCAGTACCTGCTCACCCTTCTGCATGGCTGGGGTCTTGGTGTTGATCTGATAGCCCAGAGGAGCCTCGATGGTGCGGTCAAAAGTATTCTCTACCCAACCTACCAGAGTGACTTCATCCTCATCAACCAGCATACCGCTGATGATTTCTGCCTTGTGCTTGGCATCACCCTCATCGAAAGCACTGGCTACTGCCCAGTTCTTGCTGAGACTTTCTGCATCCAGACAGGCTGCGTAGGCATCGCAACCGCCCAGATAAGAGATGGTGTTGTCGAAAGGAAGCGCCTGGTTGAAGGAACCTGCCAGATAGAGCTTGCCTTTCTGATAGGCCATCTCGTCGATGGTGTTCAGAGTGTTGGAATTATCTGTGGCTACAGAATGATAAACCTGGGTAGTTACCTGGTCGCCATCGATGGCTGCCAATACGTAGGCATGCTCAGTAGCACTCGCTTCATAGGCTGTCTCAATCTTGGTATCCTTGCCGGCAGCAGTAAGGGTCATATCCTTACCGGATGCTACGTAAGCTACGTAAATCTTGCCATCGTTGATGGCGAAGTTAACGTCTTCTGTATTGTAGGTAGCCTCATTTGTCAACTGCTTTGTAGCGCCAAGCACAGAAACGATGCTGGCATTTGCCAGGTCGGCTGCATCGAAAGAGAGCACACACATGGTTGTTTCATCATTATACAACCAGCCCTCTGAACAAGCATATTTACCCTGCAGGGTAACACCATCCAAGGCTACATTGCCCTTGTAAGAGGCAGAAAGATAGAGCTTGTTGCCATCAACTACCAGTTTCTTGGCTGTGAAAGAAGGGTTCAGCACGCCAATCACATCCAAGGCTGCAATCTCTGCATCGCTCTCGGCAAGGATGGTCTTGGAAGCTACATACGCACCCTGCTTGTCGTACTTCACGATGAAGCCGGATACCTTATCTACCTTGTCGGCCATACCGGTGATGGTAGCCTTGGTTTCGCCGCTGGCATCCTTGATTGCTACCTGATCAGCAAATACGCCGGCTGCATAAACGTTGCCGTCGGCATCGGTAGCCACTGTGGTGACGGTGGCAGCACCAGCCAGACCGGCAGCCCACTTCTTGACACCAGCCTTATCGTACTTGGCAATGAAGGCACTGTTGGCCACTGGCTCCAGATAGCTGGCAGCGAACTCCAGATCCTTGGTAAAGCTACCGGTTACGATGGAGTTACCCTCGTTGTCAACTGCCATGGCTGCAGCACGGGTCAAATCCTTGGCTTCTGCTGTGGTGGTGAGGTTGTCTGTCCAGGTAGGAGCATCCAACACATCCTTGGCATTGGCAGCAACCGTTGCCAGCACCAGCATCATTGAAAATGTAAATCTTCTCATTATCAATTAATTTTTATGTAAAACAATTATCTTACTTGCCCTCCCATTTCTCGATATTCGGATTCGCCTCTACTGCCTCGATTGGGAAGCGGAGGGTATATCGGGAATCGTTGGCTTCAAGTACATAGCTATTCTCACCGTAGGTCTTGCTCAACTGCGGACGGGTGGTACGACGGAGGTCGAACCAGCGATGTCCCTCGAAGGCAAGCTCGCAGGTGCGTTCGTTGTAGATGGCTTTGAGCAAGTCCGCCTTCTGCATGGTATCAAGCTCGGCTGCATACTGGTTGTATTTAGCTGCTGCATATCGCTTGGCCATCAGCGCCTTGAGATAGGTGCGAGCCTCAACCAGATTAGCATCATCGGCTGCGGCGTTGTCAGCTGCATTCTGGGCTGCAGCTTCGGCAGCAATGAGGTAGGCCTCGGCAGAACGGAAGGAGCAGCGATAGCCGTCGTTGCCCTTGTCGCCATATTTAATCAGACTGTAGACGCTGGCGGTCTGTGCCTTGAAATAGAGCGCCTTGCGCTTGTCGCCCGTGCGATAGGAATCAACCAGCGCCTTGCTAGGTACGCCCATCTTCACATAGCCGGAAGTCATCACCTGCTCCAGGGCAACGATGCTCTCCACCGACTTATAGTAGTTTGGCAATACCTTTGAATCGGTCAGATCTTCCAGGTCGCCATGTTTCTCCATCACCACTTTCGCTTCTGCCAGGGCATCCTGCCAGTCGCCCTTGTAGAGATAGACTCTAGCCAGCAGAGCATCGGCAGAAATCTGGTTGAATCGGTAGGTGTAGCCCTCGTCCCAGGCAGCCACCTTCAGACGGGTCTTTGCCTCCTTGATGTCGGCAATCACCTGCTGGTAAACCTGCTCCACGCTGCTGCATGTGAGCACGTTGTTGACATTTGCCTCCAGCGAGAGCGGGATGCCGCGGGTGGTAGCCGGATTGCAATGGGTATAGGCATCGGCATAGAGATTAACGAGCAGGAAGTGGCAGTAGGCTCTCATCATATAGGCCTCGCCCACCAGCTGGCTGATTTCATCCTGTGTAGCCTCGGTAATCTTGGTCTGATTCTCGATGATGTAATTGGCGATGTAGATGGCATGATAGTAGCGGCGCCAGCCGAAAGAAGCCGTGGTGCTCTGCTGGTTGAGGTCGTTCCATGCCCAGATGTCGAAGTAAGAATCGTAATCCTCGGTAGAAGTGGATGCCTTGCTCAGGGTCATCTCGTCGCTTCTCAGCGTGGCGAGTCCACGGTCTTCCGGGAAATTCTTGTATTCGTAGGTGAGCAAGGCTCTGTATTCCTTGCCCGTCTTGGCTATCACCTTTCCGGTTGGGGTGATGTCGAGGAAATCATCGCAACTGGTGAATCCTATCATCGCCAACAGCATGACGATGCCCATCAAATATCTTCTTTTCATTGTCTTCATTCTTTTAGAAATTTACGTTTACGCCAAATATGAAACTCTTCGGGATAGGCTGCGCGTATGGGTTGCCCATCGTCTCCGGGTCCAGATAGTTGCTGTAGTTGCTGGCGATGACGAGCAGATTGCGTGCCTCAAGAGATAGGGATGCACTCTTCACGCCGATGCGGCTCAGCCACTGGGTTGGCAACTTGTATCCCAGGCGCAGGCTCTGAAGGCGGGCGTAGTTGCAATCCTTCACCCAGGTATCGAGCATGCTGTAGAGGTTATACTCGTTATACTGCACGTACTCGCGTGGGCGCTCGGTGCTGACCATCAGCTTGGTGAAACTGCCGCTGGTGTTATCTGCCGTCCAGCGGTTCAGAATGTCGCGGTTCACGTTCAAGCCCCTGTCATAATTGGCTGGTGAGTAGCTAGGCTGCACGCGCACCTTCATGCCGAAGTTGAAGGTGAAGTTGATGCCCAACTGCCAGTTCTTGTAATCGAAGGTGTTGATGAAACCACCCGTCCACTTAGGGTCGGTGCTGCCCATGTAGGTATACAGGTCGCGCTGCTCCTCGGCGGTGAGGGTGCTGGCGCCATGGGCATTGAGCTTCAGGAACTCTGTGGCAGATACCTTCTCACCATTCTTGTTGACGAAGAGCGGATAACCGTCGGCATCGAGTCCGGCTGTCTTATAGGCGAAGAGTGCACCCACAGGATAACCTTCACGGCCAGGATAGGTGGCGTTCTGCGCCACGGTTTCCTGAATCACCTTGTTCTCGTTGTAACCGATATTCAGATTGGTTGTCCAGTTGAAATCCTTGGTATGGATGTTTCTGGTGCCCAGGGCAATCTCCACACCCTTGTTATTCATGCTCGCCCAGTTGATGGTGGTAGAAGAGAAACCACTCTCCAGCGGCAGCATCTTCAGACCGATGAGGTCGGTGCTGTGGCGATAGTAGTAGTCTACAGAGAGGGTGATGGCATTGTGCAATACGGCGAAATCGATTCCGGCGTTCACGTTCTCCGTCTTCTCCCATTTCAGGTTAGGGTTAGGAGCGGTCTCGCTGTTGATGATGTCCTCGCTGATGCCTGGCAGGATGGTGCCCTTCTTCAGTATACCTATCAAATAAGGTGATGTATTCTTGTCGATGTTACCCTGCAAACCGTAAGAGGCACGGAGGCAGAGGTTGTCCATCCACTTCACGTCCTTGAGCCAATTCTCCTCCTTCGCTCTCCAGAGTCCACTCACGGAGTAGAGAGGCAGATAGCGGTATTTCTTGGCTACGCCGAAGACGTCTGAACCGTCGAAACGAACGCTTCCACCGATGGTATAGCGGTTGAGAAGCGAATAAGAACCTGTGGCATACCAGGATACGTAGGCATTCTCCGACTCTGTCTCCTGATGCAGCGGATAGGAATCTGCCCAGGTCTGGCTAGGGAAGATGACCGGCTGGGTGGTGAGGGTGCGGGAATCATATCCGTAAGCCACGCTGTAGATGGAATTTGACTTGGCATGGCGAACCTCGGTACCCAGCATGAAGTTGACATCGTGGATGCGGTTGAAGGTCTTCACGAATTCAGCCATCGCCTTCCAGGTCCACTGGCGGTTGTGATACTCCGTGGTCTTGTGCATACCTCCATCCGGCAGGAAGCTCTTCTTCACGCCGTCGGCACCCTGGTATTCTGTGAAGAGTTTCTCCTTGCGCATGGCGTAGGTGTTCTCGTTGGCATATTTGCTCAGGGAATAGGAATCCTCCTGCAAGCCAAACTGCGAGGTAATCTTCAGATAGTCGGTGAGGCGCAGCTCGGCATTGAGAATTGCCATCATCGAACGGTCGCGGCGCTTGGTGTTGGCATTGGCTCTCTCCTCGAAGATATTGAAGTTGAGCGAGGAATCCTCCTTGCCCTGCACGTTGGTATCGTAGTTGTAGTTACCGTTCTCATCGTATGGGGTGAAGTATGGGTTTGCCAATCGGGAATAATATACCGGGTTGGTAAAGCCGTTGCTATCAGTGAGATAGGTATTCTGCTTACGCTCGTTGGCATATACGGAAGCGCCCACCTTGAGGAGTTTGTTCACCTGGTAGTTGGTCTTCAGGGTGATGTTGTATCGGGTGTTTCCCACGCCATTCACGTTACCCTGCTCGTCGGTATAGCCCACGGATGTATAGTAGTCGCTCTTGTCGCCGCCACCCGAGATGCCGATGTTGTACTCCTGGGTGAGTGCATTGCGGAAGAGGATATCATTCCAGTCGGTATTGGTGTTGCGGAGCTGGTTAATCTGGTTCTGGGCAGTCTGGCTCAGCGCATTCCATCCGCCTGCCTTGTAGGCGCTGGTTTCGCCCAGGCTGTTGAGGATGCCTGCTACCCCACCCTTGTTCTGGCGATAGGTGTAATCAGATGCCAGCAGACCGAGTTCCAGGTCTACCTTCTCATTGCTGTTGAGCAGGTTGAGTCGGTCGATATCCGTCTTAGGCATGAAGGTCATCTTGCCCGAGAAGTTGATGACCGGTGCTCCCGCACGTCCCTTCTTGGTGGTGATGACGATGACACCATTGGCTGCTCTCGCACCGTAGATGGCGGTGGCTGCAGCATCCTTGAGCACGGTGATGTTGTCGATATCGGATGGATTCAATCCGGCGATGGAAGTCTGGTAGATATTGTCGATATCCTTCAGATCCTCCATGCTTGGGATATCGGTGCCATCCATCGGGATACCATCGAGCACCCACAGCGGTTCCTGGGTACCGTTGATGGAAGCGGTACCACGGATGCGGATCTTCACCGGCGCACCCGGTGCACCCGAAGAGGTGATGGAAGAAAGTCCGGCAATCTGTCCGGCAAGTGCCTGGTCGATGTTGTTGACGGCACCGATTTTCTCATCGCTGATTTTCAGGGTGGTTACCGCCGAAGTCAGCTTGCGTCGGTCCAGTTCCTGATAACCCGTCACCACCACCTCGCCAATCTGCTTGGCGTCAGATTCCAAAACCACCTTATAGTCGTTTTTTCCTGGTTCGACGTTGACATCCTTGGTTTCGAATCCCATGAATCTTACGGAGAACGACTTATCCTGGGCATCCACCTTGAGGGTGAACTTGCCTTCGTAGTCGGTCACGGTGCCATGTGACACCTTCTTGTTCGGACCTCTCACCACAGAGATGGTAGCGCCTGGCAGCGGGTCGTCGCCCATGCTGCCATCCACCACGATACCCGTGATGGTGCGCTCCTGTGCTGAGAGAATGTTCATGGCGAAAACCATGATCAAAAGCATGAATGTTCTCATTCTCATATACAATCTCTCTATTTTTTTGTTTACCTTAATTACTTAATCCCTTAATTATCAATTATAAATTATTAATTGTTAATTATAAATTATCTAATCTCCTGACCCAAAGCAGTCTGGATTCTCATGATCACGTCCTCGTAGTGGAACTGGGTGGCAGTATCGCCAGAACGGCGCTTGCCCTTCAGCAGGTTGAGGATTCTCACGAGTTCGCCACGCTTCACGCTGATGGCATCGCTCACACGTGCCGTCTGGGTGCCGCCCATGTCGATGGTGCGGGGAGCCGAACTGAGGCTATGGCATGGCATGTTGAAATCCGGCGAGTCGATGATGGCAGGGGAATCGAAAATCTTCTTGTTGATCTTCACGCCCTCCTGCTGAGCGGCAGCCGTGATGAGCGCATCCACGAAGTTCTTCTGCAACTGGCGGTCGTCTACGCTGAGCGACTTGCCTGCCAGGGTCTTGCCGAAGAAATGCTTATGCAGCATATCCATCATCTCTACGGCAGTGAATGCATTCTTGCCGTTGTTCTGCTCGTTGGCAAACATGCGCATGATGCGGCTGTTGTCGAGCATATCCCAGAGCATGTAGCTCTGCTGGTTCTGCAGCGCATAGTCTGGCGACTGCTCCTGCACGCCCAGCGGCGTATTCTTGTTGATGAAGGTATACTTGTTGAGCTCGCTTCTGAAGAGCCACTTCGGACAGGTGAACACCTCGTCGATGAGGAACTGCACGGCTCGCTTCTGCTTATCCTTCTCCACGAAGGTGAAGGTAGGCTTGCCATCGTCGATGGTGGTGTTGTCGATGTACATGCCGCCCACATTGGCGAGTACATGGTAGAGGTAGAGACTCCACTGGAAGATGACTCCCTGATAGAGCTTCGATGCCTCATCGTAGGTCTGACCAGGTTCGCCTGTGCGGGTCCAATCGATGATGTTAGGCATCACGCGCTTCAGGTTGGCAATGCCATAGGCAGCCGACTTCATAGCGTCATCACCCAAATCCTCGCTCAGGGCACGTGGGTCGATGGCGGTGCGCTGGCTCTGCGTCTCACTGTATCTGAATTCCTTTCCGCTGTGCTTCTTCAGGAAATCCTGCTGTGCTGAAGCAGCCTTCTTCTCATCCGGGAACCAGCGGTAGCCCCACTCTATCGCCATCAGGTCGTAAGGACCTATTTGCGGAGAAATCTTCTGGATGCCATCTCCCGGCTGTGCCACATAGTTGAAACGGGCATAGTCCATGATGGATGCTGCAGTGCCGCATACATGGTCGGTGAACGACTTGGAACGGAGGGAATCCGTAGGGTATGCATTGGATGCTATCATGTTGTGGCGCAATCCGAGCGAGTGGCCCACCTCATGGCAGGCTACGAATCGGGCTGCATCGCCTATCAAGGCCTCTGGCAATTCATACTGGCGTGCCTCCTTGTTGTAGGCGCCGGTCTGCACCATGCTCCATTCGCGCAGGAGCGACTTCACGTTGTGCCACCAGATGATGTCTGCCTCCAGAATCTCGCCTGTTCGTGGGTCGATGACGGAAGGACCCATGGCGTTCGCCTTCTCTGATGCATCGTAGGTCAGCACAGAATACTTCATGTCGTCGCCTTCGGCAGCAATGCTGTCGGTGAGGTCGAACACCTGTACGGCATTCTTGAATCCTGCCTTCTCGAACGCTGCGTTCCAGTCGGTCATACCTCTTTTAATATAAGGGCGCAGGAACTCCGGAACGGCTGGGTCGATGTAGAAGACGATAGGCTTCTTAGGCTCTACCAGTTCGCCACGCAGATAGGCCTGCTCATCCTTAGGTTCCAGGCGCCAGCGGGTGATATAATTGGTACGGGTCACCTCCTGCTGATGGTCGCCATACTGCAATCGGCTGGTGGTGAAATAGCCCACGCGCTGGTTTTCCTTGCGTGCAACCATCGGTGTTTCAGGAAGGAGGACCAGCGAACTGCTTACCTCCACGGTGATATTGGTCTTGCTCTTACCCTCGTGTACCACGGTGGTAAGTTCAGATGTTGCAGTGATATTATTGCTGAAAGCCTTGATATCGATGATGCGTGACAAATCGGAATCGGCTGAAGTGCCGAGGTTGATGAGATTGAACACATCATTGAGATAAGTCTTCTTTCCGTTGAAGAGGTCGTTCACCTTGAAGATGACGGTGGAAGAATCCTTGGCCACCGCCTCTACCTTGAGGCTTGCGATGAGCGGATCAATGTAATTGCTTTCTACGGATGCCGCCATGGCATCCTTGGAATCTACTTCGGGAGTAAGGCGCTGCTGGCGCACAAAAACGGTCTTTTTATCCTGATTCCATTCAAAACGGATACACTGGTTTTCGTAGTTGATACCACGGTTTACGCCTGCCTCGTTGAGTTCGGAAGGCACACGCTGCAGTTTGTTGGAAACGAGGAACACTCTTCCCATCAGTTTGGTAGGCATTTCAAGGTAGAAATCCTGCTCCTTCTTTACTACATTCATGACTCCTCGTACATTCACAGAATCGCTGCCTACTATTTTCTTATAATCCGATGTAGGTTGCTCTGTTTTTTTCTTTTTCTTCTTGAACAATCCCATCTCCGGTGCAGCTTCCATGGAGATGGCATAGCAAGAACTTCCAATCAGGGTGGCAGTGATTGCCCCCAGCAAGAATCGCTTTTTATTCATTTAAAATCGTATATTTATTCCAAATATTATTGAATAATCTTCTATAACCTTGCAAAGGTAAGGACAAAAAGTCATGATACACAATTAATTATGTATTTTTGGAAAGTTCTTAATGGTTTTTAACGTTATTTTGGAAATGAATAAGAAATAGAAACGGCACCAGGGGGTTCCTGATGCCGTTTCTTGATTTCATTTATCTTCTATTTATTTCTTTACAAACTTCACGGTTCTGGTCTTGCCGTTGCCATAGTTGACTACTGCGGCATAGACGCCCGACTGCAATGAAGAGATGCTTGCCTCATTGCCATTTACATTCATCACGGTTCTGCCGCTTACATCAACGATGCTGATAGATGCGGCTCCGGCTGCAGCGAAACTGTTGCTGTCGAAGGCAATCACCTCGTGGGCATCACTGGCCATATCCTTGATACCTGTGGCTACCTTCTCTATTCCACCATAGAATCCGAGGTTGTCGAGGCAGAGTGCCTCACCCTTCTTGGAAACAATATTGAAGGCCACGGCGATATTCTTGCCATTGTACTTGCCAAGGCTGATACCGCGAGTCTTTGGAGTAGTGCTCTCGTTGGAAATCTTTGCCTCAGAAGTATACCAGTAATCTGCAGGATTGGTAGAACCATCGGAAACCTTCACGTTATAGCTATCCAGGTTGCCATAAGCGTTGAATGAGTTCGCATCCCATGCAAAATAGGTGTTCTCATCGGTAACCTTCACCTGTGGAAGAATAATCCAGCGGTCTGGTGTCGCACCATCAATCCAGGATGTACCTGCCAGAAGGTGTTCGCCCAGCATCTCGTGCTTGTTAATGTTGAAGATACCCCAGCCCTGCTCGTTGAACTCTTCACCGGCATTAGGGTTCACGGTGCCCTTGTCGCCTACATAGAAGCTGAAGTCCTCAGGAATCTTCGCATCCTCGAAATCATAGAGGATAACTGGTGTACCGAGTGATACAAACTCCTTCTCAATCACGTTGTTATCAGTAGAACTGTCATCTGCACTCTGAATCTCAATCTTCAGCTTGTGCTTGCCCTGTGGCAATCCTGCAATGACATCCTCGGCTGTGAAAGTAGTGATCTTCTGCGCCTTCATATCGAGGGCGATTTCCTTCTTCACCTCACCATCTACAGAGATGATGGCCTTACCCTCTGCATCCTTGATGCCTACATTCTGAACCTCGAACTCCACATTCTTGTCGTTAGGAGTGCGGGCATAATCGAATGGCTTGGAAATACTGCTGATTCCCAGGTCGGATGCATTGCTGGATGCCTTGTAGAACTGTACATCGTCGATGGTGAGCCAGTTCTCATCCTTGTCGCTGAAGGCATAGAAGCCCAGATAGATGGTCTGTGGCTTGTCGAACTTGATTACCTTGAACGCTTCCTGGTAAACACCCTGCTGAATGGTCTGCTCATCTATCTTGTTGGTCATATCGGCAGGGGTGTTGCCATTACCATAATATACGCCCAACTTCTCGGTATGGCCGTTGGAACCGGAATACCAATAGCGCAATACGTAGTAGCCAGCCTCTACCTTCACTGGGTCGAGAACTGCCCAGTCGTTGGCATTGTTCTCCTTATTATAATTATAGGCGAGACAGGTTACGCCTGTGCGTGCCATATTCATCCAAAAGTCTGAATGCAGGGTCCAGTTGCCATCATCCTCATTGAGGTTGTAGTATTTAAACTGCACATTGTCCTCTTTAGGCTCAAATCCCCATGTGCATGGAGGAGTGAGGGCACCATTGTGGCGCACGGCTACCTGGCAGGTATCGTTGGCCATGTTATAATCATCTGCATCGATGGAGTAGACCTTGACATTGTAGTTGTGGCGTGTCTCAGAGAAATCAGCCTTGGTATTGAAGGTATATTCCATGCTCTCGCCAGCTGCCAGGGTGGCATTCACATCCTCTACCACTGGCTCACGGTCGTCAATCTGATAAGCTACCTTGAAGTTCTGGCTGGCATCGAAGCCGATATTGGCAACTCTGATCTTCACGGTTTCTGCATCCGTAAGATTATCACCTGTTTGAGGGGTAAGCAGGTCGGTGGCCTGCAAATCGATGGCCTTGTCGATTTCAGTAACACTGAAGTTGCACATATAGAACTTCCACTGGTCGGCAGGACTGAAGCAGCGGAATCCTACATAGAAAGGCTCGCCTTCCTTGGCACTGTAGATGAATGATTCCGTGGTAGCCTGACCCTTGACAGCATCGTTGAGATTCTGAAGTTTCTTCAAAGCACTGACGGTTGGCTTTGAACCTGTGCGCACCTCGATTCGCTCACCATAGCTGGTACCATAGGTGGTATATTTCACCAGCAGGTTACCCGTTTTCTTTGGGGTGATGGCAGGAGAAACCAGCCAGTCGTCGGCTACATTCGTAGCCGAATAAGGGTAATAAACGTGTGACTGACTGCCCTCGGCATCGAATTTCCAGGTAGCTCCATCTTCGTTGGCATCGATAACCGTCCATTTCTGGAATTCTTCCTCCGTAGAGAAATCTGTCTTGTAAATGTCTTGTGCTGTTGCGGCAACGGTTGCGGCAGCAGCCATAAAAGTAAGTAATACTCTCTTCATAAGCATAAAATGTTATTTATTCTGCAAAATTAATAGATTTATGTCATTAATTTGCATATTCATCTAACATTTAATGTATTTTAAGACAAATAAATACTAAAAAGTGATTATTTTATGGGCATTTTATAAGGAAACACATTTTTTTTATGTACCTTTGTAATCAGTTTAAAACATTTGTTATATCAGTATGAATAATATCAAAAACATCAAAGCAAAGGTTCTGCGAGTAGATGA
>ERZ1026776.562-NODE-562-length-25072-cov-16.480513_pt1 | contig 25072 bp, 19 predicted proteins | sample MGYA00380125_ERZ1026776 | MGnify/ENA primary metagenome ERZ1026776 (study PRJEB33269, sample SAMEA4719761) | human gut metagenome | biome: human-associated habitat; feature: organic feature; material: feces | place: Cameroon | collected 2013-10 ...
ATGGTCAGGCAGCCGCACTCGGCGGCGTGGATCATGCCGTCGTCCTCGCTGACGGGGATGAAGGCGCCGGACAGGCCGCCCACATGGTTGGACGCCATGACGCCGCCCTTCTTGACGGCGTCGTTCAGCAGGGCCAGACAGGCCGTCGTGCCGCAGCAGCCGCAGGTCTCAAGGCCCATCTCTTCGAGGATGTTGGCCACGCTGTCGCCCACGGCAGGGGTGGGAGCCAGCGACAGGTCGATGATGCCGGCGGGCACGCCCAGCGCCTTGGACGCCAGATTGGCCACCAGCTGGCCCACGCGGGTGATCTTGAAGGCCGTGCGCTTGACCAGCTCGGCCACCTCGTCGATGGGGGCATCCTTGGGCAGCTTGGCCAGCGCGGCGCGGACCGCACCGGGGCCGGAGACGCCCACATGGATCTCACAGTCCGGCTCGCCGGGGCCGTGGAATGCGCCCGCCATGAAGGGGTTGTCCTCAGGCGCGTTGCAGAACACGACCAGCTTGGCCGCGCCGATGCACTGACGGTCGGCGGTCAGCTCGCTGGCCTTCTTGACGGCTTCGCCCATCAGCTTGACGGCGTCCATGTTCAGGCCGGCCTTGGTCGCGCCGATGTTCACCGAACTGCACACGATATCAGTCTCGGCCAGCGCGCGGGGAATGGACTCGATGAGCCGGCGGTCGCCCGCCGAAAAGCCCTTGTGCACCAGCGCGGTATAGCCGCCCACAAAGTTGACGCCCACCTTTTTGCCCGCAGCGTCCAGCGCCTTGGCAAAATCGACGGGGTCCGCGTCCGGGCACGCGCCCAGCAGCATGGCGATGGGCGTCACGCTGATGCGCTTGTTGATGATGGGGATGCCGTACTCGGCGCTGATGTGCTCCACGGCGGGCACGAGGTTCGCCGCTTTGGTGGTGATCTTGTTGTAGACCTTTTCACAGGCCTTTTTCGGGTCCGGATCGATGCAGTCCAGCAGACTGATGCCCATGGTCACGGTCCGGACGTCCAGATTGTCCTGCGTGAACATCTCGATGGTCTCGAGGATGTCACCGGTGTTCATCATACTCATAGGTTAATGTCCCCCTCTGATTTTCAGATAGTAACCTCTCAGTCGGGCTTCGCCCGCCAGCTCTTCTAGTAGGAGAGCCTTTGGCAGAAAGATGAAGTAAAATCGACTGCCAAGGCCTCCCCTACTTAGGGGAGGTGGCATCGCGTCAGCGATGACGGAGAGGTTTAGATGGTGTGCATCGCGTCAAAAACTTCCTGACGGGTCACGTTGATCTGCATCCCCATCTCCTTGGCAAGGGCGTCCGTGCGCTTGTGAAGCTCTTCGTGGCTGACGCTGCAGTTGGTGATGTCTACCAACATGATCATGGCGAACATGCCCTGCAGGATGCTCTGGGTGACATCTTCGATGTTGATGTTCAGTTCGCTGCACAGAGCGGCGACCTTTGCGACGACGCCGACCGTATCGTGGCCGATGACCGTAATGAATGCTTTCATATTCCTTACCCCCAATAATAATGTAATACCCTCTCAGTCTGCGTTGCAGACAGCTCCCCCGGAGGGGGAGCCTTTGGCACGTCGGTCAGGTCTGCGCGTTGTCGCCTTCGGCTCCTGCGCAGCTGAGCCCTGTCCTCATTGGCAGCAGCTGCTTGCCCTTTGCCGCAAGGCCCGCCGCCTTCTGGAAAGACGGACCTGAGCAGCCAGCAGGGCCAAGACCGGCCCGCCAGTGGCTCCCCCTTTGGGGGAGCTGACGCCGAAGGCGGCTGAGAGGGTAGGTTCACATCCCCAGTATAGCAGATTTACCGATTTTTGAACACACTTTTTGGAAAAAAGAGCAGTCTCGGGGCGAAAAAGACATTCTATGCAAAAAACAAGATGCAAAGACGGCATTCTTGTGCTATACTGAAACTTACAGATCAAGAAACTAAAGGAGTAACGACGATGGAACAGCTTTTGAAACTTCTGGAAGACAACGCGCGGCTGCCGATCGAGGACATTGCCACGATGCTGAATAAATCTCCGGCCGAGGTGGCGGCGATGATCGACCTCGCCCGCGCACAGGGCATCATCAAGGGCTACAAGACCCTTGTGGACTGGGAAAAGGCCGGGGTCAACCGGGTCGAAGCCGTGATCGAGCTGAACGTCAGCCCCAAAAAGAGCCGCGGCTTCGATGAGATCGCGGCCACCATCGCCGCCTTCGACGAGGTGGAGAGCGTGCTGCTGATGAGCGGCGGCTACGACCTGCAGCTGGTCATCAAGGGCCAGACCTTCCAGGAGATCGCTCTGTTCGTGGCCAAGCGCCTGTCCCCGCTGGACGATGTGCTGTCCACGGCGACCCATTTTGTCCTGCGCACCTATAAGAAAGAGGGCCGGTTCTATCAGGACGACGAAATCGATGAAAGAGAGTGCACCGTGCTGTGATGGATTATGAAACACTGATCGCCCCGGCCGCAAAAGCCATGCGGCCGTCCGGCATCCGAAAATTCTTCGACCTTGCCGCCGACATGCCCGAGTGCATCAGCCTTGGCGTCGGCGAGCCGGATTTCAAGACCCCGTGGGCCGTGCGCGAAGCCGGCATCGAGAGCCTTGAGCATGGCCGCACCCGCTACACCGCCAATGCCGGCCTGAAAGAACTGCGCGCCGAGATTACCCGCTATCTGGACCGCCGCATGGGTCTGCACTACGACCCGCTGACGCAGGTGCTGGTCACCGTGGGCGGCAGCGAAGCTATCGATATGTGCATCCGCACCCTCGTGCAGCCGGGGGATGAAGTCATCATCCCGGAGCCGTGCTTCGTCTGCTATGAGCCCATCACCACCCTGTCCGGCGGCGTGCCGGTGCATGTGTCCTGCCGTCAGGAGGACGAGTTCCGTCTCCGCCCGGAAGCCCTGAAAGCGGCCATCACCCCCAAGACCAAGCTGCTCATCATGCCGTTTCCCAACAACCCCACCGGCGCGGTGATGGAAAAAGAGGACCTCGAAGCCATTGCCGAGGTCCTGCGGGAGACCAACGTCATGGTGCTGTCGGATGAGATTTACGCCGAGCTGAACTACGGTCTGCGGCCCCATGTCTCCATCGCGACCCTGCCCGGGATGGCCGAGCGGACCATCGTGGTCAACGGCTTCTCCAAGAGCTATGCCATGACCGGCTGGCGTCTGGGCTATGCGTGCGGACCGGCCCCTATCATTAAGATCATGACCAAAATTCACCAGAGCGCCATCATGAGCGCCCCCACCACCAGCCAGTATGCCGCCATCACCGCCCTGCGGGAGTGCGACGGCGAGATCGACCGGATGCGGGACGAATACAACATGCGCCGCCGCTTGGTGGTGCGCGGGTTCAATTCGATGGGGCTGACCTGCTTTGAGCCGCGCGGTGCGTTCTACGCCTTCCCCTGCATCAAGTCCACGGGGATGAGCAGTCAGGAATTCTGCACCAAGCTGCTGGAACAAAAACATGTCGCGCTGGTCCCCGGCGATGCCTTTGGCGCATCGGGCGAGGGGTACTGCCGCGTGTCCTATGCCTACTCGGTGGAGCACCTGACCGAAGCGATGAAGCGCATCCGTGCCTTTCTGCAGGACAACGGCATCGAATGCGGCAACCAGTGAGGAGCGTTGACTTATGGCAAAGTTGAATCGTGTGACCGTTCTGGCCCCCGCCAAGCTGAATCTGGCGCTGGACGTGGTGGGCCTTCTGCCCAACGGCTATCATAATCTGGATATGACCATGCAGGCCATCACCCTGTATGAAAAAGTCGTGCTGACCCGCAGCAACGGCCTGAACCTGTCTCTGCCCGGAAGCCCGGTGGCGGCGAACGACAGCAACACCGCCATCAAAGCGGCCATCGCGTTTTTCCGCTATACCGGACTGCTGGCGGGCGTGGATATCACCATCTATAAGAATGTGCCGGTGCGGGCCGGAATGGCGGGCGGCAGCGCCGATGCAGCCGCCGTCCTCGTGGGCCTGAACGCCCTGTACGGCGCGCGCCTGTCCATGAGCGAGCTGTGTGCGCTGGGCGCAAAAATCGGCGCGGACGTGCCCTTCGCATTGATGGGCGGCACTTGCCGGGTGCAGGGCGTGGGCGACGTGATGAAAGCTCTGCTGCCCTGCCCGGACTGCTGGTTCACGGTGGTCATGCCGGACTACGGCGTGTCCACGCCGGAAGCCTTTGCGGCCTACGATAAAATTGGCAGCAGCCGCCATCCCGACTGCGAAGCGCAGGAACAGGCCATCCGTGCCGAGGACCTTGCGGGCGTCTGCGCGGCGGCGGGCAATGCGCTGGAAGAGTGCAGCGGCGCCAAGGACAACGAAGCCATCAAGGCCGCTCTGCGGGAGCAGGGCGCGGTGACCGCCCTGATGACCGGCAGCGGCGCGGCCGTGTTCGGCGTGTTCACCGACGAAGCCTCGGCCCGCAAAGCAGCGGATGCCGTCAAGGCCCGCTGGCCGCAGGTCTATGTGGCCCAGCCCGACAAGGGCGGCGCACGGGTCGTGGCTCCCAAGTGGACGCTGTAAAACCCCGCCGTCATCGTTTGGCCAAAGGCTCCCCTGTCAGGGGAGAAGGCGAGACTGAGAGGTTAAAAAACTCCGGCGCTGGATTTTCCACAGCGCCGGAGCTTTTTGTTAGGATTCGTCGTCGGTGAATAGCCCGGGGATGCCGCAGAGAGCGGCGATGCCCACCAGCGTGAACACGATGCGGGACCAGATGGAACTGCTGCCGCCCAGCAGCCAGCCGACGAAATCAAACTGGAACAGGCCGACCAGTCCCCAGTTGATGCCGCCCACGATCATCAGGATCAGGCATACTTTATAAAAGGTCTGCACAAAAAGACCCCCTTTCTTTTGGGTAGTTTGACCCATTGGAAAAGGGGTTATGCATTTTAGTCGTCCCAGCCCATCAGATCGGGCAGGGTGAGCGTCTCATCCGAACAGTGGGGGTTGGCGTCGGCGCGGGCCTGAATGGTAGCCGCTTCCACGGCCTTGACGATCTCGTGGATGGCGCTGCAGTCCTCGGGCAGGTCGGTCTGACTGCGGCCCGAGTGGGTGAACAAAATCTTTCCCATGTGGCCCACCACCAGCGTCAAAGGCAGGATCTGCGGGGCCGATTTGTCGTAGTGGTAACCCGCATCCTTGGCGGCCTTGTAGATCTTCTGGGCCGCAAAGCTCCAGCTCAGCAGACCGCGCGTCTGCTCCACGCCCAGATAGCCGTACAGCACGCCGGGAGCGTCGCAGATGACCGGGAAGGGGAACTCCGACCCGCGGGTGGCGGTGGCAACGGCCTGTGCCGACGAGCGCACGACGCACGCCAGCCGCGCGCCCTTCAGGGATGGCAGCGTTTTCAGATAGCGGGTGATGTACTCGCGGCTGACCGGGTGGTCGAACCCGGGCAGAAAGATCATGCACAGCGGCCGGTCACCCTCGCACAGGGTGTAAAAATCGTTTTCCGGCACTGTGGGGGTATCGTAGGTAAAGCGGGGAATGCTGGTCCCCACCAGATGCTCAGACTTCATGCCGCAATGCACATCCTTTCCAAAACGTGACAACATCCGAAGTTATAAAAAAATCCACACACTGTTCCTCTTGCCAGAGGACAGCGGTGGATGCTGTACTATAAAAAGATCCCGCCCGGTCGTCTGCGGCAATCAAACCTACCCTTACGGACAGGTGGGTGTCCTGTCTCCGGATTCGCGCTTCCTCATCGAGCCTCTGGGGTCGAGCCCACAGCGGGGAGGTCTGCAATCCACCGGCGAACGCCGGACTCCCGTTGAATGATTAGTAGGATCATATAAACCGCAACAAATCGAGTCGGGCAGGAAGTTTTTGCCCAAAAGTCTGGTGCGAGCGGGTTACTCAATCTCGAACTGGTCGCTCAGCCGCTTTTCGAACAGCTTGCTGACTTCCAGCAGAGTCTCGTCATCCTCCACAACGTCCAGATATTCGCCCTCGCTGTCCTCGCCAACGCTCAGGATGACCAGCTGGGCATCCTCATTGACGTCCTCTTCGTCCTCGGCGTATTCCACGACGGCCAGATAATGCACGCCCTTATGGTCCAGCGCATCGATGACCTCAAAGGTCACCTCGTTGCCGTCCTCATCCTCAAGGGTCATCAGATCGGGCTGATACTCCTCTTCGGCGTTCGGGTTCTTGATCTCTTCTGCCATAAGACACGTTCTCCTATATCAACGTAAAGTAAAACTCATGCTCTGCGGGGGACTGTCCGTTCCCGCGTCCCCTGCTGTGCTTATAGTGTAGCGTTTTTTTGCCCGCTCGTCAAGATGTTTTTCGCACAGAAATGTACTGACAAATTTTCACGCATTTCCCTCTCGATTCCGGGGCCGAAATATGCTATACTGAACTCTGTGTACCGCTTTGTGCGGGAAACTATTACAATGATATGCACCGGGAGGTCCCGTTTATGAATCGTTTTTCCAAAAAGCTGCTGGCGCTGGTGCTGGCCGGCTGTCTGGCCCTGACCGGCTGTTCGCTGGCCGGAAAGCTGGGCGGCAGCGCAAAGCCCAAGACCATCACCCGACCCGCCGTGGAGTCGGCGGAGCTGCAATACACCCACCCGGCGGCGGGGGACACCATCGCCGTGTTCGACACCTCGGCGGGGGTGTTCAAAGCCGTGCTCTTCCCCAGCGAAGCCCCGCAGGCGTGCGAGAACTTCCTTGGGCTGGCACAGGCGGGCTATTACAATGGCCTGACCATCACCCGGGTGGAGAATGAATTTCTTGTGGAAGCCGGACAGGGCGCAGACGGAAACGCGACAACGCTCTGGAACGGCAGCCGCTTTCCCATCGAGGCGACCGACAAACTGCACCACTATTCCGGTGCGCTCTGCGCCGCCACCGACAGCTCCGGCCAGTGCGCCAGCGTGTTCTATGTGATGGAGACGCTGCCCGGAGACGCTTCCGTGACGCAGGAGCTGGTGGACCAGATGAACGCCAACGGCTACCGTGCCGAGGTCGTCAGCGCCTACCAGACGGCGGGCGGCGCACCCTACCTCGACTACACCGACACCGTGTTCGGGCAGGTGTACGAGGGGATGGAGGTCGTGGATGCCATCGCCCAGACCGGCGTGGACGAGAACCAGCGCCCCACCGAGACCATCACCATCAACAGCGTCAGCATCGAGACGTATCAATAAACGCGAAAAAGGGCTGCTGCACAAGGATAGAAACCAGTGCAACAGCCCCTTTTGCGTTCAGGCTTAGATCTCCCCGGGGTGCTCTCTGCGCCACGCGAGGTAATCTTCGAGGATGACGGTCGCGCTGACCGAATCCAGAATGGCTTTCCGGTGGGCGCCGAAGGTCCCGCTCTCGTTCAGGATGTCGGACGCTTCGCAGGTGGACTGGCGCTCGTCCCACATCCGGACGGGCAGCCCGCTCCAAATTTGCAGCGTCTTGGCCAGCTTGCGGCTCTTTTCGGCGCGCTCGCCCTCGGTCCCGTCCATGTTGAGCGGCAGCCCCACTACGATGAGTTCCGCCTTGATCTCGGCGGCGATCTCGCACACCCGGGCCGCGACCTTCGGGCGGGCTTTCAGGGTGATCTGGGGCGTGATGGCGGTGGTGAGGAACTCAGAGGGGTCACAGGTGGCCAGACCGGTGCGGCTGGCCCCGTAGTCAACGGCTAAAATTTTCATACAGGGGTCCTTTCTGCTTCGTGGTTTTCCCCAGTGTATCACAGAATAGATGTTCTTGCAATTTTGTGGTACAATAAAACCTGACAAACAATGCGGAGCGCATCGGCGTCCGGCAGAAGGGAAACTCTGCCCGGCCTGTCTCCGCAGACGACGGAGAGGTTCTTTATGTTACAACTCGTTTTAGGCGGTTCCGGCAGCGGCAAGACCACGCTGCTGTACCACCGCATCCGCACCCGTGCCGAGGCGGGGCAGAAGAGCATCCTGCTCGTGCCGGAGCAGTTCACCTCGTCCACCGAGGGCCGTATCTACCGCGAATTGGGCGATGCCTTGTCCGGCATGGTGGAGAGCTTTTCGTTCACGAGCCTTGCCGAGAAAATTTTGTCGGTGGAGGGCGGCACGGCGGTGCAGACCCTTTCGGACGCCGGACGGGCCGTGCTGGTCCGCCGCGCACTGGAAGAGCTGCAGGACAACGTGCATTATTACTACCGCCATCGCCGGAGTGCGGCCTTCTGTCAGATGGCGGCGGAGACCATCGATGAGCTGAAGAGCGCAGGGCTTTCGGGTCAGCAGCTCTATCAGCTGGCGCAGGGGTGCGGCCCCGAGAGCGGAAAGCTCAGCGAGCTGGCGCTCATCTTTCAGGGATACGAGACGCTGCTCTCCCGCAGCGGGATGGACCCTTCGGACCGGCTGGAACTGGCGGGCGCACGGCTGGAAGAAGCCCTTGCCCGGGGCGAAGTGCCCGAATTTCTGCGGGACCGGGAAGTGTTCATCGATGAGTTCGACACCTTCAATGCGCCCAAAAAGCGGCTGCTGGGGGCGATGCTGGCGGCGCTGCCCCGCGTGACGGTGGCCCTGTGCGACGACGGTGCGCCCCTCATCCCCGGCGATGTTGGCTTGTTTTCGGGGGCCAAGCAGGTGGCGGCTCAGCTGCGCCAGCTGGCCCGGAAAAGCGGGGCCGAAGTGGCCGCGCCGCAGCTCCTCCGCCGCGATCTGCGGCATCGGGACGCTCCCGGCCTTGCCGCAGTCACCGAGCTTCTGGAGACCGGAAGCTGCGCCCCGCTGGACGCCCCCGCGCAGGAGGTGCGGCTGTTTGCCGCGCCCAGCCGGGAAGAGGAAGCCCGCGCCGTGGCGGGGTCCATCCGCCGCCTGATGCGGCAGGGCGTCCGGTGCGGGAAGATCGCGGTCGTCTGCCGCGACATCGCCAAGTACCGCGCGGCCATTCGATACGAGTTCCGGATGGCCGACATCCCCCTTTACTGCGACGAACCCACCACCCCGGAATTCAGCGCCCCCGCCACGGCGGTGCGTGCGCTGCTGGCGCTGGCCCGCGGTGCAGACCTGACCGAGAACCTGACGACCTTGGCCAAGACTGGCCTGTGCCAGCTGACGGAAGCGCAGGTCTGCGCCCTTGAGAATTACGCCTATACTTGGTCGCCCAGCGCGGCGGCGTGGCGGGCGAAATTCGAGAACAACCCCAAGGGCTTCGGCGACATCGAATTGACCGCTGAGGACGCCGAAAATCTTGAAAATGCCGAGACGGCCCGCGCTCTGCTGGTGGGGGCCGTGGATGCCTTCCGCGCAAAGGTGCGGAACGCCAATGCCGAGGCCATCAGCCGCGCCATCTATTTCTGCCTGAAGGAGCTGGGCGCGGAGGAACAACAGGCCGCGCAGGTGGAAGCGCTTCGGACGTCCCGGGGCATCCCGGCGGCGGAGGAAGCCGCCCGCGAGTGGAACGTGGTCATGGAGCTGCTCAACGAGATGGCTCGTCTGCTGGGCGAACAGACCGTCACGGCGGCGGAATACGAGGACCTGTTCGGCCTTCTGCTCCGCTCGTCGGACCTCGGGCACATCCCCCAGACGCTGGACGCCGTGGTGCTGGCCAGCGCGGGCAAGATGCGTCTGGACGACCCCGATCATGTGTTCGTGCTGGGCCTTGCCGAGGGCGAGTTCCCCACGGCCCCCGGCGAGGTGGGCTTGCTGACCCACGCCGACCGCGACGCCCTGATGGCGCAGGAGATCGAACTGCCGGACTGCTTCGAGAACCGCGTGGTCCGCGAGCAGGTCTGCTTTTACAAAGCCCTGACCGCCCCCGCCAAGGGGCTGTGGCTGAGCTGGCCCAAGGGGCAGGGCCTGACCCTCTGTGCGGCGCTGGAACCCATCGTGGACGCGCTGGACCCGGCCCCGCCGGAACTGGAACTGCCGGACCTTGCCGCCACTCCGGCGGACGGGCTGGACTGTCTGGGCGGCGGCTGGCCGCTGACCGACACCGAACGCGCCAGCCTGACCGATGCCCTCCGCACCCCGGATCAGGCCGAGCCGGAAGGACTGAAACTTCTGCACCGGATGGCCGAAGCGGCTCCCCGTCAGGTCCACGACCTGACCGCGCTGGAAGCGCTTTTGGGGCGGCGGCTCCGCATCTCGCCCAGCCAGCTGGAAAAATACTACACCTGCCGCTATGGGTATTTTCTGCAATACGTTCTGGGTCTGCGCCCCCGGAAGCGGGCCGAGCTTTCGGCGGACCAGAGCGGCAGTCTGATGCACTGGGTCCTGCAAATGGCGCTGGACCCCGACCCCGCGCCGGACAACCCCTGCGCCGGGATGCTGGCCCCCTTCATGGAGCTGGACGACGAAGCCATGGCCCAGCTGGCCGGCCTTCTCGTGGACGAGTACGCCAAGCGCTATCTGCCCGAGGACACCGCCCGCTTTGCCTATCTGCTCTCCCGCCTGAAAAAGAGCATGACCAGTCTGCTGTGCTATCTGCGGGACGAACAGCGGCAGTCCAGCTTCAAGCCGGTGGCCTGTGAGCTGAAGATCGGGAACAGCGAAGATGCCGTCCGCCCGCAGGTATATCATCTGTCGGATGGGCGCACCGTCCAGCTGGTCGGCACGGTGGACCGCGCCGATGAGTGGATCGAAGAGGACGGGACCCGCTGGGTCCGGGTGGTGGACTACAAGACCGGCACGAAAAAGCTGGACCTGAAAGAGGTCTACTGCGGGCTGGACTGCCAGATGCTGCTGTATCTGTTCAGCCTGACCCGCGACCCCGGCGGACGCTTTACCGGGGCCGAACCGGCGGGCGTGCTGTATCTGCTGGCTGACCCGGCCCCCGAGAGCACCACCCGCGCCAACGCGGCCCGCAGCGTGGAATACAAGCTGGACGGCTTGGTGCGGGACGAGCAGAAGCTGTTCCGCGCCATGGACGCCGACGAAACGGGGCGGTATCTGCCGTTCTCCTATCTGCGCGGCGCGCCCAGCCCCTACCAGAAAGACAAGCGGGCCGATCAGGCAAAATTGGACCGCATCCAGCTCCATCTGGACGACCTCGTGACCCAGATGGGCGAACAGCTTTACAGCGGGCGGATCGCCGCCGAACCGCTCGTCACGGGCCGAAGCCCCTGCCAGTGGTGCGATTACGGCTTCATCTGCTGTCATGAGGACGGCATCGGCGAACGGGCGCTGGACGCCCCGGCCAAGCCGTTCGAGGGACCCGAAGAAAAGGAGGAACAGCCGTGAGCGAACCCAAATGGACGAGCGCCCAGCGGGCCGCCATCGATGACCGGGGCGGAGCGCTGCTGGTCAGTGCGGCGGCGGGCAGCGGCAAGACCGCTGTGCTGACCGAACGGGCCGTCCGGCTCATCACCGACCCGGAACGCCCCATCGATGCCGACAAACTGCTCATCGTCACCTTTACGAACGCGGCGGCGGCGGAACTGCGCGCCCGCATCGGACAGGCGCTGCTGCGCCGCAGTCAGCAGGAACCGGGCAACACGGCCCTGCGCCGCCAGCGGATGCTGCTCCAGCGTGCGCCCATCTGCACCATCGACGCTTTCTGTCTGGACCTTCTGCGCAAGCATTTTCAGGCGCTGGACATCCCGCCCGACTTTTCCCCCGCCGACCCCGGAAGTGTGGAGACCCTGCGGGCGGCGGCGCTCTCCGAGACGCTGGAAGCGGCGTACCGGGACCCGGACTTCTGCGCCTTTGCGGACCTGTACGGCAAGGGCCGCAGCGACCGCGCCGCCGGAGAGACGATCTTGCACGTCTACGATTTTCTCCGCGCCCTGCCGGACTACGACCGCAAGCTGGACGAGTTTCTGGCCCCGTGGCAGGTGGAGCGCGGCTTTGACGCCACCTGCTGGCACGACCTTCTGCTGAACGAAGCCGCCCGCGATGCCAAGGCGGGGCGGGAACTGTTCTGCGCGGCCCTGAACGACTGCAAAGAAGATCTGGTCCTCGCCCGCATCGAAGCTGAAAACAAGGGCAGGACCGACGCCGCCAAAGCGAAAGGCGTGGCTTCGGTCAACGAGAAATTCGCCGAGCCGCTGGAACGGCTGGAAGCCGCCGCCGCTCTGCTGGGCGAAGTCGAGCGGCTGGCCGAAGCGGGGGAGTGGACGCCGCTCTACGACCGGCTGACCCCCTACGTCCTCGGCATGGAGCCGATGCCCGGGCTGAAGGGGATGAAAAAGCGGCTGACCGGCGAGCACAAAGCCGCCGTCAAGACCCGCGCCGACGAAGCCGCCAGCCTGTTCGGGCAGATCACGGACCTCATCGCGTGCAGCGAGGACGAAGCCGAAGCGGACCGCTTGGCGGCTCTGCCCCGTCTGCGGGCGCTGTTCGCGGCGGTGCGGGACTTCGACGCCCGCTTCTCAGCCAAAAAGCAGGAGCGGAAGCTGCTGGAATTCAGCGACTTCGAGCATCAGGCTCTGCGGCTCCTGCGCAGTCCGGACGGGACCCCCACCCCGCTGTGCGAGACCATCCGGCAGAACTACGCCGCCGTGATGGTGGACGAATATCAGGACACCAACGCCCTGCAGGACGCCCTGTACCGCTGCTTGGCGTCGCCGTCCGGAGATGATCTCTTCCTCGTGGGCGACCTGAAGCAGAGCATCTATCGCTTCCGACAGGCCGACCCCAGCATCTTCCGCGAAAAGCTGGACCACTGGCCGCTCTTGCCCGAAGAGACGGCCCGCCCCCGTCCGGCTGACGGGACCCCCGGCACGAACGCTCTGCTGGCGCTGGACGCCAACTTCCGCAGCGCACCGCAGGTGGTGGCGGGCATCAACTTCCTGTTCGAGCAGCTGATGACCCCCGCGCTGGGCGATACCGCTTACGGCGACGGCCAGCGGCTGGTCTGCGGCGCACCGGGAGAGTATCCGGGCAGCGTGGAAGCGCAGTTCCTGCCCGACGACACCGCCGAAACCGACGCGGCTTGGATCGCCCAGCGCATCGAAACGCTGATGGCGTCCGGCGAGCCGGTGCGGGACGGCGGGACCACCCGCCCGGTCCGGTATGAGGATCTCTGCATCCTGCTGGCCGCGCGCGGCGACTTCCCGGCCTATGTGGAAGCACTGACGGAGCGCGGCATCCCGGTCTACGCCGACGCCCGCGAGAATCTGCTCGATGCCCCCCACATCCGCCCCCTCATCGCCCTGCTGAAGGTCATCGACAACCCCGCGCAGGACGTCTATCTGGCGGCGGCGATGCTCGGCCCGCTGTTCGGCTTCACGGACGATGACTTGGTCCGATTGCGGGCCGCGGCGGAGGACCTGCGCAAGCAGAAGGACGAAGCGCGGCGTCAGCAGCTCGAAGCGGAGGGCAAGCCTCCGGAACCCCAGAAGAGCCAGCGGATGAGCCTGTACGGGGCGCTTCTGCTGACCCTGCAGAGTGGGGCCGAGGATGCCTTTACCGAAAAGGTGCGGGACTTCTACGCCCGCCTGACCGAACTGCGCCGGATGGCCCGGAGCGTTCCGGTAGAGCAGCTTTTGGAAGAGATCTTTGCGTCCACCGGCTACCTCGCCGCGCTGGGCGTTCTCGAAAACGGGACCCGCCGCCGCGAGGATGCCCGCCGGTTCGCGTCCTTCTGCGCCAGTGTGGGCGCGGGCGGCATCTCGGCGCTGGTCCGGGCCATCGATGCGGCCGCGCTGGCCGGTTCGACCGGGCAGGACAGCGCTCCCGGCGGCTCCCGCCCCGGCTGTGTGACCATCATGACCATCCACCGCTCCAAGGGCCTGCAGTTCCCGGTGGTGTTCGTGGCCGATACGGCCCGCCGCTTCAACGCCGCCGACACCCGCCAGCCCGTGCTGCTGCACCGGGTGTATGGGGCGGGTCTGCGGCTCCGCCCCGAGGACGGCGAAGGCTCCTACAAAACAGCGGCCTATGCGGCGCTGTCGAACGTCCACGCCGCCGAACTGCGCAGCGAGCAGATGCGCCTTTTATATGTGGCACTGACCCGCGCGCAGGATAAATTGATTTTAACGATCCCGCTGGGCATCACCAAAACGACCAATCCGCTGGCCAAGGCGTCGGCGTTTCTGGCGGCGGGGGCCGGGGAGACGCTGAACCGTCAGGCCAACAGCTTCGCGGACTGGCTCCGTGCGGCGCTGCTGGTCCACCCCAACGGCGGACCCCTCCGCCGGATGGCCGAAAATCTGGAGCTGCCCTTCGTCGATACCGCGAGCACCATCACCCTTTCGGTGGCGGCAGAATCGGCGGAAGCGGAGCTTTCTGCGACGGAAGCGGCCCTTCCCATCGAAGCCGAAGCGGACCCGGCATTGACCGAACAACTTCGGCAGGGGTTCGCGTGGCAGTACCCGGCGGCAGGGTTGGCGGCAGTCCCTGCCAAGGTCAGCGTGACGAGCATCGTCCACAAGCAGGAGCAGACCACGCTGGAACGCCCCGGCTTCCTCTCCAAGGACGGCCTGACCGCCGCCGAGATGGGCACGGCCCTGCACGCTTTCTTGGAGCACGCGGACTTTGCCGCCCTCGCCGCCGCCAAAGCGTCCGGCACGCTGGACGAAGCCATTCTCGCCGAGAGGGACCGTCAGGTGGATGCCCAGCTGACCCCGCCTGAGATCGCGGACAAGCTGGACGTCCGCCGTATCCGCCGCTTTGCCCAGAGCGACGCCTTTGCCCGCATCTGCGCGGCGGACGAGGTCCTGCGGGAGCTGGCCTTCATCACGGCCCTGCCCGCGTCGGCGGTGCTGGCCGCGCAGGGGAGCACCGCCTCGGAGGGCGAAACGGCCCGCGCCAGCGTGTTGGTGCAGGGCATCGCGGACCTCGTGCTGGTGTTCCCGGACCATCTGGAACTGCTGGACTACAAGACCGACCGCCGCAAGACCGAAGCCGACTTCCTCGCGGCCTACCGCGCCCAGCTGAACCTCTACGCCCTCGCTATCGATAAGCGGTTCGCACCGAAGAAGGTGGCGTATAAGGGAATCTATTCGCTGGAGCTGGGGAAGCTGATTGAGGTGAAATAACCTCTCAGTCATTGCTTCGCAATGCCAGCTCCCCTAGCAGGGGAGCCACTGGCGTGCCGGTTTTGGTTCTACTGGATGAACAAAGTTTCTTGAAACCTGAAACGGAAGTGCTCCGCTGTCTCGGCGCACAGCATCGATACGAGTTCTCTTTGGTAGAGCGTAGTTTAGATGTCGTTGCCCTAGGCAGCGGAGCACTATTGTTTACGCAAGATAAAACTTCAGGCGTCCAGCAGAGGTTGCCCGACCTGCCAATGGCTCCCCTATCAGGGGAGCTGGCTGCGAAGCAGACTGAGAGGTTCGTCACGAAAGAGCACTCTTCAGGTGAGTGGTTCGTAATATTTTTTCCCGAAACCGCATAAAAAGTGCTTGACAGGCTTTGCGGGGTGTGGTAAAATACCCGAGTAAAGAAAGCAGCTACGGCCTGTGCCGCGCTCGCCTTGCTGAGGGTCGAAATCCTCCGGGCTATACTGCAAACCAGTTTGTTTTTGAACAAATTGCGCTTTTGAGTGAATTTCGCGCGGCTGTCCTGAAAATGGGCGGCCGCGTTTTCTATGCCAAATATCGCAACACTATGGATTATTGTTTGGAGGTGCATTCATTATCGCTACCGCTGGAAAGTCGAAGGAACTGGAGATCAACGGTCAGATCCGTGACCGTGAGGTTCGCCTGATCGGTGCAGACGGCGAGCAGAAAGGTGTGGTCAGCATTCAGGTGGCCATGCGTGCTGCTGAGGACGCCGGGCTCGATCTGGTAAAGATCGCACCGCAGGCTGTCCCGCCTGTGTGCAAGGTGCTGGATTACGGCAAGTACCGTTTTGAACAGCAGAAGAAGGAGAAGGAAGCCAAGAAGAACCAGAAGGTGGTCGAAGTCAAAGAGACCCGCCTTTCGCTCAACATTGACACCAACGACTTCAACACCAAACTGAACCAGACTGCCAAGTTCCTGGCAGCGGGCCACAAGGTGAAGGCTTCGATCCGCTTCCGCGGCCGCGAAATGGCGCACAGCGCTCTGGGTGCTGACGTGCTGAAACGCTTTGCCGAGGCTCTGCCTCAGGCAAGCATGGATAAGCCGCCGGTGCTCGAGGGCCGCACGATGTCCATTCTGCTGATCCCGAAACCCAATAAGGACTAATTTTAGGAGGAAACTAAAATGGCTAAGATGAAACTGAAGACGCACTCCGGCGCTAAGAAGCGCTTTAAGCTGACCAAGAACGGCAAGATCAAGCGCGGCCACGCATTCCGCAGCCACATCCTGACCAAGAAGACCACCAAGCTGACCCGTGGTTACCGTCAGCCCAGCTACGTTGATAAGACCAACGCAGCTACCATCAAGAGCATGCTGCCCTACGCCTAAGAGCGAGCCGCAGGTACACAAAACTTTCTACGAGATACTAAAGGAGATATAAAAAATGGCACGTATCAAAGGCGCAACCATGACTCACAAACGTCGTAAGAAGATGCTGAAGCTGGCCAAGGGCTTCTATGGCTGCAAGAGCAAGCACTTCAAGATGGCCAAGCAGCAGGTCATGAAGAGCGGCAACTACGCTCTGGCTGGCCGCCGCATGAAGAAGCGTCAGTTCCGCAACCTGTGGATCACCCGCATCAACAATGCAGTTCGTCCTCTGGGCATGAACTACTCCACCTTCATGGCTGGCCTGAAGAAGGCTGGCATCGAGCTGAACCGCAAGATGCTCAGCGAGATGGCGATCAACGATCCTCAGAGCTTTGCAGCTCTGGTCGAGACCGTCAAGAACGCCTGATAAGACTTGACTCAAGACGCCCGCGCGTATAAATACGCGGGCGTCCTTTTTGTATATTCTGGAGGACCGCATGGACGAGAAAATCACCAGCAGGGACAACGCGAAGATCAAATATGCATGCCGCCTTTCTTCCAGCGCCGCCTTCCGCCGCAGCGAGGGAAAGTTTTTGGCCGAGGGCCGGAAGCTCTGCCCGGAGCTGGCGCGCGGGGCCGAACTGGAAACGCTGTTCTATACGGCGTCGGCGGCGGAAAAATGCCCCGAGCTGCTGGAACTGCCCGGGGAGCACTACCTTGTGGAGGACCATGTGGCGGACAAGCTCGCCGATGTGGGGACCCATCAGGGCGTGTTCGGCGTGTTCCGCACCCCGGTGCATACCTTAGAGGAAGTGCGCACCGGCGGGCGGTATCTGGCGTTGGAACGGGTGCAGGACCCGGGCAATGTGGGCACGCTTTTGCGCTCGGCGGCGGCGTTCGGCTTTGACGCCGTCCTGCTCAGCGACGGCTGTGCGTCTCCGTTCGCACCCAAGACCCTGCGGGCCTCCATGGGGGCCGCGGTGCGGGTCCCGGTGATGGAAGTGGGCGTGATGCCCGCCGCCATTGCGGCCCTGCGCGAAAAAAACATCACCTGCCTTGCGGCGGCGCTGTACCAGTCCCAGCCGCTGAGTGCGGCGGCGTCCAGCTATCCGGGCGGCGTCTGCGTCGTCATCGGCAGCGAGGGGCAGGGCCTGACCGAAGAGACCATCCTTGCCTGTAACGGTACGGTCCGCATCCCCATGACCGACCGCGTCGAGAGCCTGAATGCGGGCATCGCGGGCAGCATCCTGCTGTGGCATTTCCGGGAGGAGAGCCTGTGAACGGCCCGGACCCCGTCTGGGGTCAGACGAGTTTTTATCCGCTGGAACCAGCCCCGGAACCCCTGTTGTGCTGGCTTTGGCTGGCCGGAACGCTGGGGGCTGGCAGCAGCCACAACGGAAGCGTTTTGGACACGTTCGGCGATGCACAGGAAGCTTGGGAGCAGCGGGGGACCGATGCTTTTCGGCGTGCGGCGGGCGTTCCGGCGGCCCAAAGAGCCGTCCAGCCCGACAACACCCCCGAACACTACCGCGCCTTTGCGCAGCGGTGCGAAAAACGGGGCATCCAAATTTTGACCTATGATGACCCGGATTACCCGCTGGCATTTTCCCGCATCCCGGATATGCCGCTGGTGCTCTACTGCACCGGCGACCCGCACTGGCTCAATGCACCGGGGGCCGTGGGCATGGTAGGAAGCCGCAAGCCGACGGACTACGGCCTTCGGGCGGCGGCAAGCATTGGAAGCGGACTGGCCCGGAATGGGGCAGTCATCGTCAGTGGTCTGGCCGATGGGCTGGACAGCGCCGGACACCGCGCCGCTGTGCAGGAACATGCGCCCACCATCGCGGTGATGGGCGTTCCGATCGATAAGACCTACCCCGTCTCGAACCGCGTTTTGCGGCGTCAGATCGAAGAAAACGGATGTGTCATCAGTGAGTATCCGCCGGAGAGCGAGACGCCGAAAAAGTTCAGCTTTTTGCAGCGAAACCGTCTCATTGCGGCATTGTCCAATGCGCTGGTGGTGGTCGAAGCCCGGGAAAAAAGCGGCACGATGTCCACCGTGGCCCATGCGGAGCGATACGGCAAGCCGGTGTTCGCAGTTCCGGGAAACATTGATTCGCCCGGCTCTGTCGGAACAAATGGCCTTTTAAGAGATGGCCGCGCAAAAGCCGTCTGCCGCGCCGAGGACCTGTTCGAAGCGCTGAATCTGCACCCGCCGGTTCAAAATTCGGCAAAGCCAGCAGCTTCATCGATCTCCCGCCCCGCCCCCGCGCCCCTGAGCGAAGTGGAGCGGAAAATTCTGGCTTGCGTCGGGCCGGCGGCAAAAGGGATGGAAGAATTGGGGATGGAGAGCGGTCTGCCGCTCCCGCTGCTGTCCAGCACTCTTATGAAGCTGGAACTGGCCGGACGTGTGACCTGTCTGCCCGGAAAACGGTATATTCTGCGCTGACAGGGCGCACTTTAATTGGAAATACGAGAAGGGCCTTTCCGTCTGCTGTGCAGACCGGTCTTTCTATTCTATATAGGAGTGAAACTATGTCAAAACTGGTGATCGTGGAGTCGCCCGCAAAGGCGAAAACCATCGGCAAATATCTGGGCAAGGACTACGAGGTCACGGCCAGCATGGGCCATATCCGCGACCTGCCCGCCTCCCAGCTGGGCATCGATGTGGAGCACGACTATGCCCCGCAGTACATCAGCATCAAGGGAAAAGAAAAGCTCATCAAAGAGCTGAAGAGCAAGGCCAAGCACTCCGACGGCGTCCTGCTCGCGACCGACCCGGACCGCGAGGGCGAAGCCATCAGCTGGCATCTGGCCAACATTCTGGGATTGGACCCGCACGAGCCGAACCGTGTGACCTTTGACGAGATCACCAAAAAGGGCGTGCAGGAGGGTATGGCTCATCCCCGCGCCATCGACGAGGACCTGTTCAATGCCCAGCAGGCCCGCCGCGTGCTGGACCGTCTGGTGGGCTATAAGCTCAGCCCGTTCCTGTGGCGGAAGGTCCGCCGGGGCCTGTCGGCGGGCCGTGTCCAGAGCGTGGCCGTCCGCCTGATCGACGACCGCGAAAAGGAGATCGAGAACTTCAAGCCCGAAGAATACTGGAACGTCGATGCCACCCTCGGCGTGGGCCACAAGAGCTTTACCGCCCGTCTGGCGTCCGACGACAAGGGCAAGAAGCTTCTGCCCCACACCGAAGCCGAGGCCCGCGCCATCGAAAAGGGTCTGGAAGGGGCCGAGTACACGGTCGGTGAGCTGAAAAAGGGCAAGCGCGCCAAGCAGCCCACGCCGGCGTTCATCACGAGTACCCTGCAGCAGGAAGCGTCCCGCCGTCTGGGCTTCACGGCCACCCGCACCATGCGCGCGGCCCAGACCCTGTACGAAGGCGTGGACATCGCGGGCCACGGCACGCTGGGCCTCATCACCTATATGCGTACCGACAGTCTCCGCATCTCGGACGAGGCCGTTGCCGCCGCCAAAGAGTATATTGCGGATGCCTACGGCGAACAGTATATCTGCCCCTACAAGCGCACTTGGAAGACCAAGAGCGCCACGGCGGCGCAGGACGCCCATGAAGCCATCCGTCCTTCGGTCCCGTCCCTGACCCCCGACGAGGTGGACAAGAGCATCAGCGGCGATACCGCCAAGCTCTACCGCATGATCTGGAGCCGCTTCATGGCCAGCCAGATGGCCGACTGCCAGCAGGACACCGTGTCCGTCACCGTGTATGCGGGCGGCTACCGGTTCAAGGCCAGCGGCTACACCGTCACCTTCGACGGCTTCACGGTCCTGTATGAGGAAGCCACCGACGAGAAGGAAAAGAAGGAAACGAGCCTTCCGCCGCTGGAACAGGGACAGGTGCTCAAGCTGCGGGAGCTGAAGAGCGAGCAGAAGTTCACCCAGCCCCCTGCCCGCTACACCGAAGCCACCCTCATCAAGGCGCTGGAAGAGAACGGCATCGGCCGTCCGTCCACCTATGCGCCCATCATCACGACCATCATCGACCGCGGCTATGTGGAGCGCGACCAGAAAAAGCTGAAGCCCACCCTGCTGGGCCGGGCTGTGGACGGCCTGATGCTGGAGCAGTTCCCCCACATCGTGGACGTGGACTTCTCCGCCCAGATGGAAAAGAATCTGGATAAGATCGAGAGCGGCAAGGCCGACTGGCACAAGACCGTGGATGACTTCTACCAGGGCTTTGCCGCCAGCCTGGAACAGGCCGAAAAGAACATGGAGGGCAAGAAGGTCAAGGTGCCGGACGAGCCTTCCAGCGAGGTGTGCGACCTGTGCGGCCGCCCCATGGTCATCAAGGTGGGCAAGTACGGCAAGTTCCTGGCGTGCAGCGGCTTCCCCGAGTGCCGCGGGACCAAGCGTCTGGTCAAGGATACCGGCGGTATCTGCCCCAAGTGCGGCAAAGGCCGGATGCTGGAGCGCAAGAGCGCCAAGGGCCGCATTTATTACGGCTGTGAGCGCTATCCCGACTGCGATTTCATGACGTGGGATACCCCGGTCCCCACCAAGTGCGAAAAGTGCGGTTCCACCCTCTTCCGCAAAGGCTCCAAGCTCTACTGCCTGAAAGAGGGCTGCGGCTTCGAGATGCCGGTCCCGAAAAAGGAGTAACCTCTCAGTCTGCTCTGCAGGGCAGGGATCGCAAAACGACAAGACACAACGAAAGAGACATCAACATGGATCATTTGAAAATTACTGTGCTGGGCGCCGGTCTGGCGGGCTGCGAAGCGGCCCTCTGGCTGGCGGGCAAGGGCGTGCAGGTCACGCTCTACGAGCAGAAGCCCACCCATTTTTCGCCCGCCCACAAGAGCGCGGGCTTTGCCGAGCTGATCTGCTCCAACAGCCTGAAGGCAGAGCGTCTGGATTCCGCGTCCGGCCTGCTCAAAGAGGAGATGCGCCGGATGGGCAGCCAGCTGCTGGACGCCGCCGAGGAAGCCCGCGTGGCCGCCGGCGGTGCGCTGGCCGTGGACCGCGACGCCTTCAGCGCCGCCGTCACCCGCCGGGTGGAGGAATGCCCGAACATCACCGTCAAGCGGGAGCGGGTGGAGCACATCGATGAGAGCGAACCCATCCTCGTGGCCACCGGTCCGCTGACCGACGGCGCACTGGCCGACGAGATCGGCCGTCTGACCGGCGACGAGCGTCTGCATTTCTATGACGCCGTGGCCCCCATCGTCACGGCGGAGAGCCTCGACTACAACAAAGTGTTTGCGGCGTCCCGCTACGACCGCGGCGAGGCGGATTACCTCAACTGCCCCTTCAACAAGGCGGAGTATGAGGCGTTCCACGCCGCGCTGGCTTCGGCCGAGCGTGCCCCGCTCCACGAGTTCGACGCCGGGGCCGAGCAGGGGGCACAGCCCGACCCCGATGCCCACGGCAAAAAGGCCGATACCGTGACCGTCTACGAGGGCTGTATGCCCATCGAGATCATGGCGGCGCGCGGGGCCGATACCATGCGGTTCGGCCCGCTCCGCCCGGTGGGTCTGGTGGACCCCCGCACCGGCCACCGCCCGTGGGCGAACGTCCAGCTCCGCGCCGAGAACAAGGAGCGGACCCTGTACAACATCGTCGGCTTCCAGACCAACCTGAAATGGGGCGAGCAGAAGCGGGTGTTCAGCATGATCCCGGGCCTTGAGAACGCCGAGTTCATCCGGTACGGCGTCATGCACCGCAACACGTTTCTGGATGCGCCCCGGGTGCTGAGCACCGGGCTGTATCTCAACGAGCACCCCAACGTCTTTTTTGCGGGCCAGATCACCGGCTTCGAGGGCTATATGGAGAGCGCGGCCTGTGGTCTGCTGGCGGCGCGCGGCATCTATGCCCGCCTGACCGGCAGACAGCTGCCCCCGCCCCCGGCAGATACCATGTGCGGTGCGCTGATCCAGTATCTGACCACCGAGAACAAGCACTTCCAGCCCATGGGCGCGAACATGGGCATCCTGCCGCCGCTGCCCGCCGAGAGCCGCCCGCGCGATAAGCGTCTGCGTTACATGGCCGTGGCGGAGCGCGCTGTGGCCAGCTTCCAGCAATGGCTGGATGAGACTTCCCTGTAAACTGAAAACCTCTCAGTCTGCTTCGCAGACAGCTCTCCTGATAGGAGAGCCTCTGGCGAAGAGAAAAAGCTTTGCGAAATGCCAAGGCCTCTCCTGCTAGGAGAGGTGGCATCGCGGAGCGATGACGGAGAGGTTGATGATTCTGGAACATGAAGGGAGAACCAACTATGAAAATCATCGTGGATATGATGGGCGGCGACAACGCCCCTCTGGCTGTGCTGGAAGGCGCAGCGGCCGCTGTCAAGGAGTACGGCGTTCAGGTCATCGGCGTGGGCAATGAGGAGCTGGTCCGCAAGACCGCTTCCGAGCACAGCATCCCGCTGGATGGCATCGAGCTGGTGAACTGCACCGAGACGATCGAGATGTGCGACGAGCCGGCCAAGGCCATCCGCTCCAAGAAGGATTCCTCCATCGTGGTGGGCCTGAACCTGCTCAAAGAGGGCAAGGGCGATGCCTTTGTCTCGGCGGGCAGCACGGGTGCGCTCCATGTGGGCGCGAGCCTGATCGTCCGCACCCTGCGCGGGGTCAAGCGTCCGGCGCTGGCCACCATGGTCCCCGCCAAGAAACAGGCCTATCTGCTGCTGGACTGCGGCGCGAACGTCGAGTGCCGCCCCGAGATGCTGGCCGCGTTCGCCGTCATGGGCAGCTGCTATGTGAACAAGGTCGAGGGCCGCACCTCGCCCTCTGTGGCGCTGGCCAACAACGGCGCGGAAGAGTCGAAGGGTACGCCGGTGCTCAAGGAAGCCCATCAGCTGCTCAAGACCACCCCGGGCATCCGGTTCGTGGGCAACATCGAGCCGCGCGACGTGCCCAACGGCGAAGTGGATGTCGTGGTCTGCGACGGCTTTACCGGCAACGTCATCCTCAAGCTGACCGAGGGCGTGGCCAAAATGCTGCTGGGGATGCTCAAGGAGATGTTCCTCAAGAACCTCGGCGGCAAGCTGGCCTATCTGCTGCTCAAGAGCGGCGTGTCCGACCTCAAGCACCAGATGGACAGCGAAGAATACGGCGGCGCACCCTTCCTCGGGGCCAAGCAGCCGGTTATCAAGGCCCACGGCTCCTCCAAGGCCAAGGGCATCAAGAACGCCATCCGTCAGGCGAAGATCTGCGTGGAGAACGACCTGTGCGGGACCATGCAGACTGCGCTGGATGAGCTGAACGCATCCTCTCCGTCGGCCTGACGGCAAAACGGTTTTGAGTTCTGAAATTGCGATGTAACAAAGCGATCACATAAGGAGAGATCAATTTATGAGTCATCAACTCGAAACGATCATTGGCTACAAATTCAAGAACCCCAAGCTGCTGGAAACGGCCCTGACCCACACCAGCTACGCCAACGAGAGCCGCACCCCGGTCAAGCACAACGAGCGGCTGGAATTTCTGGGCGACAGCGTGCTGCAGATCGTCTCGGCAGACTATCTGTTCCACGCCTATGCCGACCGCCCCGAAGGCGACCTGACCCGCATCCGGTCCAGCCTCGTCAGCGAGGGAGCCTTGTTCCAGTTCGCGCAGGAGATCAATCTGGGCGAGTATCTGCGTCTGGGCCGCGGCGAAGAGCGCTGCGGCGGACGCACCCGCCCCAGCGTCGTTTCGGATGCCTTTGAAGCCGTCATCGCGGCGCTGTATCTGGACGGCGGCATGGATGTGGCCCGGAACTTCATCCTGCCCTTCATCACCGAGGGCAAGCACGCCGAGGCCGACTACAAGACCCGTCTGCAGGAGATCGTCCAGCAGAACCCCGAAGAAAAGCTCAGCTATGTGGTCGAGCAGGAGTCCGGCCCCGATCACGACAAGCACTTCGTCGTGGCCGTGCGGTTCAACTCCGATAAGGTGGCACGCGGCGAGGGCCGCAGCAAGAAGATGGCCGAGCAGCACGCCGCCCGCGAAGCGCTCAAGCTGCTGGGCATCTTGAAGGAAAAGTAATTGATGGTATTCAAAGAGCTGGAGATCCAGGGCTTCAAGAGCTTCCCCGATAAAGTGAAAATTCGGTTCGACGAGGGCGTCACCGCCGTGGTCGGGCCGAACGGCTCGGGCAAATCGAATCTGTCGGACGCGGTGCGGTGGGTGCTGGGCGAAACGAGCGCCCGCCAGCTCCGCGCCGCCGGAAAGATGGAGGATGTCATCTTCGGCGGGACTCAGCGCCGGGGGGCCATGGGCTTTGCGCAGGTGCGCCTGACGCTGGACAACCACGCCCACACCCTCGACCTCGACGCCGACGAAGCCGTGATCGGGCGGAAGTACTACCGCTCAGGCGAGAGCGAATACAGCATCAACGGGCAGGTCTGCCGCCTGAAAGACGTCTATGAGCTGCTGCTCGACACCGGCATCGGCCGCGATGGCTATTCGGTCATCGGGCAGGGGCGCATCGCGGAGATCGTCGCGGCCAAGAGCAGCGAACGCCGGGAAATTTTTGAGGAAGCGTGCGGCATCGCCAAGTACCGCTACCGCAAAAACGAAGCCGAACGCCGGTTGTCCGCCGCGTCGGAGAACCTCGAGCGTCTGCGGGACATTCTGGGCGAACTGGAAGTCCGGGTCGGCCCGCTGGAAAAAGAAAGTGAAAAGGCCCAGCGCTTCCTTGCCCTGCGTGAGGAGCGCAAAACGCTGGAAGTCACCCTCTGGACCGACGATGTCCACCGCGCCAAGGAGGCCGTCCGCCGTCAGGTGCGCGATTACGAGACGGCACAGGCTGACTATGAGCGGTTCGACCGGGAAACGAAGGCCGCTGAGAGCGAGGCTGAGGAGATCCGGATGCAGGCACAGCAGCTGACCATTGCGGTCGAGCGCC
>ERZ1026776.563-NODE-563-length-25059-cov-28.887298_pt1 | contig 25059 bp, 19 predicted proteins | sample MGYA00380125_ERZ1026776 | MGnify/ENA primary metagenome ERZ1026776 (study PRJEB33269, sample SAMEA4719761) | human gut metagenome | biome: human-associated habitat; feature: organic feature; material: feces | place: Cameroon | collected 2013-10 ...
GACCCAGCCAAGGCCCTGCTTGTGTACCGCCACAAGGTCGTATTTTGTTTTGCGTCTCGGGTTGTCCGACACTTCCAGCCGCACCGCCGTACCGGGCAACAGCAGTTCCTTGCATCGCCCGGTGTTCTTGACATGGACGGTTTCCACAACACCGTTTATGTCCACATGGGCAATAAAGCGATTGGGACGGTCAACAAAAATGCCATCTGCGATTTCTCTGTATTTCAACGTTTTTCTCCATTTTCAGTACAGGATTCGGGAGCCATGCCCATCCTGTTTACCAAGATACAGTTCCACGACCATCCTGCCGCTTTCACTGTTGCAGAGTTCTTCCTTGCAGTAGCCGCAGAGCTTTCCTTCCGCTTCCGATACATAGCGGTGCAGCGGTTCCTGCAGGTCTTTCGGGATGCTGCTCCACGGAATGACATAGCTCATGCCGGTATCCCCCACATCCACGATGCAGGCCCGCTCACTGTCCTCATCGGACAAAATCAGGTTCACCAGAAACACATCCGCAAACGGTGCTCCCTGATACTCTGTCTTTTGCCGTCTGCGCTCCGTCCGAAGCTCATCCAGCGCTTGATTCAGGTCATTCTCAGGCAGTGTAGATTTATACAGCAGGATATGCAGTTTCTGTTCCGCTGACCCACTGTCATTCAGTTTCCCTGCCGGGAGTTCTACATCTGCATGGATGGCGCAAATTTGTTTCTGCATCGCAGTGCGCAGAGTTTCCAGTTTCTGCTGCCGTTCTGCTTCCAATTGCTGTGCAGACTTTTGATGTACTTCTTTGACTTCTGGCTGTTGCGCAGTATGCTCCTGCTTGGGCTCTGGCTTAGGCTTTGACCGTTCGCTGTGCTTTTCTGCGTCAGCCGCCGAAACGCTATGCCCTGCCATAGTCGGCACCGACGCGTTTGGGGCACTGTTTTGTGCTGCCGATGCTTTCTTCTCCGCAGAAGAAGGGCCGGTTTTCTTTGGTTTCACCGACCGCATTGCACCTGTGCTCGTGCTTTTTGACTCCGGCCTTGGTGTTTTCACTTCAGGAGCAACTTTTTTAACGCTTTCCGGTCGAACCCGTGTCTGCGTCTGCCAGAAATCGCTGCCGGTGCGTTGATAATAGGACGTCTCCGCTCGTTTCCGGCTGCTGCGCACACCTTCACAGATCCACGAAAAAATCAGATAGCGCTCCAGCGTATTCCAAAAGTTGCTGCGCCGATGGCAGGGTTTATGCCGTCCACGGGACGCATACACAATCACTGACAAGCATCCGAAGAACAGAAATCCTGCCGCAAAACCGATCCCTGTAAACAGCTTTTTGAAAAAGCCCATCTCTCACACCTCTTCCGGTTACAGCTTTGCCCGATACACCCGCTCCGTCCGGGCATCGAAGCAGCAGAAAATCACCTGCATTGCGTAATCCGCATGTGCTTCCAGCCACTGCGCCACTGTTTTGACCGCAATCTCCGTGGCATCTTCCAGCGGGTAGCCATACACGCCGGTCGAAATTGCCGGGAACGCAATGCTATGGACGTCATGCTCTTTGGCAAGGGCCAGCGAATTGCGGTAGCAGTCCGCCAGCTGCACCGCATCCTCTGCTGTGCCGGAATAAATCGGCCCCACTGTATGAATGATATACTTTGCTTTCAACCGGTAGCCCTTAGTGATTTTTGCTTCGCCGGTGCGGCAGCCGTGCAGCGTGCGACACTCCGCCAACAATTCCGGCCCTGCTGCCCGGTGGATGGCACCATCCACACCGCCGCCGCCCAGCAGACTCCGATTGGCCGCATTCACGATGCAGTTACAGTCCAGCTTGGTAATGTCACCCTGCACCACTTGAATCTGGTTTTTGGTTTTTTCGGAAATCATTGCAAATACCTCTCTCACTTTTTGAGCAGTTCCAGCGCCTTCTCCATAGGCACGCAGTCAGCATAGCAGTCCGGCCAGAGGAACTCATTATAATAGCGGTAGCTCTGCTCCCCTGTCATGTACTCGTTGTCCTGCGTAGAATTTGCATAGGCAGGAACGATCATGTGCAGACCATGCTCAAAGCCCGCCTCCACCGTTGCATTGATGCAGAAGTCGGTCATGATGCCGCAGACCATCACATCTTTTTCGCCCTTTTCCGTCAGATATTCCAGCAGACCGCTCTCTTTTTTGAACGCACTGCATACGGTCTTGACGAACCGTTTTTCAGTCAGCAGCGGCGCAAATTCGGAATAGACCTCAAATTCATCGTCCCCGATGGAAAAGCCAGTGCCGGGCCCATCGTCATGCTGGACATAGACGACCTCGATTCCCTGTTCGCGGGCAGTCCGGATCAGCTCCTTGATGTTGCTGACAAACTTTTCAAACGCATACAGGCGTTCATCCACGATACCTTTCTGTGTATCCACAACCAGTAAAACCATGTGTAAGCCCTCCTAATTTTTCGTTAGCCCCATCATATCATAGACCGCCGCTTTCTACAAGCAGATTCAAAAAATCCCCACAGGGAAAACTTGTGTTTCACCTGCAGGGATTGATTCAGCCGCCCAAGACGATCAGGATCAGAACCACGACCACTGCAATGGCGATCAGGCAGCCGCATCCGCTGCCGTCCCCGCCGCCACCACCATTGTTGTTGTGGTTTCCGCCGCCACCACCGCCGCCGGACGAACCGCCGAAGTTGCGGTTGAACGCCGTCATGTACTGGGCATAGCCCGTATCGCCTTTGCCGAAGTAACCATAATCACCGTTTGACATTGTTTTGTCCTCCTCAGAAGTCTGTTGTCGCTTCTTCTGAAGGTATCTTACAAAAAGTGATGTCCAATAAACATCCTTTCTAATTATTTTTTGAACCGCGCATAATATTTTTCAAGGCTCTTGTCGCAGACGTCCACAATATGCAGCCAGTCTTCCCGTGTCAGCTTGCGGAAGATGATGGGATTCACTTCAACGGTCTCTACATCTTTGCAGCGCATCAGAAAGCGCATGTCTTCAAAACGCTTGAACGGATTGGACAGAATGTTCTTCTCCACATCCTTCTTAGTATAGCCACCCTTTTGGTAGATACTGTTGGGCTTTTCCGCAATCATCCCATGCGCCTTACGGTCTTCATAGAAGTCAATGAAGTAATCTACCACATCCGGCAGGGCAACTCTGCCATTGCTGTCCATATACTCATAAATCGCTTTGAGCAGGACCGGCTTATAGGAAAAGCTCATATCCATCGTTTCAATGAATTTCATGAACTTATCTGCCATATTTTGCGGCGTGATGAGATCCCAGCCGTACTGCTTGGCAATGTTTCGGACACTTTCTTCGCGGAAATAGTGGAACATCCGCTTGTCGCCAAACGGGACAGAAAGATCCGGCTTGATTTTTCCATCCTTGATATAACGATCTACCGTTTCGGATTGCACATCTACCATCCGAACAAACTCAATCTGCGAGATCATATCCTTGACGCTGTTCTGCCAATTGAACAAGTCGATGATTTCGTAGTCGTCTACATCAATCGGCACATCCAGCCACGCTTCCGGCTTTTCTCCCTTGAACAGCATGTCCTGATCCAGCTTCCGCTTGTTCTCCGGGGCCAGCACATAGGCCATGGGCTGATAATTTGAAATATCCAGCACCCGATGCAGACTGTAGGGCATATTGAACATATTGGCGTTGTCTACAAAATCAATCACCAGCAGGTCATCTTTTCCCGGACAGCGGCGGGTGCCTCGCCCAAGCTGCTGCATATAGATTGTTTTAGACATTGTGGGCCGTGCCATGAACAGCACCGTGGTATGCGGGCTGTCCCAGCCTTCGTTCAGAAGGTCGCAGGCGCAGAGGACATTGGTCGAGCCGGTTTCGTAGTCCTTTAAAATCTTTTCCCGGACCTCTACACGATCCCGCCCGGAAACTGCTTCCGCCTTCACGCCGCTATCCCGCAGCAACTTTGCAATTTCGGCTGCATGGTCTACGCTGGCGCAGAAGATCACGGTCTTTTTGCCATTGACGTACTTTAAATAGGTATCAACGATCAACTGATTTCGTTCCGGGATGAACAGCTTGCTTTCCAGATCCTGCGAATTGTATTTGATTCCGTTGATCCGCACATCGGTCAGGTCGATGTTGGTCTTGACCCGGATGCAACGAATCGGCACCAACACGCCACGCTCTACGGCAGTCTTGAGATCCATTTTATGGGCAACATTCTGGAACAGCTCCAGCATATCTTCGCCATCGCTGCGTTCCGGGGTAGCGGTCAGCCCCAGAATAAACTTCGGGTGGAAGTAAGTGAAGATTTTCTGGTAGGTGTTGGCTGCGGCGTGGTGGCATTCGTCCACGATCAGGTAGTCGAAATCTGTAGGCGAGAACTTTTCCAGATCTTTGGAGATGCTCTGCACTGTTGCAAAAATGACCGCTTGGGTCATATCCTTCTGGCTTCCGGTGTACTCTCCCAAGGTTGCTTCCGGCCAGACCTTGGCAAAGGTTTCTTTTGCCTGCGATGCCAGCTTCAGGGCATTGACCAGAAAGAGCGTTCGTCCACCCACAGCTTTTGCATCCGTGGCAGCTGTGATTGTTTTCCCGACACCAGTTGCGTGGTACAGCAGTGCGATGGTTTTACCATCCTCACGCATCTTCTTCAGGTTGTCGATAGCCTCCTGTTGGTAATCCCGCAGCTCTATTGTCTGCCCCATCTGAACTGGAAGATCTGCTTCAAAAGCCTTGAACATAGGACTGCTGCCCAAAAAAGTAATCAGCTCGTCTTTAACTTTTTCCGGCTGTTTTTCAAGCTGGCTGTAAATCCAACGATATACTTTCCAGTTGTCATAGATCAGGCTGTTTTGCTTTAGGAGGTCATCAGCGTACTTGTTTTCAGACACCTTGCTGGGGTTGTGATAGGTCTCGCCGTCTATTTCGATTGCAATCTTAGATTCAGGAGATTCCAGCGCAAAGTCGATATAACGGTGCCGACCATAGATGTCCACGCAGGGGTACTGAACCTGCAAATTTTCGGTCTTTTCCGGGCCAAAAGCCTCACAGAAAAGCTGCACAAACAGCTCCTCCGCACGGCTGTTGACACTGGTTGCTTTCATTGGCTCCATGATGGCCTCCTGTTATTTTAAGCCTTATCACTTTTTAGAGTTGCTGGCAATCTATAATAAATCATTTTTATTTTACTCCTGCAGCCAGACGAAAGCAATGTACGGGTCATACAACTATTGGCGCGGGTTCTTGTATGTCCCATTCACTCTTTATCTTTATTTATTTGTAGGGAGTAGCGGCGCAGCTATTCATGGTTTTCAATAATCAGAAAAAGATTGGCTGAAACCATTGACTTCGGATCTTGAAAGTGCTATGCTAACGCCAGAAGATACGTTTGGTTAATGATAACCATGAGATTGGAGGCAACCATGTCGATTGTTGAAAACGAATTCTATAACAACGAGAAGCAGATGAAAATCTCCCAGATTACAGCGGAGATTGCACAATGTCTTGTTCAGTCAGGTATTCGCCCCGAAGGAAACGTATATCTTGCGGCATACCTTCTTCACAAGGTGTCTCAGGATATTTCCCACATGGACAATATTACGCTCGAAGATATTTACAACGGCAAATTGGATATTGACGAGGATACCCGTTGCTTTGCAAAAGCGCATCTCACCGAGGAAGCATGGAAGCAGCTTTTGCGGCTGGTCAATTACTACACACCGGAGGAATTGGCGTGGGTGGCGTTGTTCCCCGGAGATGAGGAAGAATCGAAGACAGCGATGGCAACGCCTCATTCGATTATAAAATTGGCGCAAAGTATCTTGTGCGTGCAGGAAGGCGAATGTGTGGCGGACCTCTGTTGCGGCAGTGGCTCTTATATTGTTGCCGAGGCGCAGAACCAGAATAAAGCGCATTACTACGGTTATGAGATCAACGAGGAACGGGGTGGAATCGTAAAGATCCGTGCTGAGCTGCTTGGTGCTAATGTTCACGTAGAGCTTTGCGATGTTTTTAACCTTGTAAAAGACAATCCTGCGCCCAAATTTGATAAAATCTTTTCCAACTATCCTTTTGGAATGAAGCTGCGGTATCTTGGAGAAGGCACCGAGTATATGGAGCGTCTTTCCAGAAAGTATCCGGGACTGTCGAAGGCAACCTCGTCTGATTGGATTTTCAATGCGCTGCTCTGCGATTTGCTCGCCGAAGGCGGAAAAGCTGTTGGCATTATGACAAACGGCAGCACATGGAACAGTATTGATACTCCTATGCGAAAATACTTTGTAGAACGCAAAATGATTGAGTGCGTCATCACGCTTCCAGCCAAGATGTTCTCCTATACGAATGTGGGCACCACACTAATCGTGCTCAGCCATAATAATGAGCGTGTTCGCATGATCGATGCCTCCCAGATCTGTATGATGGGACGGCGGCAGAATCTGTTCGGAGGGGATGACATTGCAACTATTGTGAATGCAATGCACACGGATTCGGATTATAGCCGAGAAGTTTCTATCGAAGGACTTCGCGAGAACGACTACAACCTGAGTTTGGAACGCTATATGCAGTGCGTTCCATCCTTTTCCAATGGTGTTCCTTTTGAAAGTGTCATCCGCAGCATCAGCCGCGGTGCCCCCTGCACTGCCAGCCAGCTCGATACGATGGTGTCCAACGAAGTGACTAATATGCAGTATTTGATGTTGGCAAATATTCAGAACGGCATGATCGATGACAAGCTGCCGTATCTATCCAGCATCGAACCAAAATATGAGAAATACTGTTTGAAGAACAATGATCTCATCCTGTCCAAAAATGGTTATCCGTACAAGGTTGCCGTTGCATCTGTCAGGGAAGATCAGCGTATTTTGGCAAACGGCAATCTGTATATCATTGAGCTGGACGAAGATCGGGCTAACCCTTACTACGTCAAGGCATTTTTCGAAAGCGAGCAAGGCATTGCGACCCTGAAAAATATCACCGTTGGTGCCACAATTCCGAATATCGGCGTAGACAAGCTGAAAAAAGTTCTGATTCCGCTGCCCTCTATGGAAGAACAGAATCGCATCGCACAGAAGTATCAGGCAGCACAAGATGAAATCGCCATGCTCAAGCTCCGGCTTGAACGTGCAATCGACAAACTCCACCATGTTTTTGATGAGGAGAGTGTAGAAAACGATGCTTGACGTAGAAGAACTGCTCGAATTAGAGGATACTATCCGGCAGGAGCTGGACGACCATCTGCCCGGTGCCCTTTCCATGCTGAATCGCACCGGTGAGCTTGAGATCTTTCTCAAGATGCTGGGTATGGAACACCTGCTTTAAAAGCAATCGGACTATCAGGTGTATCCAACTGGGAAAATCATCGTAATCGGGCAGTCCGATGTTAAGGCAAACGTTTTGCTCTCTATTGCTAAAAGGCTGGGTCTGGATAAAAACCGCTTTGAATTCTATCTTGACTACGAGGATGCTAAAACCTTCAATTTCAAGAAGATGTACTATAAGCCTCAATATGCGCTGGTCATGGTCGGGCCCATGCCGCACAGCGGTGTTGGCAAGGGGGATTCCGGCAGCATCATTGCAGCGTTGGAAAACGACGAGGGCTATCCGCCAGTGGTGCGTCTTGGTTCCAATGGGCTGAAGATCACCAAGACCGACTTCAAAAACAAGCTGGATGAAATGATCCTTTCAAAGAAAATTGCTTGACGTCCTACTTTTTGGATGAAAAGTGTGCTATTCTTAGTAAGGAATAAAGAAATAGGAGGATCATGGTATGGCGCGAGCTACACCTAAACCCAAGAAAGAAATTTCCATGGAGGAAGCCCTTTGGAAATCGGCTGACAAACTTCGTGGTTCTGTCGAGCCAGCAGAATACAAACACGTTGTTCTCAGCCTCTTCTTAAAGTTCGCCAGTGACAAGTTTGAAGCACAAAGGAAAGCTATTGCTGAAAAATATAGTGAGAAGTTTGTTGACAATGTTGCCTTCTATAGGTTCTGCTGCAACGGATGGCGCACTCCGCGTACTCGTCATCAACATAAGTGAAGGGCTTGCTCTTGGGCTCCGGAAAGCCGTCCTCATACACTTCGCGGACGGTGCCTTCGTCGATCTCGCGCCGGGTCTAGCGGACGTATTTATCCCGCAGCACACCATCGGCTTCGACATGCTCACAGAAGGAGGTGTACCGGATGAGGTAGTAATGCTCGTTGTCTTCTTTGGCAAAGCTGGCGTCCTTGCAGACCACGATGGACTCGCTGGTGTCGATGTCCTTGAGCACCCGGACAACGAAGATGGGCTTTCCGTCGTACCGTGTATAAAACCCGGCAAATACCCGTTTGAGCGCCATAAGAGAGTCCTCCTTCCACCGATTTTCTTACAGTATAGCACAGATTTCGGCGGAGAGAAAGAGCGGCGTTGGGACGGAGAAAACTGAGATTTGAGAGAATAGCAAGCACAGCCGCTGTCCGGACACGCGGCGATTTTGGGATAATCCCAAGCCCTTATGATGTTGACGCTGAGCGGAAAACGTAAAGCAAAACTGCTGCCAAAATATACGAACGCTCTATGTGTGAGAGTTTTGCATGCAAGCTGTTTTTGAAATTAGAGAGTTTCGCAACACGATGCGAAGCTCTCTTGCCTTATGATCGAGAAAGACGTATAATTAGAACGATATTTGTAGCTGGAGGTCGAACGGAAATGGCTATTTCGTACAACAAGCTTTGGAAGCTGCTCATCGATAAGAAGATGAGCAAGGCCGATCTGCGCAAAGCGGTAGGCATCGCGCCGAACACCATGACCCGGCTGCGGCGGGATGAAGAAGTTACGCTGGCGGTGCTCAATAGAATCTGCGTTGTGTTAGATGTCAATATCGGAGATGTTATGGAGTTTGTGGGTGGAGATTGAGCAATATCCATAACTGCAAGTAAATCTTATTCGTGAAGCAAAGAGGTGGGAGAAATGGCAATTCGCTTGTGGCCGCAGGATTATGAACGAAAGGATCATATTACAAAAGCGGAAAAAGGGATCCTTAGATATGCTGCGCGCAATTTTCAAAATGGCCATATGGTGGTTGGTATAGACCCTGTAGGCTTAAGCGGCGAAAAAGTGAGGCTGGGAATGTATATTTCTCCCAACGAAGGGCTTGTCACGTTCTCGATTTACTCCGGAATGATTAATGCAATGCCGGTGTTTTCGTATATCGCTTATGTCCAAATGGTCGAAGGTAAAATCTATGAACGACTTTTGGATTCCAAGCTTTTGATTGTTCGTAACGGAGAAAAGAAAGCACTTAAATTCCCATACAAACATATTGTTATGTTTCCGGATGAGGTAGTAGGAAAGACTACCGTGTCGAAGGATGACCTTCAGCAACTACGAAATTATGCAACATTTGATTCGTTTAGACCAATCACATCTGACGGCAAAGAAAAGAGAATTGAAGATTTGAAAATATTTGCGGGTATTCGCAAGGCATATGATAAGACGTTTAAGTCTCTGTCAGAACTAGAATGTCGAGCGATCTTCGAACGTTTGGCTCCTGAATACACTGTCGTGATGAATGAGACCATAAATGTTTGCGTTGCCGAAAAGAAAACGTTGGTAACCGAAGCTGATCTGCGCATTACCGGAAAGGAACTGGAATATAAAACATTCTTCCTCGATGAGTACCAGGTAGGCGTTGTTAACGACATGGGTAAAGGTCATCGAGTCATTCTGGCAAACCCCGGAGCAGGAAAAAGCGTTCTGCTTCTTTCTAAAGCGTTTAAGTATGCAAGTCTGTACAAAGGGTCCAACGTACTCCTCACATGCTATAACAGCAACTTAGCCGATTCTTATAATTTCAAGCGCAGTTGTGCTAATTTTGGCAACGATATCAAACTGTTTATCATGACATTCCATAAGTTGGTAAAAAAGATTTATGAGGAATGCTTGCACTCTCATTGCGCATCAAACATTGCAACAGAAGAAGAAATTCAAAAATGCATAGACATGGTGAAACAAGGAAAGGTGAAGCTTCGATTTAAGGCTATTTTTATTGACGAGGTGCAGATTTTTGATCCTCTTTTTCTCGAGCTGTGTTATCGCCTTTTGGAAGATGACGATGATCGTGTGTTTTTAATGGCAGGCGATTTGAATCAAGCGGTTCGTGCGCTGAGCCGAAAAGGTGATGCCCCGTGGAAACGGATGAATGGAATCCAGCTTGACTTCACTGGACGTGTTCGCTACATCGAAAAAAATTACCGCAATAGTCAAGAGATAGGCGAGTATATTTCGCATATGTTGCAGCACATGAATACGCGCTTGTCAATGCTGGATCTAATTAACTCTTTGGAGTATGAATATAACTCGTTCAAAGTCGGCACAAATCCAACAATTGCGCTTAAAGTTAGGACCGGGGTTCAACGAACAAGTATCAAAACGAGTGTAATTGCAGCAATTAAAGAAATTGCAACAACGTATAGGATTAGTTACTCAGACATAGCTGTGTTATTCCCGTTTAGAAAAGTCCCCTATTTGAACTACCATTTCCTCTATTGGCTTCAGCAAGGGCTTGACGAGGAAGGCATTTCTTATTCGATGATCATTAACGAGAAAGATGGTTTCTTTGTGAAGAAAAAATCCGGAGACATTACGGGTGTAGTTATCTCTACGATTGAGTCCTCGTTGGGATTGGATTTTAAGGCTGTTATTTTGGCTGGCTTGTTCCCGTATAACTATGTCAATCTCAACGGACAAGTGGGCAGTGAAATAAAGACATGGAGCGCTATCAAAAATATGCCGGAAGAGCAGCAAACTGCGGTACAGAGCCAGATGCGAGCAGTATATACCGCCTGTTCAAGAGCCCGAGATGTTTTGTATGTAATTAGCGATCTGAAGCCTGGTACACCAATGGAAGAAATTATTAAGCAAGTGCCAGATAGAACACCTTTACCGCAGTCTTCAACGCAGAGCGGTACACCATCAACTGGTGTTCGTACGGGAAACAAACGGAATACTGTAACCAAACGTACAGCTTCAGCCACCATCAAAGAAAGATTGCTTAATGAAGTAGTCGATCATGTAACCATTAAGGCAGTAATTCAGGAAACAAAAAAGGACACAACCGTGATGGTTGATCTTGCAAAGTACCCTAAGCAAAAAGGAATTATAGGTAAAAAGGTCGGTGAAACCTTTAAACTTGCAGGAGTTTCTTTGACATATAAGATTACGAAAATTATTGCCAATGATACGCTTATCCCCAAAGATGTGGCAAGCTCTCCTGCAAAACAAGTATCTGCTGTACAAGCAGATAAAACTCAGGCCAAAAGCTTGAAGGATTTCTTCGTGAGCAAGGGGTTCAAAGCTGTAGATTGCAGGTCAAATAATGGTTGTTTGTGGATCTTGGGAGAGCGAAAAGAATTAGCACCGTACGTGATGGAAGCAGAGCGACTATTTGGAGTGGCTGGCGGATATGGCGCGGGAAAAGCGTCGTCTTACAAGCCTGCGTGGTGGACAAAGTCAAACAAGTAATTACCCTATATGGCATTTGCATGTGCTGGGAGGAGAAATAGTATGGCAAACGATTACAACATACTTGCTGATTACATAGTCTCTAGATATATCGAAAGGATCGCTGGTGATGATATTGAAGAGACCTTTGTGGATGAATCTCCGGCAGATCGCGTTATGGTCGGCATGCTTGCTGAGAACCGCATGGAAGAGAAGTTTGATGGTGGGTATATCGAGAATAATAGTACCCGCTTTGAAAGTGTACCGTCCATAAGTATTTCGTTTATCGTCAAGAAGAATCCTTCAGGTGTTATTCGTGTGATTCCCAAGGGACTATTGTTTTATACGGTCGAGCCGGATTATGACAAGACGATTGATTACCTGCTTCAGAAATACTCTGAAAAGGATAACGTTCAATATACCGAAATCCAGCAGCTCTGTGAATGCTATCCTGACCTGCGATTTAGTCTTCCGTTGACCTACAAAAAGGTGCGGGTTGAAGACGAGATGGGTGATGGTATATCAATCCGGCTTGACTCTATTAGTGATAAAAAGTTTCATTTGGAGCAGAAAATCAACGAACGCTTAAGGGCTCTGTCGGATAGAATCATCAGCGAAATAAAAGTTATTAAGAGTGACCGTGTTACATTTTTTGATCTGGTCGATAAGGAACGTTTCTACCTTGTGACAGGTGGAAGCGAAGAACGTGTAAACCCTCGATGGGATATTGACATTTATTGCACCGTTACCGATGAAGGGGATTCCTATCGATTCTTGATGCAAATGGTTAATAAGACTCCCGTGAATGGCAAGAGCAACATCGGATATTTGCCTAAAGTTTTCAATGCTGGTATTGATGTGGTTGGAGATGATAGTATCGAGTTTCAGAATATCAAACTGGACTATTTTAAAAACAGCTACAGAAAGCGTCCCATAGTGCATGTCGTTGCAGAAAACACTTCTGCAGCCTATCATGAAGAGGACAACTCCATTCGGACTGATAATATTCCGAGATATTACCAAATGCGCCTGAAGACCAAAGATGCGTTAACACAGTATGTTACATTTGAAAAACTTATTCAGGATCCGGTTGGCAATCTGACTGTTATTTACGAAGAAATGAAATCAGATTATGAGAAGTGTGTCTACGAGTTCAATCATACAAGGTTCCAAACGGTCAATGCAAAAGAACGGTTTAAAGATGCATTAGAGAACTATCAGCATGAAATTGGCCGTTTTAGGAAGGGCATTGATCAGATTGAGTACAGGGATTTTGTTAAAAAGGCGTTCGTTTATATGAACAAAACTTTTATGACGAAACTCGCTGGTGAACACAGACAGATTAGCGGTTGGCGTTTGTTCCAGATCGTTTTTATCGTTTCGCTTATCTGCGAGATGATTCGCAGCGAGTATAAAAATGATCCCAATATTGCGGAAGCGGACATTGAAACCGCGAACTTGCTTTACTTCCCGACAGGCGGTGGTAAAACAGAAGCGTTTCTTGGCGCATGCGTGTTCAACATGTTCTTTGACCGCCTGCGCGGAAAAAACGACGGCATTACTGCATTTCTTAAGTATCCGCTGAGACTGCTTGCAGTGCAACAGCTTGATCGTGTGCTTATGATCGTCATGAAAGCGAATGTTGTAAGAGAGTCCAGCGGGGAGTTGGCTCACAAAACACCGTTCCAAGTCGGCTTCTTTGTGGGCAAAGGAAATACACCGAATAAGATAGACTCCTTTGAACGTTTAAGTGAGCGCGGAGATAAGAATAAGGCAAAAGACCTTATTCTTGAAAGTGATCCTGAAACGCTAAATGAGTATTATCGCTTCATTGATACGTGCCCCTATTGTGGTAAAAAACACGTAAATCTAAGATTTAATCGTGACACTTGGAGATTGGAGCATGTTTGTGATAATCCAGAGTGCCCCATCATGGTTTTGCCGCTCATGATTGTAGATAACGAAATTTATCGCTATCTGCCTTCCATTGTGGTCAGCACGATTGATAAGATGGCTATGCTTGGCACAAGCAATGACTTTAAGATGCTGTTTGGTCAAGTGAAGAAAAAATGCCCGGTACATGGATTTACGGGAAATTCAAAATGCTCTTGCGCGTCATGCGGCGGACATGTGCTTCAAACCGTAGGATTGCTAAAAGATCCCATTCCGACTCTTTTTATTCAAGATGAGATGCATCTTGTAAAGGAAAGTTTGGGTACATTTGATGCGCACTACGAGTCGTTCTTGAGCTATTATGCAAAGGAACTGGTTCCAGAGGCGCAGCGCAAGCTAATACGATTTGTTGGTGCAACAGCAACTATCTCCATGTATGAGAGCCATATTTGGCATTTGTATCACATGGATGGACGGAGATTTCCATGTGAATATCCTTCAGCAGAAGCAGGCAAAGATTTCTATTCTTACACCGATAATAATGACATTACACGCATTTTGATCGGATATGCCCCCTATGGACGGTCGATTACTGACGGCATGTGGGAATCGGTTTATATCATGCGACTTGTCGTGTATAGAATGATTCAATTCTTGAAAGAAAGCTACGAAAAACTCTGCGCTGCCGGTTTTTCTGGGAGTATTGATGAGTATCGGGATATGCTGTACGACTATTGGATTGAATTGGTCTACAATAATCGCAAGCAAGACGCAATGGAACTTGAGAACGCATTCCAGAACCAGGCTAACAACTATTTGGAGGCAAAGGGTGTTCCTAAGTATGTTATTGAACAGATGACCAGTGATGTGGACTTCCAAACCGTAAGAAAAACGTTGTTTGATATTCAGGCGAACAGAAAGAACTTCGAGAGTACCAACCTCCTGCTCGCAACAAGTACCATTTCTCATGGTGTGGATGAGGATTCCTTTAACGTGATGTACTTCTTTGGAATGCCAAACAACAATGCCGAATACATCCAAGCATATTCGCGTACTGGTCGTAAGTTTACGGGCATTGTCGTGGATATCATTCGACTAATGAGGGTGCGCGATAGATCCTACCTGAAAAATTTTGTTATTTTCCATCAGAACAGGGACGATCTTGTTGAGGCTGTCCCAATCAACAGATGGGCAAAAAATGCAATCTATAGCACCTTGCCCGGATTGCTTGCAGGCTTGATTAGGCAGTATTACACAATTAAAACCAATTCGGATAGTCTGCATAATGCAATTAAAGTACAGAAGTTGCTTCGTTCCGGAGAAATCGACGTTGATGATGCAGTTTCTAAACTTATTGCAGCTTACGGATGCAATGAACAGGAAAAAATGTCTCTGGCATATAAGGAAATCATCACCGAAGAAGCGGTCAACATTCTTTCTGGAATTAAAAATGGAAATTTCACAAAGGAACTTTCCCTTTCGGACGCAATAGGAAAGTTCTCGCACGGCAAGAAAACGCCAATGACGAGCTTACGTGATACAGAAGAGCAGATCGAGATTAAGATTTGAGGTAAGAGATTATGAAGAGAAGCAAAACTCAAGCTGTATATAGGTTCTTGCCGGAAATGTGGATATCCGAAAAAGGTGATTCTGAGAGAGCTGTTTCGGCTAAGATAAAAAATTGGAATTATATCAAGATGTCCGATATATATGAGGATTTTATCGAGGGTGAAATTAAGCGCCAAATAAAACTGTTTGGTGATCGAGGTGGTGACATCAGCGCGTTTGATCTTTCACCAGATACTCATTCGTTTGCAATTGTTGAAACCGCGTGCAACGAAGGAATCCCTGATATCATTGGTGAAATATCCCCGTTGGTGTTTTACTGTAGTTCCTGTGGTACAGTGAGCGATCTTCGTAATCCTGATGCGGTTGATAAGTATACTTGGAAATGCAAAAATCCTGATTGTGGAAAGTGGGCAGTCAAGCAACTCCAAATGATCTATGCCTGCGAATGCGGATATGCACAGCCCATAAAGATTCCGCATGTGCAGGGGGTAAAGAATTTCAAGTTCCGCCCCAATGAAACGCAATATAAAATGTTTTATAGGAGCGGCAACTCGGAAAAACCTGCAGAGTTTGTTCAGATTTGTCCGAACTGCAATTCGAGATTGGTGCCTGACAACGCAATTTCTGGCCGAAATTATAAGCCTTTCACGCTGAAGGTAATTAATCTGGTTGATCAGCGGAATGGTCAATTCTATAAGAAGGGCATAGATGCGCAAAAGACGATCGTTTGTAGATGGTTTGACAAATTGTCTACCGCTGACTACGAGGAGATCCTGAATAACATTGAATTAGCATTTAGTGACGCATTCAAAAGCGATGCGCAGAGACAAAATGTAAAACAGCAGGTTCGTGCCCTAATTGATGCGGGCATGCTTCCTCCTGAGATGTTTGAAAGCGCTGTAAATAACATGCTTCAGAATGCGCCGAACACAAAAAGTGTTGAGCGGTATGTAGCAATGTGTGATGATCTATTTTCAAGAAAGAAAACGGAAAATCCGGTGGGCTACGCAGAATGGCTGAGCCATTTCTCGTTCAAGCTGATGCAGTATGATACGCTGAAATATGCTAAACGAATCATTACACTAGAAGAAGCAATTCAGCGTCAACTTGATATGGAGTTCATTGATTCTCCGGAGGAAGTTACAGCATTGAACAAAAAGATGGGTATCGCAAATATGCAGGTTTCTTGCGATATTCAGATTATCAACTGTACATATGGATATTCCAGAAGAGTTGCTGATCCGAAGAACTCTACAAATAAGAATTGCCGCTTGAAGCTCAATGCCTACGATAGAACTAGAGACGGAACGGCAAATCTTGTTTATGGAGCCAAACTGGATACGGAAGGCATCCTGTTTGAGATTAGCCAGCGAAAAATCGTTGAGTGGTTGTATGAGAACAACATCATCAGTGAGGAACAGTTGCCGGATCTTGACGACGATATTTCTGTGAAAAAGTGGTTTGCACAATATGTTCATAGTGATGTGATTTCGATGTTCGGTGAAATCGATGACAGTGAAAAAATCACTAAGAATGTTTTTGCGCTGCTCCACTCTATGTCCCATGCCTTTATGAATTCGGCAGGAGAACTAAGTGGTCTGTCCGGTAATTCTTTGACAGAGATTATCCTTGTAGAGACTGCGAGCATCTTTATCTATGCGCAAACTAGTCAGGGAATCCCCCTCGGCGCTCTGTCTGGAATGGCTGAATCTAACTATGCGTATTTCTTGAAGAAGGCTTTTGACGAGGCGAAAAATTGCGTATTTGATCCAATCTGCACGGAGCGAGATGATACGGCTTGCAGTGCATGTCTCATAATTCCGGAGATTTCTTGTAATCACTTCAACGCTGAGCTTGGCAGAAAGTATTTGTATTCGATTGACGGAGTGGATAACCCGACTGTTGGTTTTTGGGAGATGTAATTATGGCTAATATGTATCCGAAAAACATATCAGAGTATTTGCCAACGGATTCTGAAAGAATTGTTTATCAGGAATTAAAAAACCAGCTTCCTGATACGTTCGATGTCTTTTATTCTGTTAGTTGGACAAGTTATTATGCGGGGCGTCTCGTGAAATCTGAAGCAGATTTTATTGTTGCCAGTCCTGACTATGGTTTTTTATGTCTGGAAGTAAAAGGCGGGAACGGAATCCGTATTGAAGATAATAACTGGTATCTTTCGGATGCGGTACATGGTGAGCGTAAACTGAACTCTTCTCCGTATGATCAGGCAGAAAAGAATATGTACTACTTCTACAAAGTTTTTTCTTCGAAATACAACACCAAGTATTCGGGAATATATGGTGCCGGTGTGATTTTTCCCTTCTATCCCATAGGAGAAGAGCTTGAGTTAAGTAATCGTCATAGAGCGTGTACTATTGACAGCAATGACCTGAACAATATCTATGATCGCATTAAAAAGATGTTCCGCCTATGGGCAGGTAGTTCTTACGGTCGGCGCTATTATCCAGCAAGCCAACATCGCGCTTTCCTTGAACTCATAAGAGATAGAATTGCGATTTCTGCAGCAGCTGGCGCGCTGATTCGGTTCAAAGATCAGCAGCTGAGTGTGATCAACCGTGTGCAAGACAATTACATATATCTACTGAAAAATGTAAAACAATTCTACATGCGCGGAGGAGCAGGAACCGGGAAAACTTGGATTGCAATGAAAATGGCCAAGGATGAAGCGGAATCAAATGGGCACAAGGTACTTTTTGTTTGTGCATCAAAACCACTTGCCAGTATGGTAAACAGTCATATTGGGGATGCGGTTGATGTTAAAGATATTCGCTCACTCTTTGAAATGCTTGTTGAGGATATTACCAGTTATCAAGAGCCGCTGTTCAAAGGAATAAGCCATGGCCTCATTGGTAACTATGAAAAGTACAACGCGATCTTTGTTGATGAAGCACAGGATTTTACAGAGGAATGGGCAAGTATCATTAGATTGCTTTTGGATGATCCAGAAGGCTCTCGCTTAGGAGTTTTCTTCGATGACGTTCAGGTTTTGAGAGAAGAAAGCTTCGGAAACGGGTTTGGCATTGGTGAACTGCCGTATTTGCTGCGGGAGAATATTAGGAATACCGCAAATATCTATAATTGGACTGCAGAGAAAACCAATCTGGGTACAGATATGGTTGCAAACCCTGTCGAAGGGCCAACACCTACGACAGAAAATGTTAACGAGCATGGGCAATTGACCTTACTTCTTGAAACACTTTTTAAGCGATACCTTGAAGAAGAATACCTAAAAAATGATTCCTTAGTAATTCTCACCGAAAGCAAGGAGAAGCTGTTGGCTGAATTTCCTGATGGGATTGCAAAGTGGAAATTTGTTTGTGGTACACCTAGCAATGAGAATGAAATCAGCGTGTATTCTATAGATGCATTTAAAGGGTTGGAAGCGAACATGGTCATTTATATCCACGGTATTGACACAACCGAGAATATGAACTACATAGCGTACACGCGCGCAAAATACTACTTAATTGAGTTGGTGAGGAACTACTGATGGCACCTATAACGTCTTTTATTCGATGGGCAGGCGGAAAATCATGGCTTGTCCCATATGTAGCACAACTAACAGAAGGACTTGACTATAACAACTATTACGAACCTTTCATGGGCGGTGCGTCGATTTTCTTTTCTTTGGATTTACCCAATAAGGGATGCTTGTCGGATATTAACGACGAATTGATAAACGCTTTTTGTGCCGTCAGGGATAATCCGGAAAGAGTTATTCGGTATCTTAAGGAATATGAAACAGACGAAGAAAGCTACTATGCAATTCGCGCGACGGAACCAAAAGGGAAGTATCAACGGGCTGCGAGATTCTTGTATTTGAATGCAAATTCTTTTAATGGACTGTACCGTGTGAATCGGAACGGAAAATACAATGTTCCCTATGGCCATAAAAATGCTACTGTGAATTATACGCGGCTGCTTGAAGCAGGGAAAAAACTGGAAGGAATGGAAATTGTTTGTCACGACTTTTCGGATATAAGTACCAAGATAGTTGCCGGAGACTTGATCTTTTTGGACCCACCCTACACCGTTTCTAAGGAAGATACGGGCTTCGTAGGCTACAATTCAACTTGGTTTTCCCTTGATGATCAGCACCGACTGGCAAAGCTAATTGACCAAATAGAAAAAGCAGGAGCCTACTACATTATGACAAATGCCGCCCACGAAACCATTTTGGAGATATTTAAAGACAAGGGGCGCATGGTTACACTTGAGCGGAATAGTTTGATTGGCGGCAAAAAAGCGTATCGCGGAAAAGTTCCAGAGTATATTTTTACGAACATACCAGAAAGGAGTACGAAGTAATGGCTAGAACGGATTGGAGCCAAGTTGTATACGACAAACAGTTGGCAACGGCAAAAAGTGTCCACAAAAAGCTGTTCGTGACACAAAAGATCTTAGCTTCGGAACTCCCTGAGTATATTGATGCTGGTTGGGAAAAGTGCAAAGACTATAAGAGCCCTAAATATGTGGGGATTGCTAAGGAGAAACCAGTAGATGAGCAATTTGAAGACCGAATTTGGTTGATGTTTGCTGGGATGGGTTTTTATGGTCTAAATGCGGAAAATGGAATTCTGATTTCTTATGATTTCAGCAATGATGACCTAAAAGAAAGAATTGGCGTTCTGGCAGTTGATGATGAGACTGCGTTGGTTTGGCTTTGCCACGCATCAGAAACTATCGTCGAAAAAAGTTTTGCCGCTGAAATAACAGCTTTTAGTGACAAAATATCTGGGATTAGAAAAGAGGTTCTTAAACAATTCCCGGGTCGGAAACTGAAGTTTATTTGGGCGTCTCATAATTTCATCATGAATAGACGAGATCTCGCGTTGCTGGACAAAGCCGGAATGGCCTATTTTAATGACACGACTGTCGAGTACTATACAGACTTGGCAAAACATTTGGGTTCTTGTTCTAGATATCAGCTTTTGGGTAGCCTTTTTGCAAACCAAGAAATTAAAAATATGGATGATAAGGTGCCTGCGATCCAAGGTAAAATGGGTGGATACACCTACTATTCATTTTCAATTGAACCTGAAAAGCTTTTGAAAATTGGCTATGTGTTGCATCGGTCGGAAGCCAATAAGAATATGATGCCGACCTACCAGCGTTTAATCAAAAAGAAGCGTTTGCAAGAGGTCCGGTCGTTCATTAATGATGGTGGATATTTCCCAAACTCGATTATCATCAGTATAGATACCAATGGAAAGGGATTGGTTTTCGATCAGTCCGCCTCTAAGGTTGATAGTACAATTTCGAAGATCGGTATTTTACATATCCCCAAGCGCTATAGGTCTGCGTATATTATCGACGGCCAACATCGTCTGTACGGCTACTCGGATTCCCTGTATGCCGAGACAAACACCATTCCAGTAGTTGCTTTCGTTGATCTGGAAAGAAGTGAGCAGATTAAACTGTTCATGGATATTAATGAAAACCAGAAAGCGGTTCCGAAATCGTTGAGAGTGACCCTGAATGCAGACATGCTCTGGGAATCTCCTGATTTCAGTGAGCAGCGGCAGGCTCTCCGATCTAAAATCGCGCAGATGCTGGGAGAAGAATCGACATCGCCTCTTAACTCGAGAATTGTGATAGGTGAAAACGAGTCCACACCCACGCGATGCATTACTGTTGAAGCGATTCAGTCTGCACTGAAAAAGTGTAGATTCTTCGACAGCTATGGCAAAAAGAATGTTCTTCAAAAAGAAGGTACTTTCGACTGCAAAGATAATCAAGAGACTTGCGATTTGTTCTATCCGTTTATAGAGAAGTGTTTGCTATATATCAGAGAGACTTGTCTGGATGAATGGGACAAGGGAGATCAGGATAGCGGAATGCTCACCATGAACCGTGGCATTCAGGCGGTTATTCGCGTCATTGATGATGTTGTCAATATGCTTGTGGAGAAGGGGATGATTCAGCCTAAAACGCAGGCTCTTGACGATATGTTTGGCTTGATACAATACTATCTCAAGCCTTTGACTGACTACATAAATAACCTAAATGCTGAGCAGCGCAAGGATTTGCGTGGTTACTTTGGTGGAGGTGCTGATACCCGGTTTTGGCGCGCATATCAGAAGGCAATTGCTGATATGAGGCCGGATTTTGTGCCTGATGGATTAGAAGAGTTCTGGCAAAACGAAACTAAGATCTATAACGAAGAGACGAAATCCATGCTACGAGAAATAGAATCCAAGGTTAAGCTGTTGATTTCTGAGCGCCTCGGAGAATATTTTGGCGATAGTTGGCTAATTAAAGGACTACCGAAGAATATTTATACCAGAGCAAAAGGTGAAGCCGATGAGGCAATGTATGTGCATGTGTCTAGTACAGGAGAAGAAATCGATATTCCTATCTGGGATTATGTTACACTTCCGGAATGCAAACAGATTATCTTGAATGGCAAAAACTGGTCGCTCTTCTTCGAGGATACTTTTGTCCGCCCGGAGGAAGCCAATCTAGTCGGAGGAAAGGACCCGAAGACAGACTGGATTCTTCGAGTCAATTCGATTTCGAATAAGCTTTCAAAAGAGAGCTATAGTGTTCCTGTAGACGAGTATAGCTATGTGAAAAGCATCTATGATTGGTTGATGGGTATCCTTGTTTTCTAATATATCCGTATTGACCGTTATGAGCTGGGATATATAGCCAAGTTTTAGTGAGGGATTTATATGTTACACCATGGTCTATACGAACAAGTCATCAACAATGCCCTGACGGGCGAGCTTGCGGAGATTCCGGAGGCTCGCAAGTCTGTTGCGCCCATTGACAAGGCGGAAGCCTCCAAGGTGCTGGCGCAGTATCTGGCAGATGTGGTTCAAAAGGGCTTGGATAAGATCGACCCACTTTTCATGACCATCCGCATTCTTGATTGCGTGTCCAAAAGCCTGATCAATCGCTGGAAACGTCTGATCTGCCAGTGCAATCAGGCCGTTGCGAAGAGCTGTTGCTGTCGAAGACAATCTTTCATACATTCGTGACTGTTCTCTCAACACAAGTCGGGTTTCGTCTTCATCATTGAACGGTGGGAGTTCATTCCAAAACGTCAGTGCATAGTTAGCGATTTTCAAGGAGTCCGCACGATCTGTTTTCAATTTTCGGATGGAATTGTCGCTGAAATCGTGAATCAACATAGCATTTACAACTGAAACGTAAAAGCCGGCTTCCTTCAATGTTAATGCAATCGGCTTCCAATAGTTGCTGGTGTGTTCCATTACAACGCGGATATCTCCTCCTGTCGTTTTCAGTATGGAGACCAGTTTCTCAAGATCATGGTTAGAATGAGATATGTCAAATTGAAGTGCAACAATTACTCCACCTGGCCTGCGAATAGAAACTGTGCTTTTGCTCTTAGAAACATCAATACCTACAGCTGTAATTTCCATTGAATTCATTCTTCCGGCCTCCTTTTTGTGCTTGTTCCGCCTGATGCCCATCACCGATTCAGCTTGCTTTGTGACACGAATGTACAGTGACAAGAGTCACTGATAACTCAACCTGCGTCAATCGAACGCTGCAATGGAGATGGCGGAGAACAGTTTGCGCGTACGAGCGTGAAAGCTCAAGCAGGGCAGCGTTCTCTCTGCACATCTCAATTGTAGCTTAGGTTTGGGCGTCTGTCTATACAAACGCCATTTTTGCTTCGCAAAATGCTTGTTGGGAATTCCCAAACCCTTTGTGATCTGCATCGTACCGCTGCAGGCTGCGCGTTCCTGCCGAACGCTTTTTTGATGGAGTTCATGATTCAGTGGTATATCCGCCCACTTAAAAGAAAAAGTGCCGACAATGATTTTGTCAGCACCCACTGTAACCTATTTACTTCTCTTTGATGTACGGTATGTTATCGATATATGCGTTCAAAATATCGGTTGCGGCTTTCTTCTGCCCCGGTGTAAGACGGCTCAGCTTCCGGTTCAGCTCATCATCTGCCACATAAGATGCTGGGGCTGCGGAGTCCCGGATCAGCACATCTGCGGGAACATCCAATGCTTCAACGATCCGGATGAAAGTGTCCAGACTTGGCGTCTTCACCCCACGTTCCAAATCACCCACATAGTTTACAGACAGATCTGCTTTCTCGGCCAGTTTATCCATTGTCCAGCCTTTTTTCCTGCGTTGTTCTCTGATTCGTTGGCCTAAAAGTGTTTTCATAACATCCTCGCATTCTATTGGCGTTAGTTACACACCACTAGAATAAAGGCCGTGTATTTCTTTATACATAATCAGTCGGCGTTTGTTCAACTCCATTAGCGTTTATTTCGGACAGAAAATTTTAGAGCATTTCTTTGTTCAAATCATCAATGGCCTTTTTGAACCGGGCATGCTACAATAGCAATGTTGTGCACTGCACATCAAACAAGAATAAAAGGAGCTGCCGAACGTGGATTCAATCTACCTGCTGCCCGGTGAAGAACGCTGTGTCAATTTCCGAGATTCCGATGGCATCCCAAAGGTACACTACACATATTGTTCTTTGCACGGCAGACTTTTCAACTGCACCTGCCGCTCAAAAGACGAAGCGCAGCGGTTATGTGAGGATTGGCTCGTCACGCAGGACCGCTGCTATATAAACTAAAAAAGCCGCCGAGGATTCTTTCCCAAAACAGATTGGGATCGAATCCTCGGTGACTTTCGTTTTATCGGGTCTGCTGCTGTTCCTGTTCGCTCCTGTTGTCTGCAAAAAACATTTCTACGTTTTTCTGCGCCTTCATCAGCTCCTGCATCCTCTCTCGTGCTTTCCGATAGCTCGGATATTCTGCTTTTTTCTTTTTCAGAAGCTCAACATATTCGATGCTCAGTTCTTTTACCTTCGGAAGCTTTTTCAGCCCAGCCTCATCGAAAGCCGCTTTGGCTGCCTTGTGCAACGCAATGCTCTCCCGATTTGCTTCCAAGAATCGCTTGCTGTATCCTGCTTTCCGATAGGCCTCATAGATGGAGCTTGTTTTGGCATAGTTGATAATGTGCGTTTTCATTACCGCAATTTCTGCCATCCGCGCTTCCGCAGCTTTGATGGAGTCGCCCAGTTCGTGATAGCGCATCGTTGCAGCACGTACCTGTTCTTCCATTTCATCCATGCTCCCGATTTTGTTTTCCTGCAGAAAAATCAGCGTCTTGGACATCTCCTTCAGGTTGTACCGCTTCGCCCAACGCGCATAGCCGTCTCCCTTTCCTTCAGCCAATTTTGCCTGAATATCCACCAACATCTGAAATTTCTGTTCCTGCACCGGATGTTTTTTTCGCGGGCAGTGCTCTGCTTCTCCGGCGAGGACCGCTTTCAATTCTTCCTCACTGTATCCCGCCCCCAAAGTCCGAAAACGGATGAATCGTTTTTGCCGTGCACCTTTGACCGATGTGAATTTTCCGCGCTTGACCTCATATCCCTGCTGTTCCAGTTTTTTCAAAAATTCTTCGTAACTGCCCGGCTTGTCCGCAAGGATGCTGTCAATCACACCGCACAATTGATCGCGGTTGCTTTCTTTTGGCGGGTAAAGTACACGCTTCTGCCGCTCCCGGTAGGGCTTTATTTCAATCACAGACAGGCTGTGTTCCAGGCAAATCAGGTCACTCAGCCGCTGCACGGCCAACCCCGACAGCAAAAAGTCCCGGAATTTACGGCTGCAGTCCAGAGCCGTAGAATTATAGATAATGTGATTGTGAATATGCTCCCGGTCGGTGTGCGTAGCAACCAGAAAAGCATACTTGCCTTTTGTAAAGCGCATCGCCAACTCATAACCTACTTTGTTGGCTTCTTCAGCGGTGATTTCTCCGGGTTTGAAGGACTGCCGAATTTGATATGCAATCACGTCACTTTTCTGTCTGCGCCCGGTAACAAGTTCGTACTGTCGCTTGGACAGCATAAAATCTTCGTCTACAGTCAAGGGGCTGCATTTATAACTGCTTACAAGCTGCCCCTGCTCCGTTTTATCCGGGTTTTGTGCATAGTCCGTGCGGCTCTTCAGACAGACCGCAACAGACTTTCCCTTGTTTTTATGCAGCGCAATCAGCCGTGTTGCGGCCACTTCAAACCACCCCCATAAAGAAAAAAGCCGCCCGAAGGCGGCATATCATTCATCAGGATTGACGGAACAACTTTTCAAAATCAGCGGCACCGGCCAGATACATTG
>ERZ1026776.567-NODE-567-length-24985-cov-5.131488_pt1 | contig 24985 bp, 23 predicted proteins | sample MGYA00380125_ERZ1026776 | MGnify/ENA primary metagenome ERZ1026776 (study PRJEB33269, sample SAMEA4719761) | human gut metagenome | biome: human-associated habitat; feature: organic feature; material: feces | place: Cameroon | collected 2013-10 ...
CGCTCGTCGGCAGCGTCAGATGTGTATAAGAGACAGATGTACTATATGGTTCATTCTTCAAAATATCATCTTTCGAGTATTTCAAAAGCATCTTGCATTTCACCTCGCATTCAAAAATCATTTAAACGAAACAGCCTTTTTGCATTATCTGTCGTGATCCTCGCTACATCATTCACATCCATTCCTTTTAAATCGGCAATCGTTCTTGCAATATAGGGGATATTTATAGGCGTATTTCTCTTCCCAGCAAGACCTTCCGGCATCACATAAGGACAGTCAGTTTCTAACACAATGCTATCAATCGGTATAATCCTTACGATCTCCCTAAGTTCCTCATTCTGTGAAAAAGTTACAGAACCGCCTATTCCAAGGAAATAGCCCATACTTGTGTACATTATCGCATCTTCAACCTGATTGCTGTTAAAGCAGTGTACAACCCCCTTTATTTCGAGTTTTAAATCATCCTGAAATTCACTCAAAATCTTAATAGCCTCTTTATGTGCATCGATACAATCAATTTCACTGTCTGAAACAATGTTGTTTACCGCCCGAATATTCTCTTCGTTTGCATTTCGTATATGCAATATGAGCGGGAGGTTCAGCATTGATGCAAGCTGTATTTGTTTGCGAAACCACTTATATTGCCTGCTAAGACTAACAATTCCATTTTCATCAAGTTGTCCAAAACAATTTCTAGAGAGACGGTGAAAGTCAAGTCCAGTTTCACCAATAGCAACAACTTTTCTATTATCTTTCGCTGCAAGCTTTAACAGCCCGCTCTCCCACACTTCATCTCTGATGTCATCCGTTCCAACCCTGTTGGGATGAATACCCACTCCATAGGAAATCCAATCGTATACATCTAATTTTTCTCTCATGGTGTAATTTGTTTCAAAATCAATAGCAGGATTAATCATTACTTTTATTCCCGAATTCCTAGCAATATTCATTATTGCATTTCGATCGCTGTCAAACCTTCTATGATCCATATGAGTATGAGTATCAATAAACATAATCGTCACCTCCACTTACTGTACAACATCTTTATTATTTTCTTCTTTGTTCTTGTATTCACTTTTCATGAAATCTTTGAACAATAAGCCCTTTGCTTTTGCAAATTTTTCAATAAACAACATCTGCTTGTCTGATGGATTCCTATTACAACAAGCCTTTACTTGAAGAATCTCCTGTTTTTCCACCTCTATAGTAATAAGCGATTTATTTTTCTTTGATCTTTCCCGCATAAATACAACAACCATATCCTGTCTAAGGATTTCTTTCACTGATTGATACAAACAATTATGCTGTTGTTCGCTCTCTTCAAGAACATCTTTGATTGTCTTTGGTATAACAATCTCATATTGTTCGTCGCAATATCTATAGTGCCTATATTTCTCCGCATACTTTTTCATCATATGATCAAATTCTGCTTCATGTTCTATATATTCCCAAAGTAAATGGTATATTTCGTAAAATCTATCAAGATCATCAAATGCAAGACTTGGATATTCGGGAAAAATATTTTTATAACTATTTAATGAATGATACCTGATCACATCTCCATATACTTCATTGCCATCAATATACTCATCTGTATCGTCATCCCAACCCGAGGTCAGATCTGCAAATTCAATCAACAATCGTTTATCCGGCATCACCTTATAACTAGAACATTCTCGCAAATACTGTATTTGGAACTCATTCAACATCGATATATCATTCAGCATACTGTGAAATTGTTTATATGCCATGACCAGTTCTTTTCTGCAAAAATCATTTGCAATTGCATTTTCTATACCTCCTTGATAATTAAGTTTTCTCATCAATCCCAGTGGTATACCAAATGCATCTTCAATATTACTTGCAATCATATTCCAACCATCTACAGTAGAAACATCTATAGCCACATATTCCAGGCCTGCTTTTAACAACAGTTCTCTTATTCCACTTCTGAAAGAAGCATAATAAGTATGGAACAATGCAAGCCCAACATTTTTATAAGGTTTCATATTTATATCCAGTGCCACATCGGATATTTCTTTCATATAATCAGGGCATACTCTGGTGTTAAATAATATAAAATCCGTTTTTGTAAAAACTGAAAAATCTTCTTCATCCTTTTCGTCCATTTGGAAACCCGGAGCAATAATAAAACGTTCCATATTGATCCGATTATTAAGATAAGAAGCATAATAATAGTAAATATCAACAAACCATCCACCATTATATTCTCTGATATATGTATAACATAAGCTATTTGTGGAATAATCGAATGCCAAGCTTTCGAGTTCCTGTGCTTCAAATACATTTCTATCTAACAAAGGATAATCAGCAATAGATAATGTGAAATTGGGGTAAATCATTCGTTCTATTTGTCTTGAACCCTCCAGCATTTCTCATCATCTCCTCCCGATATTAGTCATCCGTCTGTTTACTCAAAATTCTATCTATTTCCATATAATATATCTGAATCTCAACCTTCGCATAGGTTCTGGCATCCCTTTCAATCGGCTGCACATAATATTCCATCTGTCCTTCTATAGTTTCGTCTCCCGGTTTATAATCCCCCATATTCGTTATCCAATCGTTCACACCTTCACCTGTAAAAGCATATAAATTTCTTTGTTCCGGAGTTGCACTAATGTACATTTCCGAAAGAAGATTCTGATAGCAGTGTCGACATTCATGTAATACCGTGATAAGCAATTCTTCTGCAGTTCCCCCGGGCAAATTACCATCTTTTATAGGCTTTGCATTGACAGTGATCGTCTTTGTTGCATGATTATATGTACCTAGCAAAGTATCATCTTCAATATCTTTAAATTCGATATTTATCTTACATAATCCAAGGTATCTTGCCTCACAATAACAAATAGCTCGTAAAACATCACACTTTTTTTCATAATCCAGAGTCTGAAAAATATCATTATCCCGAATCAATTTTATGGTATCAATATTTTTTTCAAGTCTATACTCATCGCCATAATTCTCATAGACACTTAACTGACCTTCATAGCCGGACATTCCAATTCCACCTTGAATATCCTCTGCATTAAGCCCATACTCTTCACAGACTTTTTCATAATAATCCTCATTTAATTTATCATTTTGAAAGCAACTAAGTCCTATCGGAAGTGCAATAACTGCAATCGTCGCTGCAACTCCTACATTTCGTCTTACAACCTGCGTACTTCTGAGGAATCTTGATATCATTATCTGCTTTATTCTGTCTTTCCTCTTCACCCTCTTGGATAATATAAGAATAATTCTAAATGCTGATGTCACCAATGCCCCTATAAATAAACATTTTATGAAACCACTAGCATATTTCCCGACTGTCAAAATAGTATATGCTCCGATGCCGGAAAGTAGATCCTGTAACACACCTTTCCCATTCCGGCTGAAATTATAACTGCAAAAGATTCCAAACAAACTGGTCAATAACATACAAACAACTAATCTCGAAATCGAATTCGTATATCGGGCAATTGGGATAACATGAAGCAATATGTTGTAAATGTCATATGCAAAAAGCGTCCCATACAAAATATGATCAAACAAATATTCTCCCTTGGACTGTTTTGATTTATCTTTGAGTTTTAATCCTGTTTTCTGCATATTATCCGCCCCCTTCGTCCCCATTTTTCATTTCATCTATCCTTGTTGCAACTTCTCAAGAAGTACAGTTTTTTCATTTTATTTGCAGACACCATGTTGCTAAAACTATTGTTGACATCTCATTTAAATTATTAATTTCAAATAATAGATAAAATTAGAAATTTCTTAAGTTTAAACATTAGTCAAATCTACATGTTACCGCCAGTTGATCAAGTACACGACTATCAACAACACAGACGCTCGCCGTTCCATCTCTATAGGCTATTCTTATTCGGTATTGACTGTTGCCCTGTGCGCTCTGAATGGCAGATAACCAAGCAGTGTTACCTAGCCACTTAGCAAAAAATCCCCTGATGAATCCGCTAAGGAAGCTTCTGTTTTGTGCCATACTCATCATTTTGATATGGTCTACAATCTCGGATGTAATATCAAGATGTTCTCTCCCAAACGGTATAAACGCACCTTCACTGTCAGCTTTTATTCTTTTTCCCTTAAACCTGCCCGCTGTTACCACATTGACCATAACACCACCACCTTAGATTACGATTCTCAATTCAGAATCGTTGACACACACATTCTTCCAAATGTGACTTAATACAGTTTGATCAAAATATCCATCATGAAAATACTTAAAAGCACCTTTAAGAACAATCCTTTTGCTAAAAACACAAACATTTATCGTACCCGTACTAGAAATCAACTCGATTCCTCCTCCGAGAAGCCTTATTATGCTTACAAGGTCTACAAGAATCCTATTGCCGTCGTTTATAAGCAATTTAGAAGAAAACCTTACCTCAACTCCATTAATACAGCAGTTATCTGCATTAACATTAATGTTGATTCCATCCTCTTTTTTCCAGCAAATACTTTTCCACTTAGAATCCATTGAGCGATCACTGTACTCTTTTTTATCCCATCTATGTGTCTTAACAAAGAATTTCTCTTCTATTCCGGATTTAGTGCTGGGTAGTCTGAGGGAATTCATGGAAAATGTAAAATCCACATACATCCATCGGTCATTAATCTTTACTGCATTCCATGCGTGGGGTCCCCATCCCTGACTTCCTTTTCCCTCACCGGTTACATAAAGCACTTTGATCCCCATATATGACAAAACAAGCACTGCCGTTGCTGCTATCGCCTGGCATACACCACTTCTGTTTTTCAAAAGATCTATAGCCGTATGATCCTCTATCTGGCTTGTGCTTTTATACTCGAAATTATTCCGCACCCACTTGTCAAACAGGTATATCTTTTCAAACTCATTGCAATGATCTCTCACCTTTTTATTGAGCAAGCAGGCAATTTCAGCCGAAACACAAATAAGATCATTAAGCTCCTTGGGGTTGCTGAAATATCTGGAACTAATAAGAACTCTGGAAAATCTTCCAAAAGGATCCGCTATCATTTGGAGTGAAAACTGAGATAATTGTGCCACTGCAAAAGACCCGGCTGTATTCTTGTAGAGTGATGTCACTCCATATTGTATATCTGAAGAAAGCTCCGATGCCCTGGCAAAACTCTCCCTGCTGTTTGCCACATTTATAACAGTCTGATTTCCGAAAACATTCTGGGATAATCTTATTGCCCTAATGAACTGTTCAGGGGTGGATACATTCATCTCTACAATCTGATTCATCGCATCATCCCCCTTGCCTTAGAAACATGTTATAAGCCACTGCCTTTCCCATTAAGAACTCCAGAATGTCAGCAATCGGCTTATCGCCCGCTTCTGGTCTCCAACCATTTCTAATCAGATCTTCTGCTGTTAATCCGGATACCCACTTCAAAAACTGTGCATATCTCAAATCCAGATTTTCCCATACAAAACTGTCCTTTGTAAGATACAGCACGCTGCCCATAGCTGCGTCCCTGCACGCTCCTGAATTAAGTGCAAAAAGATTTCCGTTGATATCATAAGCAATGACCAGCGCGCCCGGAAACAATTCCGGAATCCCGTTTTCATTTACAGCATTGATATCAACAATCGAATCATCGCCTGCACCGCAGAGAAGTCGGAAATAGTCATCACACAATGACACCTTTGAATAGGCACCTACAATCTCACCAAGATATGAGCCCTCACCTACATGGAGCATTTTCATTGAACTCAGGTCTCTTATGTTATTTCTTACGAGACTGATCTTCTGTTGTGTGTGCTTAAACCAGCTATTGATCTGATATGTTGCATTTGTGTTTTCTGACATGATCAGCCCTCCTTAAATAACCCTCACTCTTACTCTTGAACCATCCGGAAATCCTCTCATCTGCCATCCTATAGATGATCCGGCGCCTCTGTTGTCTCTACCCTCAATATAAACAATGTTTGCTCCCTGACCACCTTCTTCAAATACTGCCATCGGCCATTCATCACGGTCATAGATCTGACTTGCTTTTACATCAGCCAAAGATGCTTTTCTTCGCTCTGCAGTATCTGCTCTTCCAAGAGTCACAAACTCCGGAAAACCCATCGTCTGTGCCATTCTGATATGCTCAGCAGTCTGCGGATACTTTCTGGAATCCACAATTACGACGTAATATTCTGGTCCATGTCCTCCACTCGAAACCCCTGTTAAACCACCGGAATAATTAATCCGATTAAGTTTTCTTATGTAGTCAGCCATAACCCTTTTGCTGTCTTCGACAAGGCCTATGGTCTGTTTGCACAGGCCTACCCATTCTGCTTCCAGTTCACTTCCTCGTGTACTTGATTGATATTGCAGGCTTTCGTACTTTTCCTTCTGTCTGTAAAGGCAGTCAATACCTTCACCGGAATCATCGTCAGAGTCTTCATAGGAAGAGTAACTAATATCATCCATCTTCTGTTCGACAAATGACTTCTCGTGTTCCACAGCTGCTATAACCGATTGAATATCAAAGGCGACATGAGCACGAAGATCCTCTACTTCTCTTTCATAGCCGTCCATAATATCCATTCCCTTGTCAACGGCCGTAATGATGACATTAACATCGCTCATGACGCCACCCCATTCTACAAATCTCTGAGTTTTGCAATCAACCCGCTGATATAGTTTATAGATTCATCCAGTTCACTGAGCTGTCCCTGTGCGGATGATGCATAATTATCGATAAGTTCCCTCAGATAATCATACTGAGGATCCTGCCAGTTTCCACCCTGATTGCTTGTTTCAGCACTGAGGACTCCATATAATCCTTCAAGATCATCTCTCTTAGACTGTAAAACGCCCATGTACGACTCCAATGAATCAATATCATGAACAATAACACTTCCGCTAGCCATAACTTTTTACCTCCTTGATTTCGTTTATCTTTTCCTCCGTATCATCAATAAAACTGTTGATTTCACAGAGTTTCTCATCCATATATGTTAGTACGCTCTGTATAGGGTCAATATAATCTGCCTCAATTTCCCGGCTTTTATTATCTTCCCACTCACTTCGTATTGAGTTCCATCTCTGAAGCTGGCTATGTGCCTCTGAACATGTTTTTCTCATTCATACAGCCTCCTTCTGCATCTTACCGGCAGTAATCGTATTACTGATGTAAAGCGGATGCGGAAAGATTTCTGCATTCCTTCCGCCAATCACAGTTTCATTCGTGTTGCAGACAAGAGTATAGTTTTTAAGATATCCGATAACGCGCTTTGTATAATTGTCTGTGTCTCTGTTCAAGAGATCGTAGATAATCTTTACCGCAACAAGCGTCACAAACTCGATATCAGTAGACACGCCAGGCTCAAAATTAAGCGTTTCTTCATCGTTATCATCAGCAAAGTAGTTCTGATGTGCAGTTGGTCTCTCATCTGAAATAAGATTAGCGAAGGTCTCTCTATACAGCGGAAGTCCTGCCCCCGGATACCAGTAAAAACATTCTCCTGCATGAGCTCTCTGCCAGCATCCTGTTGATACAAACGGCACCTTCAGCGCTTTAGCAAGATCGTTGCCAAAGGCACTGGATTCACGGTTGTCCCCCGTTCCGATAATAATTCCATCCTCAAATCCTTCCAAATACTCCACGGGCAGTTCCTGAAGGATGCCCCTGAATTTGATAATTTTTGCCAAAGGATTGATATTTCTGATCGCATCCGCAACAGCATCTACCTTATAGCGACCAAGATCTCTGAATCCAAGCTGATGACGACAGATGTTATGAATCTCAAGTGTATCGCTGTCAACAAGAATAAAATAACAAACACCTGCTCTTGCAAGTTCGAGTGCGATAAGTGAGCCAACGCTTCCACAGCCTACAATCAAGGCGGCTTTTTTATTCATTACCGAAGATTCAAGCAATCCGGTATTTCTTGAAAAGAGTCTGGTTACCATATCAAAGAAATTCAACGCAATATGGTAACGCTCAGCATCCGCTTTGTAGAATACCCATCCGTCATTGATATAGCATCCGAAGAAATCATAGCCCTCAATAACAACTTCCTTATTCAGGAGTTTAAGGAAATGTTCCTTTGAGACGATCAGACCATGTGCACTATACTGATCTACTTCTTCATTGGAGTTATTGCCGTCAGACAGAAGATAGTACTTTTCAGTCTCATCTCTGTAAATACCGAATACCTCATATTCTGTGCCATCTATCTTCAAGATATCGGTATTTGCCAGCATCTGATAGTTATGCTTTTTTGTCTTTCCTGCAAAGAAACCTTCCAGAAGCTCAGTATCCACATCAAAGTCTTCTTCAGTCTCATCATCGCCAAATCCGCCTTCTGTAAGATCATTTCTTGCCGCTTCGATAATCTCATCATCTGTATCTGCGGTTGCTTCCATGCTAAAATCTACGGGGTCAAAATTTTCGAGAAGTTCACCTAAGATGCGCGATAATGTGATATGTTCACCCAGATTATCGTTCAGTTTATTCTGAATATCTGTTCTCTTGATCATGGTATGTACCTCCTTTGCTTTATATCTTTATTAACAATGTCACCTATGAATTCTCCACAAATCAGTTAACAGAATGGCTGATTTGTGGAGAATCCCCCTTCAACCAACTTCCTTGATTTCACGCTGCATCTGCTTCTTCCTTGCGATAAGAGTCTTCTCATCTGCCAGCACAAGATAATCTGTTCCCTTAAAGTACTTATCACCAATCCTCACATCCGGCTTGTAATATGAACCAGTTCCCTTATCATCCAGGTAATAGCATGTAAGCTGTGCATCAGGGATAAAATTCAAGAGGAAAGAAAGGGTTCCATTACCGATTGCCTCCGAATAACTTGTATTGGTTCTGTTATCATCACCAGAAAATGTATTCAAGGTTCCGGGATGCCTGTGCCATAACCCAAGCAGGCACAGATCCTTCTCATAAAGTCTTGATATCACCGGATAAATATGATTGTGGTACTTCTCATCCATCTCATGATGAACACGATTGTGGAATGTTGAAAGTCCAGGATCTGTAGCCTCAACCACATACCATGTATCCTTATCAATAATCCCCAGAAGGATTCCGCCCGTCTCGTCCGGATCTCTGGATAATGCCTCTGCGATAATCGATGTATAAGCCCTGTCGCTGATGACAATTCTCCTACATTTCTTGCATGTTCCCTTCAAATAATCAAACCCGTTTCTCGACCTTCCTGAAAGTTCCGTTCTTTTATGAAGACTCTTCTTTTCCAGTGCTTCCTTCCTCTGCTGCGACATCTTCTTTGTCCAGTCTCCAATCTCCTGGAAATACTCCTTGACATCGCTCTTACTCCAAACTTCACCCGGTTTGTACTTCTGTATAATTCTCCTCATATGCATGGTTTCCAGATATACCTCACCCGGATTATCCTTATCAGGTCTTACATCATAAGTAGAAGCTTTCTTAAAAGGTTTCTTCTTTGAGTAACCAAAGAGTTCAAATCCAGAAGGAACTACAGGAATAACCTTAACAGGCACCGTGGCATTGTCTGCTGTTGATATAAACACAAGGTACTGCTGCTTCATACCTTCATCTTCCATACTGATACCGGCGTACATTCCGTCGCCGGATTCGGTAGAACGGAATGTCACCGATAATTCCTCTCCGAAGAGATCAGCAAGAGTCTTATCCTTTGTTGTATGAGCAGTAAAGCCCTGAATGCAGGTAGCATCTGAATCTTTCTTGATTGTCTCGCAAATGGTCTCTGTAATGCGTTCAACCTTGTCAAAGCTATCAACCATAATGTCAACCACAGTACCAATCGCACTTCCGGGCGCCTCAACGATTACCTTTTTGCAATTGCTCTGCATCTTGTATGCATCATAAGGATTCATTGCCATAGTCGTCTCCTCCTTAGATTTCGCCATGTCTCTGGAACTTGCCCCAGGTTACAGGATCAATAAGCCCAAGCTCAAAGATATTAATCCAACGAAGAGCAAATCTGAGAGAAGTCGCTGCAGATGTAATCCCACCTGCTGAATCAAGGCTTGTAGATACATCGCGCGTATCAGCAGAGCAAAGATAGAGTTCTCCGTTTTCATCCCTAAGAAGATGCGGGATATTCTTCGGTGATACACCACTGGTTCTGTTAACGATATCCTGCAGCTGATCCACCGTAGGGTTAAGAAGATATGCTTTAACAGAACTTCCGTATCTTGCCTGAGGATGATCATTGTCATAAATAAGAGCGATATCGTATGCTCTGCAGTAACGCTTGTCCTTTCCAGCGATGGAAGGCTGGCAATGAACCATCCAACAAGCTCTTCCATCCTTTAAGATGCAGAACCTTGCTTTCTTCCCCTGAAAGTCGTACATTGCAGCCTTTTCGGCTGTAAGAAGATCTGGATTCTTCTCATACCACTGGTCAGCAGAGACAACAGTCTTGGGAACAAGCTTCGGATTGGAAGATGGCTGAGGCTCATCCACATATGCCTCAACATCGTCATCTGCATCCTCTATCTCAACGTCCTCTCCACCTCTCATCTCATTGATGAGATCGCTAACGCTTCTTGTAGAAACGATTCCCTTAGGAACTACACTTGTCTTTTTTAGCGTATCCTGTGTCTGAGGCGCTATATCATTTTCAGTGGCTGCAACATACTCATCCTCGCTACCGATGCCATCCTCACCTCTCATCTCATTTATAAGATCACGAACACTACCACCGCTTTCCGGTACGGACACGATTGCCTTTGGAACCGTCTTTGCCTTGGTTCCGTTACCCACATCTTCAAACTGAGGATCTCCAGCTCTGCCGATTGTTCCGTCATCATCAATCACGAGATTCTCACCTGATGTGAGCATTTCTCTCATTCTCTGGATCTCCGGATCAACTGATACACTTGTAAAAGGTACATGTTTCTTCATAGCTTTGTTCTCCTTTGCATATTATTTTTTTCGCCCACTTCTGTGGTTCTATTACTCTTAACGATTCACCAAGTCGTTTATCCATTTTATCGAATGAAAAATTTTAGTTTTTTCAGTCCTTACATAGCGATTATTCCATAAAGGCAATATGGGCTTCTGGAACTGCATGTTTGATTGTTCCATCATTAATACCAGTGTCATCAAATCCCGATGCTAATACCTCTATCATTCTCCGAATTTCGGGGGCTTCATTTGCATATTCTTTCATAATCCTTTAATCCTCTCTTTCTTCAATAAATACTTCTTCTACAGCAGGTTCAGAAATTGAGAGTTCTCTATAATACCTAACCGCAGGAAAACCAAAATATTCTATACATTGGTTCATTTTCCCTGCCATATGAGTTTCTCCTTGTAAATCACCAGTAATATCGAATGTGGAGATTCCACTTCATTAATCTACTATGTGCCATTGTCTGTATATCTGTTTCTCAGATAATCCACAAAATTCAACGTAATCTTTTGCGTCCTTTTCATCATAAAAACATCTTTCAGGCTCAAGAGGATTTGTCTTATCGTCTACAACATAAACAGAACACCTAGGCACACGTCTTGTTGCATCTATCATTGGTCCTATTACATAGCCACACTCAGTGCATCTATAGAATTTATTCTTATAAATATCCTCTTGATTTATTGCATTTATTTTTTCGCATTTTTTGCATATGCATAATTCTTTCCAACGCTCTTTCAAATTCTCAGATTCCTTTTCCACCTCGAGAATTTCCGATTGATCGTCATACCAACGTTCTACAAAACAAGTTTTCATTTAAACTCATCTCCTTTGCTATATAATTCCTGGTCCTAGTCTGGTAAACAACTCCCATATACGTGGTTCTTCTATCCCAGTCTCAAATGCTGAAATCCAGTTAATTGTCATTTTTGCCGTATCAACCGCTGATGCATTTTCAAAATTCACATTATATATGGGCTCAATATATGAACATCTTAAAACCGGATACAGTTCACCCATATCAGATCGCAGCAAATGTGGAATCCAGTATTTGTAAGGATATCTTTCTTTAACAATCATCTGTAATTCATCAATTGACGGTCTTAAGAAAAATGCTTTGGAACTGAATATCCTTGCACTTGCTTCTCTATGAGTGTCAGGAAAATTATCTTCATACAGAATGGCAATATCATATTCTCTATCGCATTTTTCTCCCTTGCTTATGCTCTTATCAAGGAATTGCGGACAATAATGTATTTTCCAGCACACAGTTCCATTATTCAGAATAATGAATTCAGCCTTATCTCCCAGAAAATCACTCATCGCTGCTATCTCTGCTTCAAGCAGCTCTGGATTCTCTTCATACCATTGCTTCTTAATCTCTACCATTTGGGTTCCACCTCCTTGCTTATATTGACGATATATCTGCAGAAATATCCATTTCTCAGAAAAGTGGGACTTTCCATCCCACTTTCCGCCAACGCTATCTTCTTATGCACAACTTAAGGTCTGTACATGATCACCTTCCCGGACTTCTCCGTATCCTTGTTATAGTAGTAGGCTTTGATCGCATCTCTGTTGGGAACATCAAATTCACAGCTTACCAGCCGTACATTGTCAGACATGGCATACTTAAGGTTCTCGGTATCCCCAACAGAAGTGATATGTATTGGTGCTGCATTGAGCAGGTATGCCATATTGCTTCTGAGATTCTTGAAGGACTTGGAGCATACGATTGTAAATCCGCTGTCACAACCGCTCATTTCCAGAATCTGCTTCATACTTTCAACACCCTGATTGCTCCTGATTGAACCAGCAGACTGAGTCAATTCTGTGTACTTATCCGGTTGGACAAACACATTCACAACATATGCAGTATTCTGATTTGATTTCTGCATCTCAAGCTCATCAAGCTGTTCCTGTACAGACTTATGATAATGAATCGTAATGCTACCGCATGAGGCTACGCGTGTCACATCATATTCTCCGAAGATATGAATCTCGGTCTGCTTACCACTCACTCCCATACGCCAGTTCACCACAGAAGATACCATCGAATTCAGAATTCTCTCATCCGCCCCGGTGAGAATCATATTCTTGATTCTCCGAGGATTGATGGACACCTCTGTATCATCAAGAATAGTATCAATATCAACCTCAGACTCATCTTTACGAAATGCTACAGATCTTCCAATTCTGATCATCTGACCTGCCGCAGGCTGTGACATAGACTTCGCATTACGCTTCAGAAGAATGCTCTCGCCATTACCGTTCATTGAAGCAATAACCTGAATAAAGGTTGCAATAGTATCTGTTGATGCAAAGTAACACTGCACAACAGCATTATCAGCCTCGTTCTGTCCCATATAGGAGTTATAAACGGTATGCCCCTTCTTCAGTAGTGAAGCTCTCTGAATCCCCGTATTTTCCCTTCCTGTGTCTGCACATCTTTCAGCAAGCATGCTCCTCGCTGCATTCTGAGGAGTCTTAAATACAAACCTGGATGTGAAGTAATCCTTCAGTGAAGCCGTAAAACCGTTCCTCGGATTATCACTCACTGCTCTCTGTGAAGACAGGATTACATGGATACCGTATGTGGCTCCCTTCCTTACAAGCTCCGTCATATATGCCGCACATGATGCACCATCGAAAAGCGACTGGAACTCATCGATCAGAATCACGATTCTCGGCATAGACTTGATTTCTGCTCTGTGAGCATCATATAAACTTCTGTAATCCTCATATTTCTGAACAATCTCTCCGGTCAGATCTTCCATCTGTTCAAAGAGTCTCTGTCTTGCCTGCATTTCCTGTACATAATACTTAAGGAAGGAAAGCATGGCATCCGGATCCTCATCATTAACAACAGTATCAACTGACTTCAGATTGCCCTTTGCGTAAACATTAAAATCTGCTCCGTCCTTAAAATCACCAACAGCAATTCTTACCTCTTCCGGCGAATAATTTGCAAGAAGCTGGAAGATAATCGTATGTAACAAACTGCTCTTTCCAACACGGACATCGCCGATGATAAGCCCATATGGTCTCTCAGATGAGATCTCGAATGATGCTTTTCTGCCATTCTCATCAATTCCAAAGTTTACGGTCAGTCCATTCGCTGAACTCTTCTTCTGCCATTCTCCATCAGGCGGGAGTGCCTTTCCGATTGGAATAATTGCGGACTGCTCTTCCTTAGCCTCGAGCTTACACTTTACCGATGAGATACGTTCCTGATTAGTATCGCTCTTAAGAAGCACCCATGTGCTACTATTAAGGTAAAAGCCATTGTCGCGTACAGGAATTACTATCGCTGCTTCCTTAACGCTTGCAACAAACTCAGACAAGGCTCTGTTATTCCCGTAATCTCTGTTCTCAATCGAGCATATTACATAAACTCCGACCTTCTCCCCGTTGTTCATGATGCGGAGAATCTGATCATAATATTTCGGTTCAACATTCCCAATCATGTCATCGATAATAAGGCACTTCCTGTTGCGCTTTGACAGAGACACTCTGTTGTATGATTCAACACTGTCAAATCTCTCACCAAGGCACTTTTCATATGTATCTGCGATCCATTTCTCAAGCCTTGCCAGACCTTCTGTCACCTGAGCATCAGTACTAAGAACTGACACTGCATCATATCCGTTCAGCGGCTGAAGCTGTCTGTATGAACTTCCGAGCCCCTTTACATCAATCAGAATGATATCCATGTGGTCACATGAATACGTAATATCTGCAGTCATGGAGCACAATGTCTTGGATACACCATCTGCTCCGTCATACGAGAAGAGCATATTCTCCTTGATGTTATCCATCTTCAGACGATATCCCACCCTGTCATCGTACAGATCAACATTTTCGCCGGAAAGACCCGCTTCGGCAAGGAATGATACGTTCTCGTTGCAGAACCAGCACTGTCCTACTACGATGGACTTATCAATCTCATCGAGGACTTCTGTCTCATCGTGAAACTGCCCCAGCCCCTGAGCAAACAGTTCATACGTTCTGGCAATACCCACACGCATCTCTTCCGGAACAACCTGAAGTCTCTCATCCCTGCCACTCTTCTCACGTTCAATGCGGGCATTAAACACCTCACCGCATTCTCTCTGCTGAGAAGTCAGGTCCGAGAAACATATCAGCGCTTCGGCAAGGGCAAGAATCTCATCTCGGGCTTTAATAATCTTTACATAGTGACTCTTACGATAGGGTCTTACCACCCCACCCACAATATTGCTGATTGCGGGTGGAATGAATGCCTGGTTGAGATCTGCGACAAGATTATCAAATCTGCTTACCGCTTCTGTAAGCTTTCTCTTCACAGTCTGTGGATTGTCTGTCTCCGAAACATAAGAACCTCTGCCACATTTCCTGATATATCTGGACTCCATCCTGTGAAAATGAGGATCTTTAATATCTGAAAGTGCCACCTTCATGTGCTCCTCGGCATGTCTGGCAGCATTATCCCTTCTGCGCTTCTCAGCGGAACAAAGTCTATCCGCACTACTTTTCGTACTCTGAAGCTGTCTCTCGAGCTGCTGATATTCTCCGTTAATTCTCTGCTGCTTCGCATTTGCCGTTCTGACAATCTGCTCAACTTTTTCAATTGTTGAGCCCATGAAATCTGCGAAAAGGCGTGCATCTGTGGTTGCTTCTATATATCCCTTATTCTGCATATCATGACCCTCCCAATATTCCGCAAATGATCGCTATTACAAATCCGATAATCAGAATGTAAAAAAGTATCATCACTACAAAACAAATGATTGCTACGGCAATCCCGGTAGCGACAATACCCCCTACCGATGATAACGCCGACAGGATGTATGCCCAGAGGTTGTAATCAACTGATTTCGCGCAGAAAATGCCGTACAGGATGCTTCCAGCAAGAGCGCCAGCAAATACAACAAAGGGCCCAATTGTTGCAATGAAGCCACCATCACTTCCATAGACCTCAGTTCCAAATCCCTGGGTTACCCCAACTGCGATCAGAAGTGCCATAATGATGGAAATGATCCAAAACCAAATGATTCTGCCTTCACTCACCTGATGAATCGGTCTGTACGCTGTCCTTGCATGCGTATGTGCGGCAGCAGGAGCCGGAGCATAGGTGTTTGTACGATTTCCGGCATTATTTACCACAATCACCGGATGACGATGGATTGAACCATCTTCAGCTACATAAAATTCACTTGCCATAGCCGTATCCTCCTTGTATTTGATGGAATGAGTACCTGCTCATCCTCTTATCATCTATAACGATTTCCCATGTATTTTCTCCATATTTATTTGAAGAGAAATCCAATATCCTTGCTGATACTGGATTTCTCTCTTTGACAGGGACGGATTCTTCCTCAGTGACAAAATGCTACATATTCCGGGAACACCCTCTCAATAACCTGTGTAATATACGTTACAGGTACAACCTCGCATGAATACTGCCCCAACTTATCTTTGTCCAGATGTTCATAATTCTGTGACGGAATAAATACAATATGGCATCCGGAGTCACATGCGGCCTGAAGCTTCTCGTACACGCCACCTACAGCGAATACACCTCCGGTGAGTGAAATTTCACCCGTGTAAGCCACATCATAGTCATCCTTGATTTTCAAGGGTTTTTCTATGGCTGCGCTAAAGATACTCATGAAGAGTGCCACGCCGGCAGAAGGCCCATCTTTAGGAACGGAACCCTCTCCAAAATGCACATGGATGTGTTTGCCCTTAAGCAACTCCGGGAACATCTTCTTAATGCATGTAACAGCAATCTTTACTGAATCTGTTGCTGACTCTTTAGGAAGGCCGGTCATTTCAAGTGTTTCATCACCATCAACAAGAACCGTCTCAATAGCAAAAGTGCTTCCCATATTCCCATTGCTAACTGCCAATGCCTTAGATATTCCGGGCTGATTTCCATCTTTAGGAAAATTACCTCTCGGAATAGGCTCCTCGCCCAGACATCTTCTTACATCATCTTTGCTGATGTTAACGATTGTAGAATTTTCTTTTCCAACCTGTTCCAAAAGCTTACTGCTTACTATCCTCTGCATTGCTTTTTCAGCATCTCTCACACCAAATGATGTACAGTATGCTTCCAGGAGATATGTGCGAGCACTGTCCTCAATTGACACTGAAACACTGCTAGCTGCATAACCTCTCTCTATCTTAGGAATGATGTAATCCGATACGATTTCTGCCTTCTCTTCACGGCTGTACCCATCAACATTCACAACAATGAAACGATCTCTGATCACGGCAGGAACACTTCCCCACTCATTTGCAGTAGCAATGAAAATTGCCTTACTGAAGTCAACCGGAACATCCAGAAAGCTGTCAGTAAACTCGCGATCTAACAAATCTAGAAGCGCCGTTGCAACCTCAGGCTTAATCTTATCGATCTCATCGAGCTGAAATACAGTCTTTAGTGATCCCGCCTTTTTTATTCCCTTAACAATTCGTCCAGGTTCACTCCCGACATAAGTTGAGGAAAAACCTCTCAGCTCCCTCACGTCATCAATACCGTTAAGAGAAATCTTCACAAAGTTATATCCCATCGCCTCAGCAATATTTTTGACAATAGTAGTCTTTCCGATGCCAAATCCACCGCACAAAGCCAGGTTAGAGTTAAGGATTGTGCCCTGAAGTGAAGCGGTATGATAGAAAAGCGTTGCTTCCTTAATCACCCTGTCCATCCCGTACAGATTTTCATGAAGTTTTTCCGAGAAAACAATAGGATCAAACTCATCCTGGAATACACCGATCTCACTCCTACAGGAAAGGAGATAATCCAGTCGTTGCCGTCTCTTGTCATCTCCAAAAGCATCAGAGCCATTATTGGTATTTCCTTTTATCTCTGACAAACAGCGCTTAATTTCCTTCGCAACTGCTTCGGAATATTCCTCCCTATGCCGATTGAAGAAGATTGCCTGAGTTTCTCTCACCAGGGGAGAGAGAATATCATCGATCATTTCAACCGTAAGGTTCCTGTACTCTTTCTGACTGCCTGAGCTGATAACTCTACGAATAACCTTCTCGATATTGTGCTGAAGATCTCTTGCACCGCCATCTTCACAGAAATCCGTGATAATATACCGAAGAACGTCATCACTGAACCTAAGATCTTTGTCTCTCAGTTCAAAATTCTTAAGCAACTGAGGAATAATAAACTTCTTGCCAATAACCATCTTATCTTCAACGGAATAGTCTTCCAGCATAATGATCGCATTGAACCTGTTTTTAATAGGTTCAGGAATCCCTCTTAAACTGTTGGCTGTTGCAATAAAGATCGTGTTTTCAGTAGAAATACCGCATCCAAGGAACTTATCCTCATGCTCTCCCAAAAGGACACGGTAAAGAACACTCATCGGATCCCCTTCTTTAGAGTTGCTGTTCATCTTGTCGATTTCATCAAAGCCGATGACCATCTCGGAAGTACCGTGTGAAGCAAACACCTTGATCAATCTTCCGGCGTCAGCACTATCATATCCGGAATCCAAACCCTCAAGTTCCAATGGGCAGGACATTCCGTTAAGAGGAATTATTTCTGACGGGATATTACGTGCTTCAGCAATTGCCTTCATAATAGATGTCTTACCAACTCCCGGACCTCCCACAAGAAGGATATTAAATCCTCTCTTATTAGCTCTTTCATTGGAGACAAGAACATCAATCAACTGTTGCTTAGGCAACTCCATTTTGTAGAATCTATCATCCAGAATCTTCTGCAGTTCCTTCTTTGATACCGGCTTCCTATCCTTATAAGTAGGTGCAATCCTCGACAGATAGCTCAGCTTCTGCTCTGTTTTATGCTTTGAAGGGTTTGAATCACGGAACATCGCTTCAAACGCTCTCTGTGTATCAGACATGTAAGTTTCTTTGCTCAGCGCATACTTAAGCATCTGCTCCTGCTTAGAGTCGAACATAATGTCCTCACTTGCATCGTATCTGTTGTATTTTCTGCCACGAAGCTGATTCAGGATATACTCACGCTTGCCAGGTGTATCCTTGAACATTCTGTAGAAATTCTTGATTGCATTTGCTCTGCCATAAATACTCTTCACTTGTCCAAAGATCCACTTGTCCTCACATCTGATAATAGTTACGGCAACACTGACCGGACGGTCTTCAGCTTTAATTCCGATTACACTTAACTGATCACCAATCTGGATAGTGTTTCCTTCTTCAGCATTTTCAGAAATAGAAGTGCTGTAAACAGTATTCTGTACAGGCATAATTGACTCAATGCCAGTCTGAGTCCTGAGGGCAATCGTGCCCTCAGTCTCGTTATAATCCTCGTATATTCCATCTATTTCTACGATATTATCCTGGATATCCTTCGGCGCCGGAATTTCGTATCCATTACCAGTACCGCCGGTACGTGACGGTGAAAAAGGACTGCTTACCGTTCCGATATCAAACTTGCTTCCCACCATCTCTTTTGCTGCATCAACCGAAATCTTCTTACTCATCTTCGTCTCCTCCAACCACTTTAGAATCCTTGTCTTCATCTCTCTTGGCAAACATGGAGAGCATACCTGATGCCTTCTTAGGTTGATCTTCTGATTCTTCCTCGCCATCCTCAGCCTGCATCTTCATACGCATAAATTCCTCAAAGCTAGGAACTCTCCTTCTTCTCCTTAAGCTACGCATAATATCGGATGTTATATCCTCATCATCTGAGTCTGAATCATCCTCTTTGCCTTCATTACCATCATCTTTACCGAACAAATCTGAAATATCCGGAAGGGAATCCGACTTTAACGACTCTGTACCATAACTTGTATTGTCGTCATCGAAATCTCCGTTAACAGTTTCCAGCGCGATCTCCAGGAGCTTCTTATAAAGCTTTCTGTCCTTCCTAGGCACCATGCCAACAGACAAATGAGCAACTTTAGTATAATTTTCGAGTGCAAATTTTATATGTGATGTCATATATACCCAGAAGCATTCTTTATCAAAATCTTCAGGTTTTTCAAGCACATATGAATAATCCATATAAAGCTCACCATTATCAAAGTCCGTGCTCAATGGAGAGAATGCGGTTCCGGAGCTATTAAATTCCGTCATATATATTCCCATTAGGGCAATTGCATTAGCCTGAACCCTAAATGGAAAGCTCAGTTTAATAATTACTTTTCTATTCTGTAAGATAATGTGAACCTTAAAGGGTTTATTTTCCATACTGAATCCAATTCCGATATGCTTTGGTTCATCCTCATCATATAAGTACTTAAGCTCATGTTCATCAAGCACTCCCCTGATTTTATCCATTATTACCTTCTCTTCAGTAGATGCCTCGTTAAGCTTCTTAAGCATTCTGTCTATTTCTATCTTCAAGTCATCGATTTCCTTTTCAACCTCATCATAATCGGTCTTCTCAGATACCATCATTTCCTTTAATTCTTTTTCATTCATAGCCACATCCTCCTTTGTTTATCTTGATAAAATGATTCCAGTAGAGGTTCTACCAAATTCGCCATCAACATCTGGCTGATATTGTGATAACGATATGCCCGTTGGTTTCTCCACAAGTATTTTTCTTTCCGGAAGAATAGTCTTCTTCCTTGCCAGAAGCAGCTCCGTGCCCTCGATTTTCTGAGTGACAATAGTATTAAAAAAAACAGCATTTCTAAAATCCATATTCTTCATAGGTAGCACCTCCTATCTTTTTGATGATTCAAGTATGTCCCACCTTCAGTAGCACAATCAGTAACATAATTGGTCACGAATGGTAGAGAATCGGTAGATTTTTACACACACAAAAAAGAGTCACCATAGATCCAGTGACTCTTAATGATATTACTAACAATTTAAATTCTTGCTTTAATCATCTGACAGCAGATCCATCAACGTTGGATCTGCTGAAAGCTTGGCTCTCAGTAGTACATTCCTGATGGCTTCAGCTTCATATCTGTTGAATACTGTCGCAAGTAATACAGTTTTTTCCTTAACATCATTGCATTTTTCCAGTTCTTCCAAAATCAACGATGCTCTTTCAGTTTTCTGCTGTAGATTAGCATTCAGAATATACGTTACTCTTTCAATATTTTCTTCTAACTGTTCCACATACATTGAATATTCATCGTTTTCCATTCTAATTCCAGACGTGAGGTCAACGTCGGCATAAGGCAATCTCTTATCAATGCAGCAATCAAATATTGCAAATGCTCTAGCACCATCGTCAAGAAGATTCTTATCATTAATGATGTAACTGACTAATTCACGGTAAAAATCTTCTTTACTGTATCCTGCATTTAAAAACTCCTCTAAATGACCGTCAACAATTCTTTGATAACGTCTTAAATAAGCCTTTTCCATTTCATCGCTAAAAACGATAGGTATTTCTAAGCTTTCATCTGTGCGTGTATACCTGTATCCATGGATGAATGCCTCGAGCAGAAATGTTTTTTCTTCCTCACTCGCCTTTTCAATAATTTGAAATGCTACTACACATAAATTAATGTCTTGTTTCGCATGCTCAATCAAGAACTTAATCTTTTCCATATTAGTTTGCTGTGCCATAGTTTGTATCCTCCATTTTAATATTTTACAAGATTAGGAAAACATACATCAACTGTTCTCTTCAACTCTTCCTTGCTTTCAAAAATACCTAGTCCTAAATCGCATAGCCACATCAATACTATATAGCCTTCTAATTCACCATTTTGTTTTAGTTTATACCACCAGCTAGCTGCTTCCAATAGATGCCCGTCCTCTAAATATTGTTTTAGGAAATTCAATCCACTCTCATACTTAAAACATCTATTTTCAAACGAAATATACAACGCAAAATTCATTAGAGAATAAGGTTCACGAGTCTTAACTCCATCTTTCAGCAGTTCCTCAACAGAATAATCTACTCCATCTCTTTTTACTGATGATATTTCACCCCTTCTGAGCATATACGCAAGATTATTACGACTGGACAGCAATTCAAAATTTTGTAAATACATCTTTTTTGCTTCCTCGTATTTTCCCTCTGCATAATAGTCAATATATCTTGCACTCTCAAAAGCATTCTCGTTTTTTCGTTCCCCTGTCTCATTCGTTTTTGCATCCGGTAAAGGCGAAGGCTCTAGATTTATATTAAAAGTAGACAAGTCTAAACCTTCTAGAATACTTTGTCCCTCTGGCATGAATCTCTTGATTTGATTCATACAAAGATCATAAGTTTTTTCCACGTCATTGTTCTTTAGTTTCCTCTTGGTCTTCACTGAAGCGGCTTGTTTTTCTATCTCCTTAATAAAAACCAATCGTTCATCGTAATTCAAATCCGACATTAGTATCATTAACTTCGTTGCATAAACCTTATTCATGACATTATCATCTTCTATATCATATACTGCCTTAAGTCGATTAATAATAGGAGTTAAATCTTCAAGCTCATTATTTAATATCTGTCTGCATACTTTTCCATATTTACACGGATACAATGAGATATGCCTTAGGCACCTACTAAGCTCACCATCTTCTGAGTCATAGAGGACATCCTCTTCCTTATATTGTAGGATAGCTTTTTTTAATACATGAACGAATGTCTTCTCTTGGAACCACTCATCTTCATCACTCTCCATCGCACCACAAGCAAACACATCTTCAAAAGCGGCCAGATAATCTCTCTGGATTTTTTCATGTTCAACATCAAGTATTCCCTCAATAACAAAATTGGCATATTTCATTAATACATTTGGTGCAGGTTCAAATCCGTATCTTGATGCTCGCCCACATCGAATTAGCCAAGCAGCTATTACTAATAAATTTACTGCGATTACTTTCGATTCAAATGTGTTAGCCTCGATTTGAGAATCCATGCAGGAATATGGATCTTTTCCTGTTTCGTTAGCAATCATAACTGCAATAATCATATAATAATCCGAGTAATCCCCCGATTTAATCGCATTCTCACCAAGCGAATAAACAGTATCCATTATCCTTTTTTGTCTTGCCGATATAGCTTTAGAATCGCAAATCATTCCAATGATATCGAATGTAATATAGTTTGTCAGAAAAGCAATAAAAGCATTATTAACACTCTCTGTCCCTAATTTACAATACCATATACAATAGAAAATCAAAGATGATATACTATCACTAAATTTCCCTCTATCTCCTTCTCCTAACTCTTCTTTTCTTTTTATTGCAGTTCTAATGAATAGGTCATTCCCGTACTCATCATTGAGATCTAGAAGCTTTTGCAAATCTTTTTTCTTTGTTGAAAACAATCTCCAGTTTTTATCATCATAAATTATTAACTCAAAGAGCTTCTCCAATTCATATTCATCAAAATTTACGCCTGGGATAATTGCCAAATCTATTAAAAGTGACACATAATAATTTGTTTGATCCTCATTTTTCTCCTTAGAGAGCAAAAAAAGCTTTTCTATAACGTCATCTCTCAGTTCGATATCTAGCATTACAATTATGTTAATAATGGGTTTCCAAAAATCATCTTTTTTCAAAAGACGTTCTTCTACATAATCTATCCTTCGCTTTTTTCGTGTCTCTCTTGAAAAATTATTTGTCGTTATACAGTATGCAACTAGGTACGCCTGATATTGTCTGTGAACAAAGGAATATCCTTCTGTACTTTTACCGATTAGATGACTTTGTAAAAGATATTGAATAAACCTCTTCATATCTGTATCATCATCCAGCCATTCTTGATGATAATATCTTTTTAATTCATCTCTTACCTGACGAAAATATCTCAATAATGTACTTTCACTAACCACAATTTTCTCTTTTTCAGAAGTTGCCATTTGATATGCGACTTTCGACAGTTGGCGCATTACATCCTCGTAATTATACCGATCAGGATTTCTCCTGCCCAGCCATAACTCTATTGAACGAGCATATATTGTCACATAGTTTGAAGGCAAACAACTGTCATAACTGCTTATCATTAATAGACTAGCCAGCTCCAAAGGATTAGTTATCAAATTTTTAACATTATCATTATTATATACAGGAATAAGGAAATCCGTTTCGACATCAAGACTCCGCCCAGTTATGTTGTTTAATGCCGAATACCAGTTTTTTGCGAATTCAACAACAACATCCTTATTATTCTCAAGCTTATCTATCACACACTCTTTTAATGGTAAAATTTCCTTTCCATCATCTCTTTTCAGTCTTGTATCCCTTATATCTTCCATATATTCTCTATAGCGTGATGACAGATAGCACTTATTACCATGGCTAAACGCATCCAATCCATTGAGAAATGAAGTTCGAAAGTTTTCACTTTCAAATTCCTCTACGCTATCAACAATGTAAATAGGCTTGATAACATTATTAAGAAAACCATCAGCATCAAATTCTACCACCTCTTCTTCAACAGTAGTTCTAATGACATCAATAATAACTTTCTTGAATCCATCGGCTTCCGAAACATTCGGATAATCTTCTTCTCTTAAATCTCTTACACTAATGAAGAACGGGCAAAATCCCTCCGTAATCTCTAACAAATCGCAGATGCGATCAGCTGATTTTGTATTTACAAACAAATTCTCACTTTGTCCAAAGTTATCTATGTAATACTTGTATGCATAGGCCAAGCTAAACATTTTTAGCAGAGTTGTCTTACCACCTCCGGGTTCAGACAAATACCATTCCCAATTTACACTCATGTTAGGTGCAAATGGTCGATCCGATGACGGTATGACCTCTTGTTCCTCGATTTGATTAGTTTGATTATTCTCTTTCCCCTTCTTCACTTCAAGTTCAGCAAGTTTTGCATCAATATCCCTCAAAAGCTTATCTAAATCACCCAGCTGTATATCATCCTCGCTCATTGCAACTGGAGATGTCCACGTTGTACCCGTTTCATTTCTTGACATCCCTCCATCACTGTACGTCCGCCTTTTTGCCGTTTCATATTCATTTCTCTCTACAATAGGCAGGTACGTATATATATCTTGTAATTTAATTTCTGTTCCACCAGAAATCATTGCAGCTGGAATAGAGAACGCATCATAAGTGCCGCAGTATTCAATTGTTTTTCGAAGGTATACTTCTAAAATCTCACTATTTGTCATAAAACACTCCATATTTGTGCGAGATAGCATCCAGGATATCAACAAACAGTTATTA
>ERZ1026776.568-NODE-568-length-24970-cov-12.284367_pt1 | contig 24970 bp, 18 predicted proteins | sample MGYA00380125_ERZ1026776 | MGnify/ENA primary metagenome ERZ1026776 (study PRJEB33269, sample SAMEA4719761) | human gut metagenome | biome: human-associated habitat; feature: organic feature; material: feces | place: Cameroon | collected 2013-10 ...
CATGACCAAGTTCGTGGCAAGAAGCAATGACATTATGATGCTGTTGACGAAATAATGTACTTAAATGTAATATAGAGTGGGAACCGCGAGAAATTATGTCAAATATCGCGGTTCCTTTTTTATGCAAAAAAAGGCATTTTTATAGCAAAAAAAGGATGACAGCTGTAATGCATCATAGGATATTTCGTGATATACTTTAGATAACCTAAAACTATTGGAGGTACGAGAGATGAAGAAGGGTTATTTAAAGGCACTTTCAGTTGTTATACTGTCGTCTGCATTGGTATGGTCTAATACCTTATGCGTAGCAGCTGAGGGGACAGACGCTGAGGCTGCCGCCATAGCAGCATCAAATGGAACAGAAGAATCCGGCAATAAGGTATCAGGTGAAAATGAAGCGGATACATTGACGGACACTCAACAGACAACAGAGAAAACGAAACTTAATACACCGACCGAGGCTTACTGGGGGCATAATTTTACAGCATGCTGGACTACTGTGCCGGGGGCGCAGGGACACTATGATATTCAAGTATTGTGTAATAATGAAGTTATTGAAGAGTTTGGACTATCTACTCATGAGGGTGAGGAAACCACAAGTTGGGACTTTGCAGGAGATATAGAGAAGAGTGGTAGCTATCAGTTCAAAGTACGTGCTTCTAATGACTATGACCCGGATCTTACAGAGGCCAGTGACTGGATTTCTTCTGCTGTGAAGGAGTATACCAGACCGGAAGCGCAGTTAGGTACGACGAGAGGCTATTGGGATACAACAAAACCCGGAATCTTTCATTTCTCCGGTGTAAAGGATGCTTTTATATATGAATTTTCAGTATATTATAAACAAGCGATAGACAGTGACATGAGAAGGGTTAACATCAGAATTGGTCATAGGAATGGAGATACCAGTGGCAAAGATTTAACAGAAGATTTTACCAATGTAATTGGACGTAACGGAGAGGGATTGTATGCTGTCAAAATCAGGGCGCTGAGCAGTGATTTAGATACAATTGCAAACGGTAAAACAGGAGACCTGTCTGAGTTTTATAATACTTCTGATACCTCTGCAACCGTGAACAAAGAATTAAGTGAGGCATTGAAGAATACTAGCGCTTCTGATGCCTTAGAGACTATAAAAAATAAGGTATCAAAAGATTCTTTGAAGACAGCTATGCAGACGGATTCAACAACACAGAAGCTTATAAATGATTTGGAAAAACGTTATACGCAAGAAAAGAAAATTTCTGTACAGGACCCCGAAGTGTCTGAGGATGCGGCTTCTTATGTAGATGCGCAAAAGATTGCAATGGTAGGAGCCGGGCTGAATGCGGCTGAAGGCAGCAATGTACAGCTTACAGTGGGAATTCCCCAAAAACAGGAGTATATAAGCGATAAGCATTACAAGAACACCGTACAGTTAGCCATTGAATTGAAAAATAACGATACTTCTGTTCATGAATTGGCAGTGCCTATTACTATCACAATGCCGATTCCGGCAGGACTGGATGAAAATAGGCTGGCAATCCTACATTATCATGAAAACGGCAGTGTAGAAAGCGTTACATTAAAAAATAATGGAGACGGTACCGTAACCTTTACCGTAACCAATTTCAGTACCTTTGTGTTTGCAGAAAAAGCAGAGGCTACAGATGATTCCAACAGTTCCAACGGTTCTGACAGTTTCGATAACTCCAGTAGTAGTGTTTCTTATGACTGGAATGACATTACCGTAAATGTGGACTGGGCAGCAGTATCTTCCAAACTGGATAGCGCAGTGCAAGCAGCAGATGGTACGAATGTAAACGTGCTGACCGGTAAGGATGTGAAGGTGTCTGAGGATATTCTGAACAAGACCGCAGGCAAGAACGTAACACTGGCATTGCAGGCAGGTAATGGCGTGGCACTCAGCGTAAGCGGACAGAATAACAAGCAGATCCTGGGTGCACTGGATCTCACTGTGACTAATAAGGATACCGTACCGGCACAGGTGAAAAATACGGTAATGGCAGGTGCTCTGAGTAGCAAGAACATTCTGATCACTGAGAATAGTCCTCTGCAGACAAGGGTCAGCCTCCATGTGGGACTTGCAAAAGAATATGCAGGAAAGTATGCTAATTTGTATTACTATGATACTAAGAGCGGACAGATGAAGCTGGTTGGAATTTATCAGATCAATAAGGACGGTCAGTCAATGTTTGCGTTGACACATGGCGGACAGTATATAGTGACGGTTACTGATGCAGCAGCTAAGGGAGTGACAGCAGAAGGATATACTATTGTCTCAGGTGATACCATGTCACGTATTGCGGTAAAAATGGGAACTACCCTGAGAGCATTAGAGGCAGCAAACCCTCAGATTGCTGATATTAATAAAATTCGTCCCGGACAGGTGATCAAAATTCAGTAATTCAGAAATATATTATGGATTGAGAAAAAAGAAGTGTGACTGTAACAGGTGACACTTCTTTTTTTTAATAGTTATCAAATTTTTTTCAGATCTGCATATTCTGTAAGGAAGATTTGTTGCCTGACCGAACATACGAGGACGATGTGGTACGGGATAGGCAGAAAGGACGCATGTCCATGGATGTTAAGGATACTACTTATACAGGGACACTACAGATCAGTGTTGTCTCTGCACTGGGGATGTCACCGATCCCCGGTGCTACGGTCACCATTTCTTATACCGGAGATCCGGATTCTCCGATAGAGACACTTACTACCGATGAATCGGGGCAGACCCCGGAGATCAATCTGAAAGCACCGCCCAGAGAGCTTTCTCTGACTCCTGATATTACGGAGCAGCCTTATTCTGAGTATAACATTCAAGTGACGGCAGAAGGCTTTGAAACGGTATTGGTATCCGGCTCTGAGATTCTGGCAGGTGCATATTCATTACAACCGATACGAATGAATCCATTGGATGTAACAGAAGAGGAGGAGAAGGTGGTGGTGATCCCGCCACATACCTTGTTTGGAGAATATCCCCCTAAGATTCCGGAAGAAGAGATCAAGCCTATGAACGAGACAGGGGAGATTGTCTTAAGCCGCGTGGTCATTCCGGAATACGTGATCGTACATGATGGCGACCCGGAGGATCCCACTGCCAGAAATTACTGGGTACGCTATAAGGATTATATTAAAAATGTAGCTTCCAGCGAGATTTATCCGACCTGGTCGGAAAGTGCAATCTATGCAAATATACTGGTGATCCAGTCGTTTACGCTAAATCGTGTATTTACAGAGTGGTATAGGGGAAAAGGATATGACTTTACAATAACATCTTCTACGGCATATGACCAAAAATGGATCTATGGCAGAAATGTGTTCGAAGAGATCGATTATCTGGTAGATTCCATTTTTACCAATTATTTATCCAGACCTGGTGTACGGCAGCCTATTTTCACATCATACTGTGACGGCAACCGGACTACCTGCCGGGGACTTAGTCAGTGGGGATCCCAGTCATTGGCGGAGCAGGGATATTCCGCCATTGATATCATTCATTATTATTACGGCAATGATATGTATATTAATTCTGCGGATATTATATCCGGAGTACCTTCTTCCTGGCCGGGGTATGACCTGACCATTGGGTCTTCCGGGGAAAAAGTCCGTCAGCTGCAACAGCAGTTGAACCGGATTGCCAAAAATTATCCGGCGATCCCTACTCTGATCCCGGACGGTATCTATGGACCCGATACTGCGGATGCAGTCAGGATGTTCCAAAAAATATTTCATCTTCCGCAGACCGGTATAGTCGATTATCCTACATGGTTTGAAATATCGGATATCTATGTGGGAGTCACACGCATCTCAGAACCGGATGTGTAGAGAATTGAGAGTTAGTGAATATAGTTGTTCTAAAATCTTCGTGGGGTCTATGGCAACCCTACGTTACGAGCCATGCACTCAACATTCTATTTGTGTGCTCACCCGGAATCTGTTATACTATCTTTAATATGACATTTGTGAGGGGGAGAACTTTGATGGGTATACAACAGAAGGGCAGTAATCTTACGACGCTTTGCTATATAGAGCAGGGCGGCAGGTATCTGATGCTTCATCGAGTGAAAAAAGAAAATGACATAAATAAGGATAAGTGGATTGGAGTAGGCGGTCATTTTGAGGCAGGGGAAAGCCCAGAGGAATGTGTGCTCAGGGAAGTAAAAGAAGAGACGGGATACACACTGACTTCATACCGGTTTCGAGGCCTGATCACATTTGTATGCGGTGAGGAATACGAGTATATGTGTCTCTATACGGCGGATGGATTCTCAGGAACTCCTGTGGAATGTGATGAAGGCACCTTGGAATGGGTCGATATGGACAGAATAGAAGAATTGAATCTTTGGGAGGGAGACAAGATTTTCTTCCGGTTACTGCGAGAGAACCGGCCATTTTTCTCCTTAAAATTGTCCTACGGAGATGACGGTATTCTTCGGGAGGCAATCTTGGATGGAAAACCCATGAAGGCAGGGCGCGACATTGAACTTCACTGATTTTACGGAAAAATATAATATTCAATTGAATGAACAACAGCTTCGGGCAGTGCAGGCAGTGGACGGCCCGGTGTTACTGCTTGCGGTACCCGGCAGCGGTAAGACTACCGTGCTGGTCAGCAGACTGGGATATATGATCTATTGCCTGGGGATCCGGCCGGAATCCATTCTGACCGTAACTTATACTGTGGCTGCCACCGAGGATATGCGCAGACGATTTGCTAAAATATTCGGGGAGGAAGATGCAAGGCGATTGGAATTCCGTACGATTAACGGGATTTCCCAGAAAGTACTGCAGTATTTTGCATACCGGACGCAGAAGACACCATTTCAGGTGGCAGATAAAGAAGCTTCCACCGCGGTTAAGCAGTCCTTTTGGGAAGTGACCGGAAAGTATGCTACGGAAAACGATATCAAAGAAACACAGCTGGAGATCACTTACGCGAAAAATATGCGTCTGACACCGGAAGAAATCCGCGATATGGATACGGAAGTGGAAAAGTTCCCGGAGATTTTTCAGGCGTATAATGCGAAACTCAGACAGATGCAAATGATAGATTATGATGATCAGATGATCTATGCTCTGCGGATTCTCGAACAGTATCCGGAGGTGCTTGCGTATTTCAGAGAAAAATATCAGTATTTCTGTGTGGATGAGGCACAGGATACTTCGAAGATACAGCATGATATGATGGATCTGCTGGCGGCAAAAAGCAGAAATCTGTTCATGGTGGGGGATGAAGATCAGAGTATTTACGGGTTCCGGGCGGCATATCCAAGGGCACTGGTGGAATTCGAAAGCAGACATCCCGGGGCGCAGCTGTTGCTTATGGAGACGAATTACCGCAGCAGACAGGAGATCGTCCGGGCAGCGGATCAACTGATACAGAAAAACCGGAACCGCCATGCGAAGACCATGACCGCAGCCAGAGCAGCCGGTGGCTGTGTCACGGAGATCAGGGCAGTGTCCAGACAGGGACAATATAACTATCTGCTGAAAGTTGCGGAGGACTGTGAACAGGAGACAGCGGTACTGTACCGGAACAATGAGAGTGCACTTCCCATCATTGATATGTTGGAACGAAAGGGTCTGTCTTATCGGGTGAAAAATACGGATATGACCTTTTTCTCACATCCTGTCGTGAACGATATCTGTGATTTTATTCATTTGTCACTGGATCCATGGGACGGGGAGACTTTTTTGAGGATTTATTATAAAATGGGTGCCGGAATCAGCAAAAAGGCGGCAATGGAAGCGGTTGATGCCAATATGGGGAGACTGACATTGCTGGATATGGTCGCAGAGCAGGAGGATGTGTCCGTTTATACCAGAAAACAGTGCAGGGCGCTGGCAACGCACCTGGACAATATGAGGTATGAGACGGCAGGCAGGGCGATCTACCGGATCCTGAATTATATGGGATATCAGGAATTCATGGATACCCACGGTATGGACAGTGGTAAAGCAGAGATCTTGAAAGTACTGGGAGACCGGGAGGAGAGTCTGTTTGATTTTCCGAAGAGATTACAGAAATTGCAGGAGATGATCCGGGAAGGATGTGGCGATCCGGAGAGCAAATTTATCCTGTCGACGATCCATTCCAGCAAAGGATTAGAATATACAAGGGTCTATCTGGCGGATATGCTGGCCGGAGTACTGCCGGCAGCGATCCCGCCCGGAGGATGCAGACCGGACTCTCCGGAGGCAAATGCCTACGAAGAAGAGAGAAGGCTTTATTATGTAGGAATGACCCGTGCAAAAGAACAGCTTTATATATTTACTTTTGGACCGAATATGACTTCTGTGTTTTCCGGGGAAGTGTTGAAAAAGCCGAAGGAGCGACAGATCCTTCCGGAAAAAGCACAGAAAAACATATATAAAAATGTACAGAAAAAAGTACAGCAATTGTCTGCGCAGGAGGTGGAAAAATGTATTGAGGCATGTGTTACCGGTTGTAAGGTGCAGCATCGGAAATACGGAACCGGTGAGATCATATCAGGAGACGGCAGAATCGCGGAAATCTTGTTTTTGGGAGAAAACACGCCACGGAAGATTTCTCTTCCGATCGCATTTTCCGCGCAGATACTTACTTTAAAATAAAACAGTGAGGTTACCTATGTATACGATTGTAGTTGCAGATGATGAAGAAGAATTACGCAGAGCGATCATACGGAAAATTGATTGGGAAAGTACTGGGTTCCGTGTGGTGGGAGAAGCTGAAAACGGTATCGAAGCATTGGAGCTGGTGGAGCGGATGGAACCGGATCTTTTACTGACGGATATCCGGATGCCCTTTGTGTCGGGGATTGAACTGGCCAGACAGGTCAGAGAGGTGCGGCCTACCACACAGATTGCTTTCTTAAGCGGATTTGATGAATTTTCCTATGCACAACAGGCCATTCAGTACAACATTATCAGTTATATGCTGAAGCCCATTACTATGGCGGATCTGACGGAAGAACTGAAGAAGATCAAGCTTAAGATCGATGGCATTTTTGCAGAATTTGACACCAGAAAAAATGATAATCCCAATCTTCAGCAGTTTTTTCTACCGCTGCTATTGGATGATTATGTAAATTTCGACAGTGGAGAGAGAGAAGAGAAGCTGATCGAACAGGCGATCGCGAATGGATTCCTGAAGGACCGGAATAACTCGTTTGAGTATGCTGTACTGGCAATCTCGGTGGAAGACAGAGACGGACAGAACTGCACCCGGCCGGAGCTCGCACATTCGGCTGACATGATCCTGCAAAAATATATGAAGCATTACAGCTTTGCCATGGATGGGCGGATCATAACGATACTGGCGGCTACGAGGACCACGTTTGAAAAATATCTTCATATTGCAGTCGGTGAGATGGTACAGAGTACGGAGCGTATTTTGAACATGCATTGCCACATTGGTGTCAGCCGTATCAGAGAGCGTCTGGGAGAATGTCACGAGGCATACCACGGAGCCATGAGTGCACTGGGATATTGCAAACCGGGAGAGAGCGGGATCCATTATATCGCGGATGAGGAACGGGACAACTCCATGGATATGGAAATGGCTTCGGAATACGTGGTGCAGATGGAGAATCTGATCCGAAGCGGTTCCCGCACAGAACTGGAGCAGTATCTGAAAACTGTTTTTGAAAAACTGGAGTCGGAACAGGATGCTCAGTTAAAATGCAAGTTTATGATTTTCAGAATGTCATCGGCACTCATCCGTATAGCTTATACCGTGACGGATGACAGCGCCCTGTTTCAGCGGTTTGCCATGCTGGAGGGTCCGGTGCGAGAGGTAAAAGACCGTTTTACGTCCTTATGTCTGGAGGTCTGGGAGCTGATCAACGCCGGCAAGAAAAAAAGCAGCCAGATCCTGTGTGAGAAGGCAATGCAGATCATCGAAAGGGATTATGGTGATCCGACGCTGTCTTTGGTGGGTGTCAGCAACAACATTCATGTAAGTCCGAACTATCTAAGCGCACTGATCAAAAAGGAGACCGGAGCCAGCTTCGTAGACCTGCTGACCAAAAAACGGATCGAGACGGCGAGAGAGCTGGTACTGGGCAGCGCAATGAAAATGAGGGAGATCGCGGAACGTTGCGGCTACAGCGATCAGCATTATTTTAGTTATTGCTTTAAAAAATATTGCGGAATGTCTCCCAATGCCATGCGTCAGGAGAAAGAATCATTATGAAAAAACGGAAAGCATCACTTTCTTTTATCATTACGATATTGGTGGTCGGACTGGTTACGCTTTTTTTACTGTGGTCTACCTTTTTCTTTTTATCGCTGTATGTATCCAGTATGAAACAGGCAGCGCAGACCAGCAGTGAACAGGCGGTGACACAGGCATCCAATGCGATCTCCAACTATATCGGGGACATGCAGGAGATCATGAGCCTGATCGAACAGAATCTGACAAAGAGCGGAGGAAAATCCGACCAGACCCTGGAGACGCTTTGCAATGTACGCTCGGATCTCGTGGCTGTCTATATTTACGATGAACAGGGACGGCTGACGGATTCCTATACAGGGACGCATACTCTAAAGGAGCATTATCTGAAAGATCTGTCTTATATTGCACTGGATTCTTACAATCCGGACGTGCTTTATTTGTCAGAACCGCATGTGGAGTCTCTTCTGCAGGACTATTATCCCTGGGTGGTATCGGTGCTTCAGGAGCTTACCGGGGCAGACGGTCAGAGGATGCGGGTTGTCATTGATATCCGCTTCTCTAAAATATCGGATTATGTGGATAACGTGGGAATCGGACAACATGGTTATTGCTTTATTACGGACAGCAACGGAGAGATTATCTATCATCCACAGCAACAGCTATTATATTCCGGGCTGAAAAAAGAGGCAACCGCCGGACTGGATCTGAGCAGCAACGGTTCTTTTGAGACAGATGACCTGATCTGCAGCGTGAGGTCTCTGGATAATTGTGACTGGAAGGTTGTGGGAGTCAGTTATATCAGCGAACTGGTGACAGCCAAGGAAATGGAACTTTTGGGCAATATCTGCGTGATGCTTACCATTATTTTGCTGGTGACAATGCTGGTAAGCTTTCTGGTCTCCAGACTGGTGACGAACCCGGTGCAGCGCCTGATCCGGGCTATGGGAGAGTTTGAAAAGGATGCAGCGGGATATGTTTATCGTCCGGTGGAAGGGACTATGGAGATCGAGGCACTATCCCAGTCCTATGAGCACATGGTACGAAAAATCCAGAAATTGATGAATCAGGTACGTCAGGAGGAAATATCTCTGCGGAAAACAGAACTGAAAGCATTGCAGGCACAGATCAATCCTCATTTCTTATATAACACACTGGATGCCATCGGCTGGCTGTGTGAAGAAGAAAGATGTCAGGATGCCGTGGAGATGGTCAACGCATTGGCCAAGCTGTTCCGTATCAGTATCAGCAAGGGACATGAGCTGATCACGATTCAAAAAGAGTTGGAACATGCGAGGAGTTATCTGAAGATACAGAATTTCCGGTATAAGAATCAGTTTTCCTATGACTTCCAGATAGAAGAAGACTGTCTGCAATATTATTGCAATAAGATCACATTACAGCCGATCATTGAAAATGCAATATATCATGGGTTGGACCGTATGGTGGATGAGGGACATATCCAGATCCGGATCTACAGTGAAGGTGAGGATGTTATTTTCCAGGTGGAAGACAATGGAGTCGGTATGTCGGAAGAACAGTGCAGATCCATTCTGCATAAGGAGCCGGGGGACAATTCCGGTATCGGCATTAAAAATGTAAACGACAGGATCAAAATATATTTCGGAAAAGAGTACGGACTTTCCATTGAAAGTGAACTGGATGTGGGAACCTGTGTTACGATACGGATGCCTAAAGTAGAAGAAAATGCAGCGGCAGGATGGGAGAAGGTATGAGAAATAAGATAAGGAAGAAAATACTGTCCCTGCTGCTTGCGGGAATCCTGGCAGCCGGGCTGTGTGGCTGTGGACAAGAAGCGGAGACACAGAAGACACGGGTTGCAATGATCGTAAAATCTACAGAAAGTGCTTTTTGGAAAAGCGTTTTTGCCGGAGCCGGAGCAGCAGCCACGGAGTACAATATTAATGTATCTTTTGATGGGCCGGCGGCGGAGGAAGATTATGAAACGCAGAATGAGATGGTACGCCGGGCAATGGATGACGGTGTGGACGTGATCATATTTTCTGCCGTGGATTATAATGCCAATGCCGAGATCATTGATCAGGCGGCACAGAGAGGGATCAAGATCATCGTGATCGATAGTGATGTGAACAGCAGTCAGGTCAGCTGCCGTATCGGAACCAACAATCTCCAGGCAGGGATAAAGGCAGCGGAAGCAGCGCTTGCCACTGATGATGAGGAATTATATATCGGTATTGTGAACTATGATGTGAATTCCGCTAACGGACAACAGAGAGAGCTTGGATTCCGGCAGACGGTGGAGCAGGATCCGAGGGTCAAAAATATAACCACGATCAATGTGCTCTCCACCACGGAAGATGCCAGAGCGGGAGCCAAGGAAATGCTATTGTCCGATTCCAGGATCAATGTGGTGGTGACCTTTAATGAATGGACCAGTCTCGGAGTAGGCTGGGCGATCCGGGATCTGAACCGGGCGGACAGGATCCAGGTGGTGGCTTTTGATTCCAATGTGGTCTCTGTGGGAATGTTGGAGACCGGAGAAGTAGATGCCCTGATCGTACAGAATCCATATGCTATGGGATATCTTGGAGTGGAGACAGCAGCTAATCTGATGAACGGACAGACAGGCGGTCCCAGCGTGGTGGATACTGCCACGACCATTGTCACCAGAGAGAATATGTATGAACCGGAGAGCCAGAAGATATTGTTTTCTTTTGAAGAGGAAGGTTATTGATCCTGTGCAAAATCTTACGATAACGATAAGCAAAGTGTAAAAATATGTACAAAACATGAACAAAATATGTACAGAATAGTATAATTTCTTACCCCTTGCGTAAGATTTTGCATATCTTTTTTGTACAACCTGACATATAATTACCTCATCAAGAGATGAAACACATACAATTTCATCAAAACAAGGAGGTATTTTGTATGAAAAAGATCATGTCACTACTGTTGGTCGGCATTATGATGCTCAGCCTCGTAGCGTGCGGAAAAGCCGGCGGAAAGAACAGCGGAGAGTTGAACGTAGGTGTATTCTATTATACTTACAGTGATACTTACATCTCCAGCGTACGTACCGCACTGGACAGCGCACTTACCGAAGCAGGTATCAAGTTCCAGAATTACGACGGTAACAGTAACCAGACCACCCAGAACGAACAGATCGATACCGCTATTGCACAGGGTACCAACCTTCTGATCGTTAACATCGTTACATCCGGTTCCGTAGACGCTTCCCAGGCTATCGTTGACAAGGCAAGCGCAGCAGGAATCCCTGTTATCTTCTTCAACCGTGCGGTTGAGTCCGATGAGGATGAAGGTAAGGTATTAGGCAGCTATGACAAGTGTGCATTCGTTGGAACCGATGCTCCCGAAGCAGGTCATATGCAGGGTAAGCTGGTAGGTCAGTATGTAGTAGATAACTTTGATGCTATCGACTTAAACGGCGACGGCAAGATCAGCTACGCAATGTTCATGGGTCAGTTAGGTAACGTAGAAGCAATCTATCGTACCCAGTACGGCGTAGAAGATGCAGATGCAGTGATCACCGCAGCAGGCAAGCCCGCTCTGGAGTACTTCGATGCATCCAATACCGATAAGTACCAGGTTGACCAGGACGGTAACTGGTCCGCAACCGCAGCTAACAACTACATGACCACCAACCTGTCTCAGTACAATGAGTCCGCTGGTAACATGATCGAGCTGGTTATCTGCAACAACGACGGTATGGCTGAAGGCGTTATCTCCGCTCTGAACGACAAGGGCTATAACTTAGGCGATGGCAAATGCACCACCATTCCTGTATTCGGTGTTGATGCAACTGACGCAGCTAAGCAGCTGATCGCAGATGGCAAGATGACCGGTACCATCAAGCAGGATGCAGAAGGTATGGCAAACGGTATTGCTTACCTGGCTAAGAACATCCAGGGTGGTAAGGAACTGATGGCAGATACCGACAGCTTCAACATCTCTGAGAAGGTTAGCAACAAGATCTACATCCCTTACGCTACTTACACCGGAGAATGATCTGAATAACAAGTAAATAAAAGAAGCGGCTGCTGCATCAGGCAGCGGCCGCTCTTTATGTATAGGAGGATGCGTATGGGACAGGAAGTATTGCTTCAGATGACAGACATATGCAAGGAATTCCCCGGCGTAAAGGCACTGGATCATGTATCCCTGACCGTAAAAAAGGGAACGGTACACGCGCTGATGGGAGAGAACGGCGCCGGTAAATCCACCTTGATGAAGTGTCTGTTCGGTATCTACAGTAAGGATGCAGGAAAGATTGAACTGGAAGGCAAGGAAGTTAATTTCAAAAATTCCAGAGAAGCATTGAATAACGGAGTGGCCATGGTTCATCAGGAACTGAACCAGGCACTGAAGAGAAATGTCATGGATAATATCTGGCTGGGCCGTTATCCCATGACAGCAGGTATTATGGTCAACGAGCATAAAATGCTGGAAAACACCAATAAGATTTTTGAAGAACTGGGGATCGCAGTAGACCCCAAGAGAATTATGAGTACGATGCCGGTATCACAAAGGCAGATGGTTGAGATCGCCAAGGCGGTATCCTATAACAGTAAGATCATTGTATTCGACGAACCTACTTCATCCCTGACGGAAGAAGAAGTGGAGCATCTGTTTAAGATCATTAACATGCTTCGAGACAGAGGATGCGGTATTATTTATATCTCTCACAAGATGGCAGAGATCCTTAGGATCGCAGATGAAGTAACCGTCATGCGTGACGGTACCTGGATCGCAACGGAGCCTGCAGAAGAATTGACCACAGATAAGATCATCAGACTCATGGTAGGACGTGAGCTGACCAATCAGTTCCCTCCCAAGACGAACAAACCCGGAGAAGTGGCATTGGAAGTGGAACATCTGACTGCAAGGTATTCTCTGTTGCAGGATGTGTCCTTTAAGGCCAGAAAGGGTGAGATCGTGGGTCTGGCCGGACTGGACGGAAGCGGCAGAACGGAGACTTTGGAGAATATCTTCGGTGTTGCTACCAGGAAAGACGGTCTGATCAAATTAGACGGCAAAGAAGTGAAGAACCGCAATGCCAGAGAATCTATTAAAAACGGCTTTGCACTTCTGACAGAGGAACGTCGTGCTACCGGTATTTTCGGTATCCTGAATATCCGGGAGAATACGGTGATCTCCAGCCTGAAGAAGCATAAGAGAGCAGGATTTTATCTGAGTGATAAATCCATGGAGAAGGACACCGCATGGGCTATTGATGCCATGCACATCAAGACACCTTCCCAGAAGACAAAGATCCGGTCATTGTCCGGTGGTAACCAACAGAAGGTTATCCTCGGCAGATGGCTTCTCACAGAGCCTGAGGTGCTGATGCTGGATGAACCTACCAGAGGTATCGACGTAGGTGCAAAATATGAGATCTACCAGCTGATCATCGATCTGGCGAACAAGGGCAAAGTTGTCCTGATGGTATCTTCGGAGATGCCGGAACTGCTGGGTGTATGTGACAGAATTCTTGTCATGAGCGGCGGTAAGCTGGCAGGAGAAGTAGATGCCAAAAATACGACACAGGAAGAGATCATGTCTCTTGCTGCAAAATATGTATAGGAGGATATGCGTATGAATCCCGGCAAAGCAATTCAGAATAAAATTAACGGCGTAAAGCAAAATTTTGCAGACTACAAGAAGCTGGACAGCAGAGACAAGAAGAACTACTGGAAAGAATTTTTCCTTAACAATGCTTTATACATCCTGCTGATCGTAGCAATCATTTACACTTACATCCAGAACTCCAATTTCCTGTCGGCGGCTTCCATTGTCAACATCATCAGCCTGTCCGCAGCGAACCTTCCCATTGCCTGTGGTATTGCGGGATGTATCGTATTGACCGGTACTGACCTGTCCGCAGGACGTGTGGTAGGACTTACCGCATGTATTACCGCATCCCTGATGCAGTCTGTAACCTATGCGACCAAGATGTTCCCGAACCTTCCGGTACTTCCGATCCCTCTGGTGATCCTGATCGTACTGTTGGTCGGTGGTATCGTAGGATGGGTCAATGGATTCTTCGTGGCGAAGTTCCAGTTACATCCCTTCATTGTAACTCTGGCTACCCAGCTGATCGTATATGGTTTACTGTTAATGTATATCATGATCAACGGCAATAACGGTCAGCCCCTGTCCGGTCTGGATCAGCATTTCAATGATGTGGTAAAAGGAAGCGTAGTATCCTTTAATGCCGGCGGAGCAAGAATCGCCATTCCCAACTATGTATGGCTGGCAGCTGTCATTGTTATCATTATGTGGTTCATCTGGAACAAGACAACCTTCGGTAAGAATATGTTCGCAGTCGGTTCCAATCCGGAAGCAGCGAAGGTATCCGGTGTTAACGTAATGCGTACTACCATTCTGGTGCATACTCTGGCAGGTGCTATGTACGGTCTGACCGGTTTCATCGAGTCCTCCCGTATCGGTTCCAATACCGCCAACACCGGTCTGAACTATGAGTGTGATGCTATTGCAGCCTGCGTTATCGGTGGTGTATCTTTTGTAGGTGGTACCGGTAAGATCAGCGGTGTTGTACTGGGTGTATTCCTCTTAAGAATCATCTTCGTAGCACTGAACTTCCTGTCCATCAACATGAACATGCAGTACGTGATCAAGGGTCTCATCATTCTGGTTGCCTGTGCGATCGATATGAGAAAGTACCTGGTAAGAAAGTAATGACATAAGACTCACCCATAGAAAACATCCGTGACTGCTTGCAGGTAAAGGATGTTTTCTATGTGGGGAGTAAAACAATATGAGTATGAAGGACGACAGTCCGGAATACGAATATTGGTTGCAATTTCGAGAGTGCGCAGCACATAGAAATTGCTTATGATAGATTTGGAAAAGGAAAGATTATGAATCAGGAACAAGTGACAGCAGAGAATACAGAAGAAAAGGCAGCAGAAGTCACCGTATCGCCAGAAATGGCGGGACAGACGCAGGAAGCGGTCCGCCCGAAGGGAAAATGGTTCGGCCGCGGTATCTACGGAAGTAAGGATGTCCCCATCCGTATTCTGGACGGCCTGATCGGCGTCTTGATCGTGGTGATCGTGGGAATGATCATTTTCTTCGCGGTACGCGGTGGATTCAACATTGTGTATGATACGGACGGCGGAAGCGAAGTGCCCGCACAGAAGATCCGCTACGGTGAGTTCATTACGGAGCCGGAGACACCTTACAAGCCCGGATACACCTTTGACGGATGGTATACGGAAAAGGAAGGCGAGACGGTGTTATGGTATTTCCAGTCGGAAAAAGTTACCGGCGATATGACATTGACCGCGCATTGGATACCGGCACAGCTCACAGTGAAATTTGACTATGACGGTGGCACGGATGCAGACGGTGCGGTCACGGAATCCAAGCAGGTGACTTTCGGTGAGACCTATGGCACACTTCCGGAACCGGTCAAAGAGGGAAGCATCTTTGTCGGCTGGGAATACAGCGGACAGATGATCACCGCAGATACCGTTGTCCAAATGACAGGAGAACATGTCCTGACAGCAATCTGGAAATGATCTGTTCATTGTTTTAATATTGATAAATTCAAGAACTCCCGGCTGGAGGCAGAGACTGCTTCCGACCGGGAATTCCTGCTTTTGGAAAGCATTTTCCCAGACTGTAATAAAAGAAAAACCTCTTGACAGGATGCAAAGAATGTCGTACTATTGTATTATATAAATAATACAACAAAACAATAGATATGAAATGCAACAAATCGAAATGAAAATAATCAAGAAAGGATGATAGGAATGGCGTGGGAATTAGATGCTGACAGACCAATCTATGCGCAGCTGGTAGAACGGATCCAACGGGAAATCGTATCCGGAAAATATCAGCCGGGAGAGAAGCTTCCCAGCGTCCGTGACCTGGCGGCGGTGGCAGCGGTGAATCCGAACACGATGCAGAAGGCATTTGCGGAACTGGAGCGGAGTGGTCTGATCATGACGCAGAGGACCAGTGGCAGAACGGTTACGGAGGATACGGAACTGATCTCCCATACGAGGGAGAAGCTGGCAGCCGGTCATATAAGGAGCTTTATAGACAATATGCAGGAGTTGGGGTATGACACCGGGGAGATCAGAGAACTCTTGGCTAAAATACAGTCCTGAGAGACCGGAGATTCCGGTAAACAATGAAGAGAGGCGGAAAATAAATGAATAATTTGGTGGAAATCGTGAACTTAACCAAGAAATACGGTACCAATATGGCCGTGAATCATCTGACCGTAAGTCTTCCCAAGGGGAAGATCATTGGTCTGCTGGGACCCAACGGCAGTGGTAAGACGACCCTGATCAAAATGCTGAACGGTCTGCTGACACCGACGGAGGGAACCATTCTGATCGACGGCAATAACGTAGGAACGGCGACTAAGAGTAAGGTGGCTTATCTTCCGGACCGCACTTACCTGACTATGAATCAGACGATCCGTGAGATCCTGGATTATTTTCAGGACTTTTATGCGGACTTTTCCAGGGAACGTGCGGAAGAAATGTTAAAAAGCCTTGGAATCGACCCCACGGTGAAGATGCGGACCTTATCCAAAGGTACCAAGGAAAAGGTACAGCTGATCCTGGTGATGAGCCGGAATGCCAGCCTGTATATTCTCGATGAGCCGATTGCCGGTGTGGATCCTGCAGCGAGAGATTACATCCTGCGCACCATCATCAACAACTACAATCCCGAAGCTACGGTACTGATCTCCACCCATCTGATCGAGGATGTGGAGCAGGTACTGGATGAAGTGATCTTCATGCGCTACGGTCAGCTGGTGTTGTATACCTCTGTTGACAATATCAGAGAAGAGAAGGGAAAGTCTGTAGATGCTTACTTCAGGGAGGTGTTCGCATGTTAGGAAAGTTGATGAAATATGAATGGAAAAATATCTGGAGAGCAGGTACACTGATGCTTCTGGGAATGCTTGTAGTCACTGTGATCGGCTGCGTGGTATTACGCATGCCGGGAGGTCTGGTAACGGCAATTGTGGACGGCAATGATATAAATGCGGCACAGAGCTGGTTTGTAGTCTCTTCCTTTGTGGCAACACTGATCCTGTATGTGATCATGCTGTTGGCGTCCACCTGGGGCATGCTGATCTTCCTGGGAATCCGCTTTTACCGCAGTATGTATACGGATGAGGGTTATCTGTCCCATACTCTGCCGGTGACGGCAAACCAACTGTTCTTAAGCAAGGTACTGGTCTCCGGTGTCTGGTATCTGTTCATTACGATAGGCATCGGTATCTCTGTGGTGGCACTGATCGTGTCTCTGATGACAGGACTTTTAAATATCGGTGAACTGAGTAGTGTACTGACACAATATAATGGAAATATCTGGGAGTTTTTGTCGGATGCATTTTATGAGATTGGCAGAGCATATGAAGACGAGATGGGAATCAATCTGCTGCATTATGGGATCACGCTGCTCTTAACCTATGTGGCAGGACCTTTCATTACCATGGTCACTCTGTTCGGAGCCCTGACGATCGGTCAGCTGTCTTCTAAACATAAAGGGTTCATGGGAATCCTGGCCTATGCGGGAGTGACGATCCTGTCTTCCATCATCGGCAGTACCGTACAGAGTGCTTTCATGTTTGGTACAAATGTCATGAGCAGTCAGAGTGGAATCTCGGTGAGTGCCAATTCGGTCTATGATATTAATGTGATCACCAGCCTGCTCTTGGCAGCGATCATGTACGGAGTATCTTATTACATCATGAATAAAAAATTAAACCTGGACTGACAGGTATGGCACCTTGCCCTTACGTACGAAATTTGGTATAATAAATCCAAATTGACAACAGGGAACGGGTGAAGGTACATGCAGGAGATAATTGATAGAATTTTAGGAGGAAACTTCGATTATGAGAATGGTTCTTTGGAATTCTCCTGCTCTAAAATAGAGATTTCCCTGTCTCAGGGAACAGTGTACGAAGGCTCTTTTCACATCCTTTCTGCATCGGAAGGCTATGTAAAAGGATCTGTAATATCGGACCATCTGCTGATGGAATGTATCACAGACCAGTTTACCGGCTCCGATGCAGAAATTTTTTATTGCTTCCATGGAGAGAATCTGGAGGAAGGGGATGTGGTGAAGGGCTCTTTTTCTGTAGTCAGCAACAGGGGAGAATACAATCTGCCTTTCGTGGTGACTGTGGAGCATGGCGTATTGAATTCTTCCATCGGTATCATAAGGAATCTGTTTCATTTTGCTAATCTGGCGAAAAGTAACTGGGCGGAAGCGGTACGGTTATTCTATGATCCGGATTTCTGGCGTCTGTTCCAGGGGAATGAGGAACATTTTTATGGCTGCTATCGTATGCTGTCCGCCTATGAGGGCAATGAGCAAAACGTGGAGGAATTCCTGATCTGTATCAATAAAAAACAGCAGATAGAGTTTCTGATAGAGGAAAAGGAACTGGTGAAAAAGCTTTCCAGAGCGGAAGGTAATTACGGGGTGACGGAGAACAGCCTGAATATTGTCAGAAACGGCTGGGGATATACCGATTTACAGGTTGAATGTGAGGGAGAGTTTGTCTTCACGGAAAAAGAAACATTAAGTGATGACGATTTTCTGGGAAACCGGTGCAGACTTCCGGTCTATATCGACAGCAGTATGTGCAGACCCGGTAAAAATTTCGGCAGGATCTATATATACAATGCTTATACGTTGCTGGAGATCCCGGTGACGGTACAGCTGGGGGATATGACGGCGGTGCGGCATGCGGACCACAGTCATATGCAGTGCAGAGCACAGATCATGAAATATTATGAGGATTTCAGATTACGTAAGATCGGAACAGGTACCTGGCTGGCAGAGACCGGCAAATTGGTGGAACGTATGGTGACTATGGATGAACGGGATGCATCGGCCAGACTGTTTCAGGCGCAACTTCTGATCACCGAAGAGAGATACAATGAAGCCGGCTGGATCCTGGATCATGCAGCGGATATGCTGGAGGAACAGAAAGCTGCCGGCGGAGATCTGTGGGCATATTATCTGTATCTGACGACACTGATCCACAGAGATCCCCAGTATACCAGGCAGATGGCGGAACAGGTGGAGCAGATCTATCGCTATGACAGGACCAGATGGCGGGTGGCGTGGCTGCTTTTGTATCTGTCGGAAGAGTATAACCGGTCTGCTTCCGGAAAATGGCTGTTCCTGGAGAAGCAATATCAGTATGGATGTACCAGTCCGGTCATCTATCTGGAGGCACTGGCACTTCTGAACAGCAATCCTGCATTGTTGCGGAAGCTGAACGGATTTGAACTGCAGGTGCTGCATTTTGGTGCCAGACAGGAGGCAATCAGTGACAGCCTGTTAGAGCAGCTTCTGTATCTGTCCGGCAGAGTACGGGAATATTCGCCGCTTTTGTGCAGAATTCTGAAAAAAGTATATGGGAAAAAAGAAGATGTACGTATCCTGCAGGAAATCTGCAGCCTGTTGATCAAAGGAGGCAAGACCGGTACGGATGCTTTTGGCTGGTATGAGAAGGGTGTGGAAAGCCATCTGCGGATCACCAATCTGTATGAATATTACATGGCCTCGACAGATATGGATTCCGTAACGGAACTGCCAAAGGTAATATTGATGTATTTCTCGTTCCAGAACAATCTGGATTACGAACACAGTGCCTTTTTATATGCGTATCTGTTGAAACACAGGGCGGAATACGAGGAATTGTATGAACATTACGAACCGCGTATCGAACGGTTTGTCATCGATCAGATTCAGAAACAGCACATTAACAGACATCTGGCGGTGCTGTATCAGGGATTCCTGACGCCAGCGATTGTGACGGAGACAATGGCAAAGCCGCTTTCCCGTCTTCTGTTTGCACATCTGGTACGGGTGGAAGATAACAGAATACGTAAGGTGATCGTCGGTCAGCCGGGCAACCTGAAAATGACAGAGACTTTACTGCAGAACGGTATCGCATGGGTAGCAATCTACGGAAATGATTATACCATTGCATTTGAGGATGCCTATGGGAACAGATTCCTGAAAAATGTGGAATACACGCTGGAGAAGCTTTTGGTGCCCGGAAAATATCTGCGGCTGTTGGAACATTATGTGCCGGATACTGTGGAACTGGATCTGTATTTTACAGAAAATGACAAAGGAGAAGAAACTATGTCTTCCGCAAGGCTGATGCGGATGGCAAGACTAGCGGCATCCGATGCCGTGGAGCCGAAGCTGCGGCATAAAATAGCGGTAGAGCTGGCGCAGGCTTATTTTGATGCCGATGATGTGCAGGCATTGGACGAATATCTGCAGGAGTTTGATGGAGAACAGCTGACGGTGGAACAGAGGGAGACCGTACTGCGTTTCCTGATACTTCGGGGGAATTATGAGAAGGCATATCAGTGGATCGAACGGTATACACCGTATTTTGCAGAAGCCAAAATATTGCTGCGCCTGACGGATGCACTGATCTCACAGTCCGTACATGACGGAGAACCTGCCTTATATGCGGCGGCATTGTCTGTTTTTCGCAGAGGAAAATACAACGGAAATGTTTTGGAGTATCTGTCGCATTATGTACAGGGAACGACGAAAGAGCTGCGTGATATCTGGAAAGCAGCCAGATCTTTTGAAGTGGACTGCTATGAACTCAGTGAGAAAATTCTGGTACAGATGTTGTTTTCCGGTGCATTTGTGGGAGAACGGATAGATATTTTCCGCTATTACGTATCCCAGGGAGCCGGACAGGAGATCGAAGAGGCGGTTCTGATCCAGAGCTCTTATGATTACTTCTGCAGAGAAAAACTGACGGAAGAATACATTTTCCATGAAATCCGTAATTGCTATCTGCGGGGGGAAGAGACACAGAGAATCTGTAAACTGGCATATCTGAAATTCTATGCGGAGAACAGAGACAGGCTGGATAGAGAAGATGAGCTGCTGATCCGGGACTTCCTTCAGGAAATGATGAAGGAGCATATTCATCTGAACTTTTTCCGGGAATACAAGGACTGCCTTCCCGAGCTGCAGGAACTAAAGGACAAGACCATTGTGGAGTATCATACCAGAGGCGGTGTCCGGGCAAGAATTCATTATGTGATGCTGCATGAGAACGGACAGGCGGAGGATTATCTGTCGGAATACATGCAGGAAGTATACAGTGGAGTATTTTTCAAAGAGTTTGTACTCTTTTTTGGTGAGAATATTCAGTATTATATTATGGAAGAATCCGCAAACGGAGAACAACTGACGGAGAGCGGAAGCTTACAGAAGAGTGATATCATGAATGATAATCCCGACAGTAAATACGAGATTGTCAATGATATGATGATCAGTATGACGCTGCAGGACGATGATACACTGGATCATCTCCTGGAGGAATATTACCGCAGAGAATATCTGGATCACAGACTGTTCACTCTGCAGTAAGATCAGACAGACCACAGAGAGGAGGCGGAAGGAAGATGCGACTGCCGGGAAGCGAAAAAGTAATCGTCGGATATGATCTTGGCAACAAATATGCACAGATCAGCTGCTATGTTACGGGTAGTGAGGAAGAGATCAGAACATTGTCTTCTGTAGCGGGATCTTCGGTCTATACCATTCCGCTGGCGCTCAGCAAGAGACAGGGAGTCAACCAGTGGTTTTACGGAAGCGAAGCAATACGATATGCCGGGGAGGAAGAAGGAATTCTGGTGGAGAACCTTTTGAAGCTGGCCAGGGACGGAGAACCGGTGCAGATCGACGGCGCACCGATTGATCCGGTTGCGTTGCTGACGCTTTTCCTGAAACGAAGTCTGGGCCTTTTATCTCAGGTGACAAATACGGAACGTATCGGTGCCCTGATGATCACCTGCGAAGAATTGGATCATCGGATGTTGGAAGTGCTGACAGCAGCCACAGAGGGACTTCATCTGAAGACGGATCAGATCTGCTTCCAAAGTCATGTGGAGAGCTTTTATTACTATAATCTGTACCAGCCGGAGGAACTGTGGCGGCATAAGACGATATTATGCGAATATGGAGATGCTTCCATACGTACCTACTGCATGGAATGCAACCGGCATACCACACCTGTAGTGGCATATATGGAGGAGAGGGAATTTCCTTTCCCGGTACCGGAATCCGATGAGAAAATGCAGGAGATCGCGAAAAAACTGTGTGAAAATCAGATGATATCTTCGGTATATCTGATCGGTGAAGCTTTTTCCCGGGACTGGATGAAGGAATCCCTGCGCTATCTGTGTAAGGGGAGGAGAGTTTTCCAAGGCAATAATCTGTTCAGCAAGGGTGCCTGTTATGGCATGATGGAGAGACTGACTCCCGGGGAAAACGGTAAAAATCATGTGTTTCTGGGAAAAGATAAACTCAAATCCAATATCGGAATGAAGGTTCTCAGGCAGGGAGAGGAATCCTACCAGGCATTGCTGGATGCCGGAATCAACTGGTATGAAGCCAAAAATACCATGGAATTCTATCTGCTGGAGGGACGAGCTGTGGAGATCCTGATCACTTCCCTGACCGGCAAGGGGAACCGGATCGCCAGAATCGTACCGGAAGAATTACAGGAGGGAATCATCCGCCTGCGGATCAGCGTGGAAATGCGGGATGACACACACCTCAAGGTAGAACTGGAGGATTTGGGATTTGGCACATTTCGTGCTGCAACACATCACATCTGGAAGGAAGAGATCGAACTCTGACCGGAGATGAAGATGGATGGAGATGAGAATGGAAATGAAGGCAAGTCTGTGTGTAGGTGAATATTGTGAAACAGCCTATAATATAGAAGAACTGGAGATCCGGGTCTATTGCATGGAGGAACTGTGCTATTGCCTGAAGGAAAATGCGTTTCTTCTGGATATGTCTATCATGAATGATAAACTGGTGGACTGGATCGGAGAGGAATGCAGGGTCAGAGAGCTGGCAAAGCAATTGTACCCCATGGTACATAAACAGGGGTCACTGAGTGTTTTCGTGCTGACGATTCTGCAGTATGTGGGAATCTATGGGGAAGAAGAACTGCAGGCAGTCGCACAGGTGCTGAAGCAGGGATCCGGACTCAGCAACCTGGAGAAACGTAAGAGCCAGATCGACTATATGGTGGAAAAAAGAAAATATGCCGCGGCCATTCGCGGATATGATATGCTATTGGAAACCTGGAGTGATCTGGAGAGAGAAGGAAGAGAGCTTCCGGCCGGAAAAGTCAGGGCGGCGATCCTGCATAATAAAGGCGTGGCCCTTACCGGACTGATGCTTTATGATAAGGCAGCAGAGTATTTTCGTGAGGCATGGCAGGCGGATCCGGACAGAAGCCATCTGGATGCTTATCTTGCGGCAAAACGCATGGAGCTTACAGAAGATGCATATGTGGCATTTGCGGCCCGGAACCCGGAATTCTATACAGAATCTCTGGAACTGGAGAAAAGTATGGAACAATTCGGGAGAGAATGGGAACAGCAGCCGGAATTCCGGCAGTTGAAACTGCGAAGAGAATGGCGCGCAAATGACAGACAGAAATACGATGCGGAAAATGAGAGACTCATCACAGCATTGAAAAACAGTTATCGGACGAGTGTCAGCATATAACACAGGATCAGAACGGACAGGAGAAAACTATGGCGTGGTGGAAACGCTTTTTTAAGAAAAAAACAGAACCGGTGGAAGAGGATGACTGGGAACAGTTGGTCTATACACGTAACGGTGTAAATTTTGAAGAGGAAGATCAGCGGAAACGTTACATTGTGAACTGCCTGGAGCAGATCGCGGAAGCTTCCCGGGAGATCGATCTGCTCACCGGAGAATATACACTGGTAACATCGTACCTGACGGATATGGAAGAGATTGAGGCATTACCTGCACAGCAGAGAGGGGAGATCAATCGTACCGCAGGTAAAATATCTGCGCTGGAACAGGAACGCAGCAAATATCGTGAGAAGAAAAACCGGATGAAAGATGCGGATTATTATGCCATCCGTAAAAGAGAAGATGAGATCGAAGAAGGGATTCAGAAGATCCGGGAAGGCGAAAAATACGGCAATCTGGTACGACAGGATCTGCATCGACTGGATGGAGAACGGCATGCCTATGAATATCGCAGAAATGAACTGGAGAATCTGATGAATAATCAGAGGGGAATGGCGGTGATCTTCCTGACGGCATTGATCGTGTGCGTGATCATGCTGGCTGTTCTGCAGTTTGCATTTGAAATGGATACTTATGTGGGATATTTCCTGGCGGTAGGCGCCGGCGCAGTGGCAATCTCCTATGTGTGTATCAAATACATGGACAGTGACAGGGAATTGCAGCGTGTGGAGAAGACCATCAATAAACTGATCCAGCTGCAGAACAAAGTAAAGATCCGGTATGTGAACAACTGTCAGCTGATGGAATATCTGTATTTGAAATATAATACGGACAGTGCAGCCAGACTGGAAAAGCTGTGGAAAATGTACCAGGATGAAAAGGAAGAACGGAAACAGTTCGCGGAGGCGGAAGCCAAGATCGAATATTACCAGAAGCAACTGGTGGAACAGTTGTCTAACTATCGGGTACAGATGCCGGAACGCTGGATCGGTCAGACGGCAGCTCTTTTGGATAAACGCGAAATGGTGGAAATCCGACATGAACTCATTCAGAGAAGACAGGCGCTCCGCAAACAGATGGATTACAACCAGGAGGTGGCGGAGACCGCCAGGAACGAAGTGAAGGATGTAGCAGCAGCATACCCCAGATATGCAAAGGAAATTCTCTCGATGGTGGAGCGTTACGACCGATAAAGAATTGACAAGACCCTCCCGTTATGTTACT